>ERZ773009.894-NODE-894-length-21435-cov-4.665856_pt1 | contig 21435 bp, 23 predicted proteins | sample MGYA00580663_ERZ773009 | MGnify/ENA primary metagenome ERZ773009 (study PRJEB29015, sample SAMEA2737969) | human oral metagenome | biome: human oral; feature: human-associated habitat; material: dental | place: China | collected 2026 ... | reverse complement strand
TTCTTGATTATTGTAGTTATATTTTTTCAAAAAAACAGCAGAGCCATAATCTTTTGTTAATAAAAATTCGGCACTATTTGAACGTTCAAATTCAATTAAAGCTTTTCCATTTTTCTTTAATACTCTTTTAATTTCATTAATAGAACGAATGGCATCACAATAATTTAGAACACTTCCAACACAAATAATAAATTCTACACTATTATCTTCAATAGGGATATCTTCTAAGCTTCCGACAATATAATTTGGTTCATTTTCAACATATTCACTTATAATATCCATTTGTATTAAAGTTCCTTTAACAGGATATTTGCTTAACCCAGATCCTATATTTAGACAAATTGATTTTTCATATGTATGTTGGTTTACCCAATTTGCAACAAATTTTTCTATTATAAGATGTGTAGCATAATGCCAAGTATCATTTACTGGCCAAGGATTATTATTTTTATAATTTCTATAAGCTGTTTTCTGAACTTTATTTCCTTTTAATAAATCACTCATAATAATAAATTATCCTTTACTCATATTTTATATGAATATTATACAATATTATTTGAATTTTTACAATGTAATGAAAGGGGTTTGGGGATTTCCCCAACAAGCAAAATGGACGAAAACAGGCAGCACCTTCATGGTATGCTTCGTCCATTTTTTCGTAAGTGCATATGCACTTACTGTGCTTGCTAATATACTGGCTCTTATACTGGTCAGTACAATAACAGCGTTAAGCTATATATAATTGAAAGTGAGTTTATTATATCATAAAATGGAGCAAAATGATATAATAAGGTTAACTTGAAATGATTCTGTAAATGGAAAATCTATCTTTTTAGAACATAAAAATATTATATAAGAAATTTAGATTAGAGTTTTAATGCTTTTAAATAGATTAAAACATAAATATTTTAATCAGACTACATTTATTAGGAAGATTAACATAATTATTATTTAATATATAGGATAAAGGAATTGATAAAATGAATAATAAAGCGTTGAAAGTATTTTTGGAAATAGGATATATTGGAGTAATGGGTATTTTTTTGATTCTTACTTCATATCATAAATTAAGCAGTGGACACTATATCATTATGTATTTTTTTAATGTTTGTTGTATACAGTTAATGGAAATGTTTGAAACAAGAATGAGTAATTTTTTGATATATAAATTCGGGATTTCAAGTTTTATATTATTATTTGTTTCTTTTATTTATCTACAAGATGTAGATAGCTATTTCGCACATATTCTATTATTAATAATGGTTTTATTGCTACTAAGCAATTGGCATTTTATATTGGATAATAAGATTTATCGTACTTACAATATAGTTATCTCTATAGTGGTTACAATTTATTCGCTGGTGGGGTATATTATATTCTCATCAAAAAATGAATTATTAGAGTGGTATTTGTTTATAACTGTTTTAGCTGTAATGTTTATTCCGATTATATATTTTATGATACATTACAGAAGAATAACAAACTACATGGAATACAAAAAGAACATAATAACATTTCTGATTGTATCGTGGCTTTTTTCTGGAGTCTTGTATATAAAAATGGGATTATTAGATAGTAGCTATCCGGCAGTAAGACTATTTTTAATTATCAGTTGTTTCCAGTATTCTATTCAAAATATTTTTTTGAGTTATTACGTTGGAATAGTTTTTAGAATAAAAAAATATTTGGTGGGTTTATTGGTTGCTGGCATCTTAGTATTTCTTACAAATTTTTATTATCTTCAGATATTGCTCTTATTAACAGTTAATTTTGTTTATGTTATTGTGAACTATACGAAATTTGGAATACATTCAAAAGAAAAAATTAAAAATACATATTTGATGAGGATTAGTCATCTGAGTAATGAATTAAAATATAATAAGGACATAGCAGATTATCTACATGATTCGATCCTACAAGATATTATTTATTTGAAGAAATCTATGGATGATGAGAATGTATCCAAAGAAGAAGTTTCTGAGATATTATCTAATATCATAAATGAGTTAAGATTAAAGCTTGATAATTTGACGCCTTCTATATATTTAGATAAATCGTTATATGAAAATTTATGTTTAAATATTGAGCAGATAAAAAATCGTCATTTTGATAAAAAAATTGTTTTAGATCTATTTTGTGATGAGAAAGCTTATTTAGAAAACCCATATGATGAATTGCTGCTAAGAGTGGTTAAGGAACTGGTAAATAACATCTATAAGCATACGGAATCTAATTTTGCCGAAATAAAAATATGTATAGAAAATTCTATTCTTAGCATTGAAGCGTTCAATGATGAGGGATTCTTGGATGAAGACTTGTTATATGAAAATAACAGATTTTCCGGATTGATTGGAATTCATAAGACAGTTCAAATGATAGGAGGAAAGATTATGGTAGAGAACAATGAAGGGGTTACTATAATAATAAACATTCCATTAAAGGGGGGAGATATCATTGAAAATTCTATTAATAGAAGATCATAGGCTTTTGTCTGAAAGCTTAAAAAACTCTTTGATGAGATATTCCGATATTCAATGTGTTGAAACAGTTGATTATAAGACTACTGAAAGAGATATAATTAGCAAGATATTGAGTAATAGTTTTGATTTGCTCTTAATAGACATCAATATAAAAAAAATACTGGATATAGATGGTCTTGAATTGTGCAGAAATATTTTGAAGGAAAAACCCGATTGTAAAATTATAATTTTGACCGGATATGATTATTATGCATTTGAAAAGGAGGCTAAAAAGAGCGGAGCAGTTGGATTTCTTAATAAGGATATTGAAACAGATAAGTTATACAACATTATAAAAGAAATAATAAAAGGCAAAAGACATTTTAAAATAAGTGAAGATAAGTTAACTGATTTAACTGACAAGGAATTAGAGATTATAAACTTATATGCCCAAGGTTTTACAAGGAATGAAGTTGCTTCAGAATTATTTATTTCACTAAGAACATTAGCGAATCATTTGAATATAATTTACGATAAGCTTGATGTGAAAAATTATCAGGAAATGCTTAGAAAAGCAACTCTGCTTGGCTACATCAAAAAAAATATCTTTTAAACTTTGCACATTAGTACCAATACTTTTGATTTATACAAAGATATACTGTTATTAGCCTGAAAACAGTATAACGAATAGATCGAAAGATGGTTACTGAGTGAATATGATGATTTATTAAACCATCTTCGAATCGAAGGTGGTTTTTTATGTATTTAATTGATTTCTTTATTTTACGGAAATCAAAGACTTAAATACTAGGAGGAGATTAAGATGGAGCTAATTTTAACAAATATAACTAAAAAGTATGGGAATTATGAGGCGATTAGCAATCAGAGCCTTATTTTGAAAAATGGCGTGTATGGACTATTAGGAGTTAATGGTGCAGGCAAAACAACATTAATGAATATGATTTGTACTCTAAGTAGACCGAGTGGTGGAAGCATTATGTTTAATGGAAAAGGTATGTTGAGTAATGATATTATGTCTGCAGTATGTATAGCCTGTTCTAAGGCATGTTCGGGCTCTTGTAGTGGACTATAGAATCATATTTTATATAATACAATAAGTTTTTGTAGAAGAAGGGAAATATGCTGTATACATTAATATTAAAAAATATGAAATCAAAGTATAAAGATTATATATTCTATTTGGTGAGTTCGGTGATAGCAGTAGCAGGATATATCATTATATCAAGTTATTTGAATGCTATGAGAGAAGTTGTAAAAATAGAAAATATTAAAATTATGAACAATGAGATTAGCACACTCAAATGGATTTCTTATGTGTTCCTGTTTATTTCGTTATGCTTTATTATTTATACATTTTTAAACTACACAAAAAAGAAAAGCAGAGATTATGCTATTTTTATTATTTTAGGACAGAAAAAATCAAATTTATTCAAATGTATAATAATTGAACTTCTTGCCACATATATTGTATCCATGATTTTGGGGAGCATGATTGGGGCGTCTTTTTACCATGGAAGTATATACCTTTTTAAAAAAGTGTTTTTATATGAATTTCCGATGGTTATATATCCAATAAAAAGCTATATTTTCACTTATATGATATATTTTGCTTTATATTTTATATCTGCTCTTTGTATTTATATTAAGATAAGAAAAATGAAATTAAATGATTTGCTTATAGAGGAACAAAGAGCAGATACATTAGCTAAAAAAGGCTGGTATAGATTTGTATTTGGAATTATTTTGTCGATACTTTCTTTGTATGTTATTTTAATTCAACAAGGAGATGTAATTTTACGAACATTTTCTTCCATATTGTTAATTTCTATAGGGCTATATTTTATTTTTGTATCTATGGCATTTCCTATACTACAATTATTAAGAGGAGAAACAAAGTTATATTATAAAAATTTTTTATTTATAAATAATTTCGTCTTTAGATTCAATAAATTTAGTAAGATTATATATTTTTCATTATTAAGTGGAATAATCCTACTTGTTTTCATAGGAGTAAATATTTATAATAACATATATGCAAATACAGTAGAAAGCTATCAAATGATGTACCCAAATGACTTTGTTATAGAGAGCTATTCTGTGCCAAATACCTTGATTGAAAGCCTGAAAAATTCAAAAATTCCTATGGATATATCTACACTGGAGGTTTCGGAAATAAAAAATAACAAAAATATAGGGGATATAAGATGTGTAGATATTGAACGCTATAATACCTTTCGCAATAAAAATTGGACTCTAAAGAGTGGAGAGATAATAGGGATTGATTTGAAATTGGAGGAAGATTTTGAGGCGTTAAATGGAGCGAGTTTTATATCGATTTACACTATAAACGGACAACAATTTGACTATAGTATTAAAAGCAGATATTGGGAAAATATATTCGGAGTATTTGAAAACTATGGAAATGAATATATGTTTTTGATGAATCACAGAGACTATGAGGATATCAGCAGATATGGACAGAATAAACATATTATATTTGTAAATGCAAAAGAGCATGGAGATCAAAATCGTATTAAACAAGTACTGAATGATTACGAACAACAAGATGAAATGAAAGTAAGAATATATGAAAAGGATAAATATGTAGAAATAAATAGAAATGTAATACTTTGTATGCTTATTGTCTTCGTATTGGTAGCCATTGTAATCACTATCTTTAAGAATAGTGCAATCTATATAAATACATTTAGTCAGATAGATTATTTGTCGGAAAAATACAAGGCGTATTATATTATGGGCATGAACAAGAAGACTATTGCTAATACTGCCACAAGAGAACTTCAATTGCCTTTTATGATTCCTGTGATATTAGCAGGTATATTATCCATGATGTATCTTTATATACTATCCGGTGTTGGTGTCAATATGGTAGAGCAGAGAATTCAGATTTGCACTTTTTTTGCAATATTTATAGTTGGATATTTAACATTGGAATATATTTACTATAAAATACTTAAAAAACAATTTATTTCTTATATTTTAAGGCGATTAGGATAGGTGGGATATATGAATGAAGTTATAAAGGCTGTTGATTTAACCAAAATATATAATAAGGAAGATAAGAAGAAAAAGGAAAAAATATCTGTTAATTTAAATCAAGTCTTAAATGGTGTCAGTTTAGAGGTATATCATGGGGACTTTATTAGCATTATGGGAAAATCAGGTTGTGGAAAAACTACTTTATTAAAAATACTTGGAGGAATTGAAGAGGCAACTACCGGAAGAGCAATTGTCGGAGATATTAATTTAAGTAGTTGTTCTGATGAAAAATTATCGGATGTTAGACAAAAAATAGTGGGATTTGTGTTTCAAGAATTTTATCTGGTGGATAGTCTGACTTTAAAAGAGAATATTCTATTACCTTTATATATAAGTAATAAGCCATATAGAGAGATTGAATCATTAATATTAGAAAATGCAAAAAGGTTTGAGATTGAGAAAATTTTAGACAAATATCCAACAGAAGTATCAGGTGGTGAAAAACAAAGAACTGCAATATGTAGGGCAATTATAAACGAACCTAAGATAATATTAGCAGACGAACCTACCGGGAATTTAGATAGCATTAATTCTGAAATTGTAATAAAATATTTTGAAAGATTAAACTTAGAAGAAAATCGTACTATTTTAATGGTAACACATGATCCGACAATAGCAAGTTATAGTAAAAAAGTGTTATTAATGAAAGATGGGGCTATAGTAAAACAAATTGAAAAAGAAAATGGAGAAGATAAAAAAAATTTTATACAGAGAATTGTAGAGATAATGGACTATTGATGATATTCATCGATGATGAATTAAGTTCATTATTTAAAACAATAGATAAATCGGTTTTAATTTTTATTTTGGAATATTCTGCTTCATTAGGATTTAAAGCTCATAACAGATATTAACTATAAATGTAATGTTGCAGCTAACAGCCTAACATTTACACAGAGCGTGTATGCCTGTAACTTTTCTTTGTTCCATCAAGTATTTGGAAGGTCAAGTCAGCATACTGTATCTTTAAATGGCATAGGGTATAAACTTTGAAATATAAGGAGAATGTAATGAATCTTACATTAAATAATGTAGAAATGCAATATGGGAATAAAAAAGTTTTGAATGGAATAGACATGGACTTAGCTCCTGGAATTTATGGACTATTAGGAGCAAATGGAGCTGGAAAAACAACTTTATTTAAAGTAATTAGTGGGTATGCAACAAAATATAAAGGGGAAATATACTACCCGGCTAGTAGAAAAAGAGCAAAAGAGGTATTGCTTGGAATATTACCACAAGTTTTTGTGGGGTATCCTTTGATGACTGTCTATGAATTTTTGATGTATATGGGACGAATAAAATCTGGATTTAATAGAGCTGGCATAGAGGAAGATGTTTTGAATAATATGGAGGTTTTTGGACTTAAGGAACTTCAAAATAAAAAGCTGAAATCACTTTCAGGTGGACAGTTAAGAAGAGTAGGACTGGCTCAGGCTTTTTTACTGAATCCTAAAATTATACTTTTAGATGAGCCTACAACAGGATTAGATCCGACTGAGAGGATTAGGCTAAAAAATTATTTGTCTAATATTAGCAAGACTCAGATTATTATTATATCAACACATATTGTTAGTGACTTAGAGCATCTAGCAAATAAGATATTTATAATTAAAAGTGGATATATTATTGCTAGTGGCAATGAGAGTGAATTAATCAATGATTGTGAAGGAAGTGTTTGGGAAGTTCCAATACATGACAGGGATACGGAGTACAGTATTAAAAATGAGCTGGTATCTATGATACATGAGGATAGAGGAGTTACTGTAGCTAGAGTGATAAACAGAAAAAAGATTTCAAAAGAAGCTCGTTTAGTTAAACCCACACTTAATGATGCATATTTATATTATTTTAATGGAGACCAGCTATGAAAAGTCAACCATAAATTAGCAAAAAATTTCTTTTTATAAATTAGCAAAAAAATTCTTTTTTATATCGGTGGTAAAAAAGGGTAACTTTAATAGAGCTCCCTTAGGGTGCTTTTTCAAAATCTATCGATATTAGCATACAGACCTCTTATTCGAGGTTAAATTCTACTTTGTCAGTGAGCATCTTCCAGATGACCCTGACAAGTTTGCCAGCACAGTGCCCAAGTGCATTGTAGTGAGATCGGCCTTCAGTCCTCTTGGAATCATAATAAGCCTTGAAGGTTGTGTTGTTTCTGGCAACATTCCAAACTGCATTTACAAGAGCTTATCGTAAAACACGAGAGCCACGTTTGGACATCCTTGTTGTTTTAGCCTGAAAGTTACCGGACTGATAAACAGAAGGATCCAGACCTACAAAAGCAAGCAGCTTATTTGGATTGAAGAAACGGTGAATATCACCTATTTCACCAAGGATCATTCCACCATTGATATAACCGATACCGGGAATGGTCATGATGACAGAATCGTTAAAATTCATGATATTTGTCATCTCAGCTTCAATCTTATCTAATGGGCTATCCAGTAACTCGATTTGTTGAATTGTCTGAGTTATTTGAATAGATATAGCACTTTCGTTAGCACCGACAGACTTCTGTGCGAGAACTCTTAATTCTTTGACCTGTTCTTTGGTAAAGTGTCCGTGCGAGTTCACTTTGAGCAGATTTGCCAGATGAGTCATATGCATGAAAGCAATCTCATTTGGAGAAGGTGCTTCTTTTAAAAGAACATAGACAGAATTCTGATGCAGACCGGATTTAAAAAAAGTATTGAATTTCCGGAAAAACCTGATCAACATAGGTTGTCAGCTGGATTTTCAAACGGGTTCGTTGCTTTATAGTTTTCTGACGAAACCGCCCCAAAGCCTTAAGATCCATCATATCAAGGTCATAGAAACTGACGAATCTGAGGTCATTCTGCATCATAAGAGTTTTAGCAATAACATAAGTGTCGACTTTATCCGTCTTTGTTTTGCGAATGTTGTTTTTGTGCAATTGAGACGTCTTAATAGGGTTTAATATACACACTTTGTAAAGCTCGGCAACAAGGTATAGTACGAGGTTGCTACCGTAGTGTGCTGTTGACTCAAGACCAATGATGGTGCTGGCCTTATCAAATGAATCGAGTTTGGAAGCCAGCATATGGAAGTCATCAGCATCGTTTGTGAATTTAAACGGCTCAATGAGTATTTCACCTTCCGAAGAAATAGCAGAGACAAAATGGTTAAGTTTGGCAATATCAATGCCTACGTAAATCATGAGGTAATCCTCCCTTTCGTAAGATCCGATACTGTGATATCCTCAAACGGTTATCATCGTAGACTTGATTGAAATAAGTACTCATTAGAACAAAAGCTACGGTACATCCAGCATATAAACAATTCAGATAAAGGTAGCGGCAATACACTCCTGTTAAGTAGTCAAAGCTACAAGACAAAATCAAAAGTCCACAGTATCTGAATGTATTATAACCACAATATTAAAAAGAAAGGAATATGTGATAATTACCTTCTTAATTATCATACAATGGCAATATGGGAATAAAGGAAGAATATAAGAAAATAATCACCCCTTTATATGTAAAGATATTCAGCTGCTTGATTGTGATCATGTCAGTAGCTATGGCTTTTACATCGTTAAACAGTATTACAATATTAGATAAGCCTGACTCCACATCCTATTTAAGAGGACTGAAAGCAAGGGAATCTATAGAATTAAGATTTGAATCAATTGACGGAGAAATGACGACTGAAAAATTGAACCAAGTATTAAGCTATTATAAAACTTTTAGTAATGTTGATGAAGCAGAGAACAATACAAACTTTAAATATCCTGGAATCGTAAACTTACTATCAAAGGCTTATATTTTTGAGGGCGAAGGAGGATTTAAATCATTATATGATGTAGAATCAGCAGATGATTTTTACAGACAGAGAGTATATGCCATAAAAAATCAGCTGATTACTTCGGAAAGCCGATATAGTCAATGGGAAATAGATGGCATCATCAGTGAAGCTGAGAAAACTGCAATTCCATTCAGATATGGCTTTTCAAGACATTGGGTTAACTTTTGGAAGTCAGTCGACATTGTGAATATTATGGTTATAATTCTAGGCTTATTTATGGCTTCTGAATTATTTTCTTTTGAAAAAAGATGTAATATGGATTTGATCTTAGTCACAGGTAAGATTCGTGATATAAGTAAGATGGCTGTTAATAAGCTGTTGGCATTATTGACAATGGTTATGCAGGTTTATCTTCTTTCAGTTGTATTGATGGCATTGATTATATTCGTTGGTATGGGTATTCAAGGCTGGGACAGCAGTATTCAAATTATATATTTTACATCAATATATAACCTTAATTTTTTAGAGGCAACAATAATATGGTTTATAACAACTATTTTAGGGATCATAGTAATTATTTACGGAGCTGCATTTTTGAACTTATTGCTTAGAAATAGATTTAGCACTCTTGTCATATCAATTATTACAGCATTTTTACCATTGGTTCTGCTTAGATTTCCGCTGCCACACGGGATTATTAAAGTATTAAAATTATTTCCAGTCAACATGAGCAATGTTATTTTGATACTGAATAGTTTAGAACAATTCAGATTTGGTTTTTTAAATTTATCTGTTACAAATATGTTTGTAATAGTCAGTATGATAATAATAATACTACTTATAAAGGTTATTCCTGATTTATTCTTTAAGTTTTTATCTAGAGAATAGTATGTGTTTTGTGTGGCTTTAAATGATTTGCAGGGCAACATAATGTGTTTTATTGATTTTTATTAGCAATATAGATGATGCTGTGTTTTGAGAAGGAGGTATATATGGTATATGAATTGAAAAAACTATTAGGCATCAAAGGTGTCAGGTGGATAATATTTTTGTCTTTTGCAGTAGCTATTTTACTTCCTCTTTATTTTATTTTTGATTATGAAACGGTACAAATGATTGACAATAAGGCGGAAGTATATAAAGGCTATGTTGGATTAAATGCTAGAAAAGAATATTTTTCAAAAATTGGCGGATTTGTAACCGAAGAAAATATAAAAGATGAAATTACAAGATATAGAATCACTAATATACCTGATATTACATTAGATGAATCGGAGTACTATAGAATTATAAATGAAGCCTATTCATCATATAAAGATAACAGCTTAGATATAAAGAGAGTAAATAATATACCTTTTTATTCCAGATGGAAGGAGAAGATATATGAAAAAATTGACTTTAAATATAAAGCTTATGATGATGATGAAATACAGCAAGTAAGAGTTGCTTTGGATAATTTTGCAGTTCCATTTTATCTTGAATTTTATGAACATTGGGTAATTTTTTTTAAATCATCATTTGTTTTTTGCTGTATATTGCTGTTAGGAGCTATATTTTGTTCCAGCCAATTGTTTCCTTATGAAAAAGTAACTCATATGGATCTTGTGTTAGGTACGCTAAATCCTAAAATACTACGAAAAATGGCTCGGGATAAGATGCTGGCAGTGTCTGTATGCTTTATAGTTTTATTTTTAATATGTAATTTGATTATAATTTCTTTGACAATTCTTCCTTTCTATAATGAAGGCTGGAATATGCAGATTCAATTATTGCCAGATTTTTTTACTGTGATTTATGCATGGACAATCAAAGACATGTTTTTTTGGTATATGATTGTCTCCATAGGTTCTATTTTGAGCATGAGTTTTATAACTTTTTTTATTGGCAATATCATGAAAGAGATGTATTTGACAATTTTATTAAGTTTACTTGTGGTATCTGCTAATTTTTCAATGGCTTATCTTCCGGATGCATTTAAAATTGTGAAAAGATATATGGAAATATCACCTGTAAACGGAATAAATTTGTTTGGTATTATTACTTCCATGCATAATTTTAGAGTTTTAGGGAAGACTTTTTTAAGTGGAGAAATAATAATAGCAGTGATTTTACTGACCATATTATTCAGTTTTTTGCTGAATTTAATATTGTTTCCACGCAGACTAAAGAATAATTAAGCATAGAAATGGTTGAAGATTTTTACGAGGTTCGTTCTTTAAATGAAATTACAGATATTTCTTCCATAAAACTGATTCGAAAAAATCCGGAAAAATGGCAGAGTAGAATTCTAAACATAGAAGATGCCGATACTGTTAATGAAATAGTAAAGGTTTTAAAAAATTCCGAGGTATATTATTTAGGGGCAACATCTTATGAGGATTTGTTGATTCTTACAAAAAAAGATGGAAGTGAAATAGAGTTGCAGATTCCACCGTATTATCCTGAATTATTTACCGGAGAAGTGTCTATTTTGGGAGATGCCGTTTATTACAGCCCCGGAAGGGAAGAATGGCTTGAATTAATGGATAAATATTTTAATAAGTGATATTTTGCAAAATTTTTATATATGCTCTATTGTTTAATGGATATGCTGCCTTTTTGGTAGAAAAGACAGATAATATAAAAGCGTTTTCGAAGAAGCAAAGAGTAGAGGCAATAGAGTATTAAGCGGTTATAATTTTCAGTCATGTAACTATTAAATTTTATGAATGTAATTGTGGAGCTTTATAGAACTATCCTAAACTGAAAATAGAATATATATTATTCATTGGAGGATTTCGCATGCCAAAATGCAGGAGTCCTCCTTTTTTTGTTCAAAAAATCGGATTTGAAATTTTGGATAAAAAGGAGGATTTCACAAATGACAGATGATAGAAAATATATCTATGTAAAAGGTGAAAAGATATATGTATCCGATGAAATATATAAAGCATATAAGAAACAAGTCAATCATGAGGCTTATTTAAATAAATCAGATAAAGAACATAAGGTTTACGGGTATGAGGATTACAAGATTGATTTGAATTCCGTTGTAGATGAAGATGTGGATATCGAAAAAATCATTGAAACTAAAATGAGAATCAAGGATCTATATCAGGCACTGCGAAAGCTAAATGATGAAGAGCTAAAGGTGATAGATTCTTTGTATTTCAAAAAAATGACCATTCGTGATTTAGCAAAAGAGCAACAGGTATCTTCTAAGAAGATTTTCAGTTTTAGAAATAAGATTTTAAAAAAGCTAAGAGAGATGCTTAAATAGTAACTAATGAGTAGGGGACAGACCGGATTTGTAGTTTGTTCCCTATTTTAAAAAAAAAATTTTAAAAAGTGGAAACAAAAGCATCTGAAAGTAAGGTTTATATATAGAGGGGAAAATTTTACCTTTGGAAAATTGAATATATTTTTGAAAATATAAGAATCTTGTACCTTGAAAGCTAAATAGACCAAAACAGGACATTAACCATTTATGGAGCGTTTGTCAACAAACGCTAAGACCTTTCTGCTGAGAAGATTAGGATTTAAGGGAATAACCATGTACCATCCTGCAATCTCGGTTTAAACACATACTTGCAAATACAAAGGATAAAAGAAAGTGAGCGATAAATTTGTACGACAAAAAATAGGTTTGGCAGCCTATTTGCGATGATGTAAATGGGGATAATGATACTTCTTTAGTGAAAGCCGGCTCATCTTGAAAAGAGGCGGAGGTGAAATTCCTATGTTGTGTGCCAAGACACCTGTTAATGTCATAAAACTTAAAGACATTTGAATTTTAAAAATCAGGGTAAACATATTTATAATATAAATACAAGGAGATTTATGAAAAGCGATATAACAAAATTACAGATTAATACAATTATAGCTTTAGCATTGATGAGATATTTATACAGAAAAAGAGAAATATCAGAAAAGGTTTATCGAAAAATCTTACAAAAGTATGGAAAGGTATTGATTGCCAAAGAGAGCAAATTATGTTAATATAAAATAACAAAACGAGGAGTACAAAAAAGATGAAATGATGGTAAAGAAAAGAGTAGTGGCTATATATGCGAGAGTATCGACTGAGCATGAGGCTCAAATTTCTGCATTGGGTAATCAAATTCAGTATTATGATGATTTATTTGAAAAACATCCTGAGTGGGAACTATATGATCGCTATATAGATGAAGGAATAACAGGTACTTCTGTTAAAAAGAGAAAAAATTTTATGAGAATGATGCAAGACGCATCAAAAAATAAATTTGATCTTATTGTAACAAGAGAGGTATCTAGGTTTGCAAGAAATACAGTTGATACACTACAGCAAACTCGTATATTAAGGCGAGAAGGTGTAGAAGTATATTTTACAGAAGATAACATATGGACAATGAATGATGAAGATGGTGAATTAAGACTGACAATTATGGCGACACTTGCACAAAATGAAAGCAAGAAAACGTCCGTCAGAGTAAAAGCAGGACAAATGATTTCATTTAAAAATGGTGTTCTATATGGAAACGGTAATATACTAGGGTATGACAGAATTGGTAAAGAGTATGTGGTTAATGAATTGCAAGCAAGAACGGTGCGTAGAATTTTTGATTTATACTTGGATGGAAATGGTGTTAGAAAAATTCAATTTGTACTGGAAAAAGAAGGACATTTAACAGCTACAGGACTTACAAAATGGCAACCTGGGAATATCAGCAGAATATTAAGGAACCCCTTTTATTGTGGTACAATAGTTTATCGTAAGCAATTTGTTCCAGATTTTTTAGAACAGAAAAAAATAAATAATTTTGGTGAGGTTGATAAAGTCATTGTTGAAGGTAGACATACCCCAATTGTTACAAAAGAACAGTTTGAAAAAGTTCAGCAAATACTTAGTAGCAAGTCAGAGTCGGTGCATAATAAAGGCTGTAGAGGGAAAAAAATCTCCAAAGATGTTTGGTGTCGTAAAATGAAATGTGAATGTGGTAGTTCCTACAATCGTGTTACATGGCATAAATCGTCTGAAGGACCTCAATATGCATATCAATGTTATAGTCAGATAAGGACAGGAACATTTAAAACTCGTGAGAGAAAAGGACTTAGTACTGAAGGAATTTGTGTAACTAAAATGGTTCCAAGATGGAAATTAGAAGTTATGGCTGATATAATATTTCAAAAATTTTGGAATGATAGAGAAGGAGTCCTTGCAATTGCGAACGAAATGCTGGACAATTGCTATGAAAACGAACATGATAACGAGGTGTTAGATCGTAAGCGTGATTTAGAAGATAAAATGGAACTATGGAATCGAAAGTATAACAATCTTTTAGACATGCGAATGGCTGGAGAAATTGAAAAAGACAGGTACGACGAAAAGCGTGAACAAATTCTGAAAGAACAGCAACATCTGAAAAAGCAGTTAGAAATAATAGGTGGAGAAACCGGTTTATCAGATGACATATATATGGACAAAGTTGAAATTCTTAAATATGGCTTAGAACAGAATTTCAATTTTTCAACGAGACATATTCCTGAAGAAGTTATTGATGCATTTATAAAGGAAATTATCGTATGCCAAGATGGATTTATATGGAAATTGAATTTAACTCCGGATGACGAGTTAAAGATGCAAGTGGACGGAAGAACAGACAATTATACAGTAACCCAAACAGAACTTTCCTCTGATATGACACAGCAGCACAGGCAGCGATTGCGGAAAAAAAGTAATAAACAATATATAGAAATGTGTTTTTTTGAGCAGATGCGAAAGCATCTGCTCTTTTAGTATTACGATATTTTTTATAATATTGACAAGTAATAGCAATGTCGTTACAATATTTATATAAGAATGGAGGTGTTATATATGGAGAAATCAGCAACATTAAACTTAAGAGTAAATCCAGCACTAAAGCAGGAGGCAGAATCTGTATTGAGGCGATTAGGAGTTCCGATGTCTACTGCTGTAGATATATTTCTTAACCAAATTGTATTGACAGGAGGAATTCCTTTTGCCGTAACATTGCCGAGTGCACCAGAGAATATTGATACGACTAAAATGAGCATCGGTGAGATTCATGATAAGATACAAAGAGGCTATGAGTCTTATAAAGCCGGTAGAACACAGAATGCGGCTGAGGCTTTTGGATTTTTTAGAGAGAGCCATAGTTAATGAAAAAATATACTGTTAATATTACAGATGAGGCACTTGCTGATATGGAAGCACTATATGAATATATTGCATTTAAATTACTTGCTCCTGAGAATGCAATGGGACAGTATAATCGGATAGCAGATGCAATTTTGACACTGAAGTCTTATCCTGATCGTTTCGGATTGTTTGAGTGCGAGCCAGAACATTCAATGGGAATCCACAAGATGATAGTGGATAATTATGCAGTGTGTTATGTAATCGATTCAGGAGTTGTAACTGTAACAGATGTGCTTTATGGTGCTTCAGATATGTATAAGAGATTGCAAAATCGTCATAAATGAAAAGTCTATTAATCCCCCATCTGAGATAGTAGAATCGGCAAAGCCGTAGCGTTGCGTAGAGTATTAAAAAACTCCTATGCTATAATGATATTGGTTTCGTATGCCATATCAAAGCATAGGAGGTATCCAAATGTATAATCAAAGTATAAACATACAAGATGGAATGTAAAGTTGCCTTTTCTTCGATGAACTTCCATTGTTCATCAATTAGAATAGAACCAGATTGGAATTGCACTTACCATATTGTTTTTATACCAAAATACAGATGAAAAATCATGTATGGAGAAACAAAAAAGGATTCAGTAGAAATAATAAAAAAGTTGTGAGAGATGAAACAAGTGAGGTTGATAGATAGAAGAGTATGTATAGATCATATTCATATGTATGTAACAATCCCGCCCAAGATGAGTGTATCAGACTTCATGTCATACTTAAGAAAAGTCAATTAATGTTGTTTGATAGACACCCTAAGAACAGAAATAAATAGGGAGAGTGTCATTTTTGGTCAAGGGGTTATTATGTTTCGACAGCGGGAAATGTAAATGAAGAAACAACATAAAATATATTCAAGAACAAGAAGAATACGATAAACCAGAGGATGGAATAAAGTAGTAAAGCCTTCTTTAGGAAGTTGCCGGTAAAAATGGTATTGAGAAATCCCGCCTTTGGCGGAACCGAAGAAATACCCTGGAGGGGTTAATATCATCCCCATTTGAAATGGTGGTAATAACTTCAAAATAATAAATTCTTTGACTTTGCTGTTGAAAAGTTTGCTGGCTCTTACAAGAAAGACTTTCTGATGATAAAGCTAAAGATAGATTTGACGCATGTTTTAGAGTACTTTCACATGCATGGGAAGCATTATCTCCAGATTCATGTCTTACTGAGTATCATGATGACTATAAGTGGTTTGCAAAAGTGAATGAATCAGTAAAACCTATAGATAGCCATGGTGATTTAGTGTTAGCTGCTTTTAGTGCAAAGATTATGGAACTAGTATATCATTAATTAAATAACTGGCACAAATATTCATTCTATGGTATAATAGGACTATTCTAAAAAGAGAGGTGCCTATTATGCCGAGAAAAGCAACTTCCTTAACCCTTAATGAAGGCGATTATAAATACCTACGATCATTGATCAAGCAGAGAACCATACAGGCTCAAGTAGTTATCAGAGCTCATATATTGTTGGACAGATGTAACGGAACTCCAATTCGTACTATTGCACAAATATACGATATAAGTCCTTCTACCGTGCAACTATGCATCAAAAAATATATGGACGGCGGAACCAAAAGTGCATTATTTGATGCTCAGCGTCAAGGTCGCCCTGTTGAGATCACGGATGACGCTGTTGCCTGGATTATAGATATTGCTTGTCAGCGTCCCGCTAATCTTGGTTATGCACAGGAGCTATGGACACTTAAGAATTTACATCAGCATATTCAGACTCATGCAGTCGAGGCAGGTTACCCACGTTTGGAAACAATAACAAAACCCATGGTTCAAAAAATACTAAAAAACTCTGATATAAAGCCGCACAAAATAAAGTATTACTGCGAAAAACGTGATCCTGAGTTTGAGTCCAAGATGCATGATGTACTGTTGGTGTATAAACAGGTGAGCATGCAGTTCGATGAAAACGGTCAGCTTATTATCCCGGTAGATGAACCGATGGTACATACAGTATCTTGTGACGAAAAACCGGGAATACAGGCTATTGCCACTACAGGAGAGGATCTTCGCCCTACGGTCGGAAACGGTTATGTGATGCGAGATGCTGAATATAAGCGTCTCGGAACCTTATCACTCCTTGCCGGAATAGATCTGCTAACAGGTGAAGCAATCCCTTATGTTAGCACAACACATAAAAGTTCTGATTTTATAGAACTACTTAAAAAGCTCGATGATCGTTATTCTGAAGGAGATATCATCCGCATAGTATGTGACAACCATTCAGCACATAAATCAAAGGAGACAAGGAACTACCTTGCTACTCGCCCCGAAGGAAGATTTGTATTTGTGTTTACGCCTAAGCATGGGTCTTGGCTTAACATGATAGAAAGCTTCTTTAGCAAGATGACGAAACAGATGCTAAAAGGTATCAGGGTAGAATCAAAGGAAGAGTTGGAGCGTCGTATCTACCTTTACTTCGATGAAGTCAATCGAGAACCGGTCGTTTATCGTTGGTCATACAAAATGGATGAAATCAGCGTTGTCGAAGCGATTGAAGCAGGAGTTAAAATCAATGAAGTTTGTAACAGTTAATAATTATTCGATACACTAGTATGATTTCTAAAAAGCTGATAGGTGATAGTGCAGTCTATGCTTGTAATGGAAGCGTTTTATTTGTCCCTACGGCAGTTCAACAGAAGGCATATAGATTTTAGGTAAGTCAATAAGCTACGAGCCTAGAAGTTCTAAAAAGCAATCTCATTATGATAAATTATATAATGAGTATATTGTAACAGGAAAAATTAAGAATATTCATGTGCGATTGGGACAAGCTATATATTATAAAGGAGAATTTATGCGTAATGGATACTATCCGGGAACTTGCATAAATAATGGATGTTATGGGAACAAATAGGATGGTGAAAATTATACTGTTTTCAGGAATTGTAATATTAATATTTCTAACAATATTTATCTTTAATATAAACAATAAAGGTATTTATGTTGAAAATTATTATGCAGTAGTAAATTTTGCAGAAAATAATTTTTATGAATCGGTTATTGTAAATAATAGTCCAATTAAGGAAATTAAAGATAGCAGTTATGGAGAATATGGATATGGTTTTAGAGAAGTATGCACCACAGATGGAAGGAACTTTGTATTTGGAACAATGCGTGGTAATGTGGCTAGTTTGTGTAGAATAGAAGTTACCGGTACTAAATATCGGTTCGGGCGTTATAAAATAGGGGTAGGTACAAGTAAAAGTATTATTGAGAAAATATATAGGAATGCTAGATATTTTGAATATGAGCCGGAAGGATACTTGTCAGTTGTAGATGGTACATTTGAAATAAATTACTATTTTGATAAAGATGATAATGTATATAAAATAACTATAGGAAAGCAAGACTTTATAAATCATTAATGCAAAGTCTGATAAATGTGGCATGTAACTGTATTAAAACTAAATATATAGAGCTGATAATAGATTATTATTTACTCAAACTTACAACACCCCAAATGGGGTTCATACATTTAAATGTAGCTAGGCTATGTCTTAAAATTTAAAATTGCATAATACCTTGTTTTTAATAAAATCCCGTCTTTGACAGTTGTAGCATAAAAAAATCCCTGTGAAGCTCCTATTTATAAGGCTTATAGGGATTTTTTCTTTCGTAATGACAGATAGTATTTTTTTATCTGCATTTACTTATTTTTTGAATCGTTTTCATTTTCTGTTTTGTTATAAATTCATCGTCTGTGTTAAAACCGCAAACTCTATGAAATGCATCGGTTAATTCATTTCTTTTGTATAATGGTATAAATCCTTGTTCTTTTATATCTGCAAAATTTATCTCTTTTAAAGCTTTCAAAATACTTTCGCAAGTATATTTGTTTCCTAGTAACTTTTCAAAATATCTGTATATCGTAAGTGCAATAAAGCAACTTGAAAAATGGGCTTTTATTCTTGTTTCAATCTGTAGATATACCGGTCTTACTTCAAAGTCCGTTTTCATGATTCTAAAACATTCTTCTATTTGCCACCTTCCTTCACTTATTTTAAGTATATCACATACATCATCATCAAGCAGATCTGTTGCAACCGCATACATTCCATCATACAGAGATTCTGTTTCTATTTTTTCTTCATCAAGGTAGTAGTTGATCTTTGCAACCTCTCCGGTATCTGTTGCTGCGGTTTTTGCAATAAATCTAGCCGGATCATTAGGATTTTTTCTTTCTTTTTTTATACTTCCCGATTCAAGCATCTTACAGGCACGATCAAGTTGCTTATTACGAATAGTTTCTTGATAGCGTGCATATTTAGGAGAATAAGTTACGATCAACCTTTGATCTATTATTTGGGGGTTATAAGGCTCTTCCTTATAGTAAAGTCCGGTATCATCCGGTGAAAGCATTGTTATGTCAACACTTTTATTATCTGAAACTCTCCTAAATCCCTTGGTATCAAGAGCCCAAGCTTTATCTTGTCCATTAAGTTTTTTTATGGATTGTGTGACAATAAATGCTCTTTGTCTCATATGATTATAAGTTCGTATTTTTTCACATCCAAGACCTGCATCGGAGCAATATATAAATTTTTGACATCCAAACTCCGATAAAACCTTTTCTTCTAAAGGCTTTAGAGATGTTTGTTCATTTTCATTGCCTGCAAAAAGTGAAAAAGCCAAAGGTATACCGTCTCCATCCATAAAAAGCCCCATTTGAATAATGGGATTTGGGCGATGTTCTTTACTCTTTCCGTATTTCTTATTTCCTGATTCCTGTTCAATTTCAAAGTAATAGTTACTGCAATCATAGTAAAGTATCTTATCATTTCTTTTACCCAATAAATGGATGTTTTTATATAATTCAGACTGAATAAAGTCACATTCATTTCCAAGTACATCCAAAGCACGATAAATATCATGCAGTTCATAAGACGGTTTTTCTAAAAATTCGCAAGCGACATTAAAGGATGAGAGTTTACCGGAAGGCTCAAGTATGTGTGCATAAATGATATCTGAAAGAATTGCATTTATATCATACTGAAACTTATACTTATCCCTAAGTTTTCTGCATGTTTTATCAAGATTAAGCATGTAATAGATTTTTTGTAAAAAAAGGTAGCCTCCACGATAAAAGACCTGCTTATCATAATCTATTTGTCTATCAGAATGAAATGTAAGTTGTACGGCTTTATTTTTTTGTCCCTCTTTATATTTCTTTGTTTCGATTTTAGCCTCTTCCTTTGCCCAACGCATAACATCATCACGGGTAGGACCATGCTCTTTAAGTAATTCATTTAAAGTTCCAAGTTTTCTTATGTTTACCGAAGTACTCTTACCCTTGTTATTGTCAAAGACCCGAGCATTTAGGATAAAGTAAGACCTTAAATATATCCAAATTAAAATTGGAAGTAATAGCATTGAAGAAAGAAAAAGATACCCTATATTCTCAAATTGTAGACCTACGAAAAGAGGTTGAACAAGCTGAAAGTATTAGAATCTGTATAGAGAAATTATAACAAGAAAACAGAGAACTAACACAGGTAAAGAAACAAGAATTAGATTTGTAAAAATTGGCTAAAAATAGTATAATACTAAGAATATCGAGTAAAACAAATTAGAAGTTGGAGGAAAGTAAAATGGCTAAAAATGATAGATTTGAAAAAATTTATACTCAAGGTACAGTCAATGTGATGGAAATTTGGGTGGATAAAGAAACCGGAGTGAATTATGTCTATTGTCGTTCTGGATATGCTGGAGGTTTGACTCCACTGCTGGATAGAGATGGAAAACCTATCGTTTCGCCTATTATCAATAGGTAAATATCAACGGATAAAGCAGTTCGGAAACTCCACGTTTATCTAATTAAATATAACAATTTGAGAAACAGTAAATCAAAATAGGTTTACTGTTTTTTGTTGCTCAATTTTCAAAAAATCGTCCATAAACATAAAAAAGTACTTGACAAAACGCTC
>ERZ773009.893-NODE-893-length-21452-cov-6.100855_pt1 | contig 21452 bp, 26 predicted proteins | sample MGYA00580663_ERZ773009 | MGnify/ENA primary metagenome ERZ773009 (study PRJEB29015, sample SAMEA2737969) | human oral metagenome | biome: human oral; feature: human-associated habitat; material: dental | place: China | collected 2026 ... | reverse complement strand
CCCACATGATGTGGGGGCAGTCAGTTCACGTCATACAAAAGTCGGGAATGCAGGATCAAGGGGTTTCCCACGAAGGGCGTCATCTTCTATGATCGGACAACACAAGGCGGCATCGAGGAGCTGCTTCCGGATGGCAGGGGGGGCGAGGACGATTTTTTCTGATAAAACGATGATCACAATGCGTGAGGTGAGTCCGAGCGACGGTTCTTTGGCTGTGGGCAGTGCTATCTTGGGTAGCAGTGACAGTGACGGCATCAAGAGGCAGGAGACTTACGTCGTCCGGGAAGAAGGTGAATAGCGATGGCGAACATCGACATGCGGCTCCCCGAGAGTGACACGTCACTTCTTGCCGGGATGATCGGAAAGGCCCTCGGTGAGTTCGTCTATGGTGAGCGCTTCGAGAGCGTTCCGGGAGAGGCTCGTAAGTGGCATCGCGTGAACCGTGAGGTCGTGAGCCCTTGGGAGAGGGGTGAAAGTCGTGGATAGCACGGCTATGGGCATATCCACACCGCTTGGGGTTGTTGGGCTCTGGCTCGACGGTAGGCCCTATGCCCACGACGGCCTCTGGGAGGTCGTTGACCGCTCCGACTATGCGACTTGGCATCCCGTGGACGGCAACGTGCGCATTGCTCATTGGCATGAGCCAGACGGGGCCGCCCACACGCTCGCATGCAGGCTCGACCCCTCGCATGGCTGTGAGGGCGGCTTCGCAAGCGGCGAGAGGCTGGAGGCCACCGAGATAGACGACGGTCGCTCGCGGTTGGTGATCGCCGTGGAGTACGACTTCGAGGACTACGCGCAGGGACATGGCGAGTACGAGTACGACTACCAGGCGACCGCTGCCGACCTAGCCGCGACGGTGGAGCTTCCCGCCGACGCCAAGCCCCAGTGGATCGTCTTCGGTGTGTCATGGGTGGAGGAGGTGGATGACGAGAACGGCACGAACCCTTGGCTTGTGGGCGACCCCAACGGCGACCGGCTTCGCATGCCCATGGGCTCCTGCACGAGGAACGGCTCCGGTATGGCAGCGGGGCCGTCGACTGGTTCTTGCCGATAGAGCCCTTGGGAGCGTCAAGACGACATCTTGGCGATCTTCGATGGCTGTGAGATCGTGGAGCACACTAACGCTGAGGAAAGCTATGGCCGTCTCTGTGACGAGGAGATCGTAGTCGATGTCGCTAACCCTCGCTGCGGCGAGGCCATATGGATGGGGTTCGGTAACGAGTACACAGTGGGTATCGGTGGGTGGCACGTGCACTACGACTCCTGCGAGGTCGATTACCGACAGCTCAAGGACGATATCGCCGCGATTCTCTCGGGCGAGATGCGCTTCCTCGCTGCCTTTGCCGGAGACGGGGATTTTTTGTCTTAGCTCGGGAAGGGTCGTGGAGAAGATCGGTCGTACGCCCTCAATCTTTCTGGCTGGCAGCCTTCAGTGCATTGGGTTTCTGGTCTCCTCCCTTCTCATTGAGGCCGGAATGGTACCGTTCACCTTGGGAATCTGCCTCTTCTACGCAGGCCAGGGCCTCATGTTCTCACCCATCACGACCATGGTGCTTGGCACCTTGAGTGCTTCGCAAGCTGGCCGCGACATTGGCACGAACGATCTTGTCATGAACGTCAGCGGCTCGATTGGCATTACCATATTCGGCTCCATTATGGGCACCACGGCGCTTTCCGGCTTCAGCCTTATCGGTGCAGCTGGCAAGACGGCGACCTATTCCAACCTCCTGCTCATATACGCTGCCACCATGATGTTGGGCATCATTGCCTTTGCCTGTTTCCGCAAAGCCATCAACCCAAAGGAGCGATAGCCTATGAAAAAGGTCATTGTCTTTGGAAGCCTCAACATGGACCTGACGATTGAGGCCGATCGGGTTCCCTACGGCGGCGAGACGCTGTCCGGGAGGAACTTCCTCTCCAACCCGGGCGGCAAGGGGGCGAATCAGGCCGTGGCTGTGTCCAAGGCGGGGGTTAGGACCCATCTTGTCGGAAGCGTGGGCGCTGACGTCTTTGGCGATCTACTCCTTGCCCGGGTCGCCTCGTACGGTGTCCAGTGCGACGAGGTCATCCTTCGTGAGGGTGTGGGGACGGGCATCGCCATGATCTGTCGCGTCGACGGGGATAACCGGATTCTTCTTTCAGCGGGCGCGAACCACTCGCTTAGCGCTGCAGACGTCAAGGAGGCCCTTGACAGGCTTGCGGAACCGGGTGATGTCTTCCTGACGCAGATGGAGTGTGACTACGCTACCACCTGCGCAGCCATCCAGGACGCCCACGGGCGCGGCATGTACGTGGTTGTGAACGTCGCCCCGCCCCGGGATCTCCCGCAGGACGTATGGTCTTGCATAGATCTCGTCTGCGTCAACGAGACCGAGTGCGCGGCCATCTGCGGCGTGCTCCCCGAAGACGATGGGACGCTCAGGCAGGCACTGGACCTTCTCATCAAGAGGGGCGTGGGATGTGCGGTCGTGACGCTGGGAGCAGGCGGCTCTGCTGCGCGTGAGGGAACACGACTTTACCGTGCTCCCGCCGCCCGCGTCAACGCGGTGGACACGACGGCATCGGGAGATACCTACCTCGGCGTGCTTTGCGCGGCATATGTTAACGGAATGCCGATGGAGGACGCCATGAGGAGGGCAAGCGCGGCAGCTGGTATCACCGCATCTCGCGTCGGGGCACAGAGGGCCATTCCAACGGCCGCCGAGGTCGACGCCTTCATGCGCGAGGCCTAGCGATCATCCTCTAGTGTTTCAGCCAAGCTGTGATGCTCATGATGCAGGCTGTCATGCCATGGGCAGTTCGCCTTCCTGACAGTCTCAGGTTCACGTGCGCCCCAGACGAGGGGTCCGTCGTGCTTGACGGCGGACCCCTTTTGAGTCGACCTTTGCGTGGTTCCCTGACGGGGCGATGCGGGAGTGGCTCGCACGCGAGCGCTGTGCGTTAAGGCACGCGACAGCGCTGCGTCGCTTTGGTAGTGAGCTGCAAGATTCGGTGTGCCAGCAGCCTCTATGGGCGATATCGGAGCTTGTGCCCGAGACGATGGCTCTTCCTGCCCCATAGCCGCGCGGAGGTTCCTTTCCCTCAACATTATGCACAGCGCTTTCAGGTTTACCGCTTGGCGGCGAGAAGCGCCACCGGGCGGTAAACGAGGTCGTTGCGGTGCCCCGGCGGGCCTATCATCTTCCCGATGGGCGCTTTGCCCGCAGCTGTCGAGCAGGGAGGTATCCATGTCAAAGGACCGGGCAGAGAGCAAGTTCCTCACCGTGGGTCCGGACATTCAGGTCCACTACTGGGACAAGGGCGAGGGAGACGCCATCGTCTTCATCCCGGGCCTTACTTTCTCGGGCGAGATCTTCAGGCATCAGCTCGAACACTTCTCGGACCGCCACCGCGTGATCGCCGTCGACCCGCGTGGCCAGGGCCTCTCCACCAAGACCGTTCACGGTAACGACTACGTCACTCACGGTGCGGACGTCAGGAGGCTCGTGGACGCCCTCGGCCTCGAGAACGTGACGCTCGTGGGTTGGTCCACCGGCAACCTGGAGGTCTGGAGCTACCTGGAGCAGGCAGGATACGACAAGGTCGCTGGCGTCGTCACGATCGACATGAGCCCGCTGCCGCTCTGTGAGGATCCGGCCTGGTGGACCGAGGGCACGCCTGCTGAGCTCTTTGAGGTGGCCACGCGCGTCCTCATCCACCCCGAGAGCGCGGAGGCCTTCTGGGATGAGTACCTCACGCAGGTCATGATGCAGCGTGAGCTCGACGAGGACGAGCACGAGTACCTGATGGACATGAGCCGCCGCACACCCCACTGGGTGGCCCGCCAGCTCTTCTGTGACGCCATCCTCAGCGACTACCTCGAGGTCGCCAGGACGGCCGCCAAGACCGTGCCCACGCTCATGTACGTCGCCGAGCACTGGGCCGACGTGGCCGAGCCCTTCTGCCACGCGCAGTTCCCCGAGACGTCCACCTGCGTCATGGGCGGCCACCTCATGGTCTACGAGTACCCGGAGAGGTTCAACGCCCGCCTCGAGGAGTTCCTCGAAAGCGAGCGGCGGTAGCCACGAGTGGTTCGGGCGCCTTACCCCCGACCGCCTCCCTTCCCCCATCTTGAGCAGCTCTCTCATGAGGTCGGCAGCCTTACGTTCCCGTACCGTCGACCTTGGGGGGTGCGGCACGGGGCGCTTCCGCGCAGCCAGGCCTCAGGCCGAGGCCTGCGGATCCCGGCGCACCCCCCGCAGCCTGGCGGGGGGTTGCCCGAGCGCATTTGCCCAGTTGAGCCACTTCCCATAGTGCCCCGCAGGCTGGCGGGGGGTTGTGCCCCGCGTCCCGGTGCACTCGAAACCTTTGTTGGGCATCACAGCATGGCCACGAAGCATCGGTCCGAGATACCGTTCGGGGTTCTCGGGAACTGGTCACCTAGCCCGTGCTACCCACCAGAATTCTCAAAGAGTTATAAAGAACTGCGGTATCTATACCACAGGATACCCATGGGTATCTGCTTTCGTGGTCCTCCACGGCATGCCATGCCTTGAATGAAATCAGTGTTTCTCTTAGAATCGGCTCGCCTCGGCAGAGGCCGGCGCTAAGAAGGCACGGTTCTCAGGGGGGGCGTAAGCGCTTGCGCAGCGCCAATGCAAACACTAAGGAGTGCTAGAACCAACGTTCGGATGCCCTGCTGGGGGCACTGCGAGTTTGGCCCGGGAATCTCATGAAGGGGATGCGTATGTTTTGTCTGAATTGCGGAAGAGAGGCCAAGGAGGGGCAGGCCTTCTGCGGAAACTGCGGCAGCAAGCTGCCCGTCGCTTCGGATTCAGTCTCCTCGACTTTCCCCACTCCCGAAGCGCCTACGACCGTTCCGGTGACGTCGGCACCTTCCTTCGCGTCTCCGTCCCAGGATGTCTCCTTGCCCTCTGGTCCCGCTGCGCCTGCGGCGAGGCCGGTCTCCACGGCTACCACACCTTTCTCGGCGCCCGCAGTCGCGCCTGGCCCAGCGCCTGCGCCCACGCCCACCGTCTCGCCCATGTCCGCATCCACCGGTGTTTCGACCTCGACTCAGACGCCGGCTGCTGCTCCGGCTCCTTTTCCAGGTCCCACTCCGACCCCAACATTTGGTGCACCCGTGAACCCGTCGTCCCAGCCCCAGAGCTTCGCGCCCCAGACTTCCATCGCTGCCGCCCAGCGGGACGCCTCCACGCTGCAGTCTGCCTTTCAGCCCCAGCAGGTGAGTGGGAGCGGCTGGGCGGAAGGTTCCTCACATGTCCAGGTGCAGGCCGCCAGCCTCGTCAATGGGACCAAGGCTACCTGGTCGACGCCCTATGCCATCGTCTCTCTTGTGGGTAAAGTCATCGCGGTCATCGCCCTGCTGATGCCCTGCGTCAGCTCTCCGCTCCTCAAGGCCCAGCTGTCCTCGGGTGGCTCCTCGTTCTTCTCGATCCTCTCCAACTACACTCAGGCATCTGAGCTGCAGGATATTGCCAGGGGCGAGTGGAGCATGTGGTCCCTCAATGGTCTCGCGAATTCCGTCAATAGTCTCGTGAGCTCTCTAAACAAGGCCTGGGAAGCCTATGGAAGCAGCCTTGGCTCGGGCTATGCCAGCGGCGGGTCAAACCTAGAGCCCCTTGCTAGCTTGATCACCACCTTGGCTACCATCGTCACGATTGTGTGGGCCCTCATGATCGTGGCCCTTGTCTTCACCATCGTGAGACCCTTCGTCAAGAACGGCAGGCCTGCGGCGCCCGAACGGAGGAGCGGCATCGACACGGCTATCCTTGTCGTGGTGGGTTTGCTCTGCCTTGCGTGGTGTGGCATCGTGACGAGCGTGAACGGCATTATAATGTCCACCCTCTCGTCCACCCTCTCATCGTACAACCTTCCGACGGTTACTCTGCCGAACTTCCTTGAGGTGCCCCTGTGGCCTTGGGTTGCCGCCATCGCCTCTCTGCTCATGGCGTTCTGGCCGCGCCTGAGCAGGCGTATGGGTCTTAGCGCATAGGTAGTCCGTCCGTTGCGTTAGCCGGGTGACCTCTCCCATACGGGGGCGGTTCGGCCTTAGACGCACGAGTCGGTCGTGCGGGTGGGCGTCCACGCGGATCCCGCAGGGTCGGCTTGCCCCCGGAGGCAAAGAGTGTACACAGATTGGCGAAAACGGCCTCTTGGCGCCGTTTTGGGGCATTTGTGTACACTGTTGCGACGCGAGGATCGTGCGAGCAGGTCGTGGGGACGCAACAGTGTACACAAGTCGGCGAGAATGGCCTCTCGACACAGTTTTTTGCCATTTGTGTACACTGTTGCGCTGTGAGCTGCGCCGTGAGCTGCGCCGCGAGCTGAGTCGGGTGGCACGAGGACTCACGAGCGCCTCAACCGCCATGGTGTGCCGGCGACGCCCCATCGGTGGTCGCCTCTCCCTTGGTCGGAAAAACAGGCTCTGCGCGAGTGGTGCCGCCGCTAGGTTTGCGTCTTCGCCGAGACAGCAACCCATGCAAGCCCCCGAGGTGCCGTTTGTATTCTCCCCAGAAGGAGTCGGCACATGACATCCAAGGAAGACATCTCAGGGGCGCCTCTCTCCGTCAGGGCTGTGTTCTTGCGGCCTGATGAGCTGCATACGTGGGCGTTGGGCGTCAAGAGCCTCATCTTTTGCGACAACCGTCTCGTGCTAAGCCATCCGGAGGTGCGCATGCTCGGAGGTGTGCACACTCGTCGACGAGTGTCCCGCGCGAGGCTGGGCGGACGTTCTGGGCGTGGTGAGCATCTTCACGTGTGGCCTGCGGAGGGAGCTTGGTCACTCAGCCGCTGCCGGCGCGTCGTCAACGAGAGCCTCTGAGACTTGGACTTGGACATCCTTGTTGATGCCGTTGTGGACGAGGATTGCGCTATGGCGTCGGACAAGTTGTGTCTGTCGCGTACCGCGATAACCCCTCAGACGAGGGCTGGATTCACTGGGTGTAGCTCACCGGTATAGTGCAGTGTCGCGCACTCCCAGGCGCTGCAAGAGCTCCATACGTACGGCTTTCCCCTGCGCTACTTCACAAAGAAGGGCATAGGCGAGCTCGATCTGGTCACTGAGAGGAAAGATGGGGCAATCATCGCGCTCGAGATCAAGTCGGGGAGGGGCTACAAGGCGCATGCCGCGATAGACGACGCCCTCAAAATCGAACGCTATCACATCGACGAGCCCTACGTTCTGGCCGAATGTCATGTGGGACGTGATGACACGCTGCTTTATCTCCCAATCTACTCGATCGGGCTTATGAGGAACAGTTGGGCGGGCAGAGGGTAGACGACCTCAGACCGGATATATTTCGCTCGACGGGTAGAGCGCCTCATAACCCGGAGGTTGGTGGTTCAGATCCGCCCCCCGCGATAAAACAGGTTTCTGGATTGATAACTGTAAGCTAGGGCATTCTCTTACAAGCTGGTTTTGACCGGCTATGGTCGAGAATGCGAGACGTGTGGCGCCATCATGTGTCCTGTATGGGGCAGTCCTTGGCGGAAGCGATGGGTAGCCCCTCCCTTGACTCGATCAGTGCCTACTGCCTTGATAAAAGTCTCAACTTGAATTCTCTGATCTTTGCGGCGTATCTGCTCGTCATGATGACGCCTATGATTACCGTCCCAAACTCTATCCCCAGGCACAACCCGCCGCCAAAGTCATCTGCCTTGTTCGTTAGAACCAGAACTAAGTAGACGGTGGCCGAAGCCAGTCCCGCGAGGAACAACCAATGCATCCTCCGTGTGATTCTCAGCTTTTCTTCTCCACTGTACTCTGCGACCTGCAATGCCGTTTCCCTCAGTTCTTCGTTCATGTGCTCACCTTTCCTTTCGCCGTTTAGGATTTCGCGCAGGTCGACTTCGTAGAAGTCAGCCAGCTCAACCAATATGTCCAGATCTGGCATGTTTCGTCCGGTCTCCCAGCGAGAAACCGTCCTGCGCGCCACGCCCATTCGCTCTGCCAACTGTTCTTGAGTTACATTGCTTTGCCTCCGGAGCTCCTGAAGAAAACTTCCTACCTTCACCATATCCATTCCTAAATGCCCTCCCTTCTGATTCCAACGTACAGCTTGCCCTCCAGACCGACAAGGACATGAAGTGAGCAAATGCTCCGTTTGCATCGATGAGACACGACGTGTCCCGAAGCTCTGATCAGCTTAGAAACAAGTCACCTGAAGAGCCCATAGAGGTGCACCCAGACGTTGAGGTTGTGCATCTCGTCTCAGACGGTGGCGAGTTGGATCTCTTCGAGTGGGACGCAGTACGCCCCGTCCGTGCCAATAGTTCGTCACAATCCGTCCTTTGATATGCTGAGACAGCTTGCTTATCTCGCGCAGGTCTTGCTGCCGTTATCGTCGGGCGTCGGATTGTCTTTCTGGCACACGACTTCGCCTGCCCGTACTATACTTTGATACTTTGTTAGGTTCGCTGATAAAGGAGGAAGCATGGCGGAGAAGCCAGAGTGGGTCAAGAGCTTCGCCAGGCTCAGGGGTACCGAGATCAAGCACATACGGGGGCACTGGTACCTCTATGAGAGGGGCAGTATCTACGACCCCAAGATCAAGAGGAGTAGGAAGAAGTCGGGACGATGCCTCGGCAAGATCACGACCGAGGGACTTGTCGCCAGCGTCAGCCGCAAGGAGAGGGCCGAGCGTGCGCGGGTGGCAGGCTCCATGGCTGCTGGGTGAGGCACGGATCCGGTAGGGGTTGGGCACGCGGGTGCAAGTCATCTCGGACGTCGTGGAAGTGGGCGTCCCGATCCTGGCTGGTGGGTCGTGTCGGTTCAGGTTGGAGCTGGGGTACTCTGCGAGAGGCTTGGGGTGGGCCTGTCAGACCGCTCATTCCTCAAGAGAAAGGTCGGCAAGCCAGACTCGCGAGCGAGAGGCGGTATCCACACGTGGTTTGGACGCTTTGTCCTCGCCTGCTTCTTCTCCCCTCATCTTAGGAGGCTTCGTGAGTTCGTGTGGATAGGTGGTTGCGTCACTGTTCCGGTGGCGTGGGCCTCAGGTCCGAGCACCCTGGCATCACGGGGGCCATGGGGCCGTCGATGTCGTGGGACCCGTGACACCGCCCGGTCGCGCGAGCCCAGTCTTGTCGCCCGCCGCCCGGGTGCGGGCACCTGCGGGCTCGGCTTGCCCCCAGGGGCAAGAGTGTACACAGATTGGCTAAAATGGCCTCTTGGAGCTGTTTTGGACCATTTGTGTACACTGTTGCGACGTTGTGGACAGACGTGGGGACGCAGGAGTGTACACAGATTGGCGAAAACGGCCTCTTGGCGCCGTTTTGGGGCATTTGTGTACACTGTTGCGACGCGAGGATCGTGCGAGCTGCAATGCGAGTTGCGACGCGCACTGTGTCGGGTGGCACGAGTGGCTCAAGCGCCATGGTATGCCGGCGGCGCCCCCCTCGGTGGTCGCCTCCCCCTTGGTCGGAAAAACAGACTCTGCGCGAGCGCCGCCGCTAGCTTGCCGTCTTCGTCGAGGCAGCAACCCATGCAAACCCCCGAGGAGCCGTTTGTATTCTCCCTAAAAGTGGAGGCCCTGGTGCCGCCTCGGGGCGCGTACCCGCCTTGCGCGGCCCAGCTGTGCGCCCGGCCGCGAGGGCCTTCCCGAGGGTGAGCCGCCGCCCGCAGGGCAAGGTGACCGGCCAGCCCCGTCACCGGGCGCCGCGGGCTATGCCACTCGTATGGCGGTGCGTGTCGCGTCAATCTCATCTCGCCGCGTTCGAGAAGGAGGCGTGTCGAGGCGCCCTCTGGCAAGGGTTCCCAAGGGTCGTCGGATGACGTCAGCTGCCGGGAAGTGGACAGGTTCTCCAAGGGCCGGGAGGAACGCCACGCCTGGTCCGGTCGGTACGCGGCCGAGGCCCGCAACCCCCCGCCCAGGACGGGGAGGGCCGAGCGCGAGCGCGTGGCCTCGTGGTTCGGGGCGAGCCCCACGACCAGGTCGGGGGCGCACTCCAGGCAGTTGGGCAACAACAGCGCCAAGGTCTGCCACGACCGGCCGCAGGGCGCCGCGTCGCTGCTCTGGGTAGCGGAGGTGGTCGACGTCGGCGAGGCCGTCGGGAGGGCCTCTCGCGCCGCCGCAGCCCATGGCGACCGGCGCGAGGCCTGCCGGGCCGCGGGGGAGGAGATCCCCTGGGGTACGGTGAGCTTGCGCCACCTCGCGCCGAGGTTCCCCTTCGTCCGCCGCGTCCCGGAAGCCCACAGCGACATTGGTGGAGGGCGGTCACCTCAGGCGGTGAGGGAGTAGGGCCTTCCTTTGTGCCCTGCCGGGCGGGCGGCGTAAGGCTGCGGTCGTCAAGGGGGCTGTCCACAAGAGCGCCTCTGACAGGGTCTTCGAGACCCTGGTGACCGGGCTCTTTAAGCTGGAACGACACCCCCTGGTATCCAGACTAAGGCCATCAGTGTAAGCTGGAGAGGCCAGGCTGCTCAAGCAGCCTTTCTCCCAGAAGATGTTCGTCTAAGCAAAAGCCCGACCGAGGAGGTCTTCAATGGACCGCAAGCGCGTGATTGACGAGTCGATACACTCCGGCGAGATGGAGGGCGCCTACGTGTCGGCCGAGTTTCGCGAGGACGCCGACGAGTACGTGAAGGGGCACATCCCCATAGAGGAGCTTATGCGCAGGACGAAGCGCCGCTGGGAGCCCAACTGGGAGGGCAAGGGGCCCCATGCCTGACGGGCTCGTCGATCCCCACACCGACCTACGGACGGGCGTGCTGCGAAACCTCGTGGGCGCGGGGACGTGGGACGAGCTGCGCAACGCAGAGGGCGAGCTCGTCGCGATGCGCACGAGCGAGTTCTTGGGGAGGCTCCCCCTGGGGCCGACGGGTATGTTTGGTGACCTGTGGCGTACTCATCGAGGCTTGTCCAGGGGCGCGTGCGACTGGGCGGGGGAGGTCGGGACCGTCGAGATCCGCAAGGCGGGCGAGGGGGCGCAGTTCCTCCTGCCTTCCGCGAACATGCCGAGGGGCATCGCATGGGCGCGCAGCGAGCTGGGGAAGGACGACCTCCTCGCGGGCGTGGCCTCCAGGCGGTTTCCCGGCCGCACGGCCTACCACTATGACACCTACAGCTTCGTGCACCCCTTTCGCGAGGGTGATGGTCGGGCACTCTGCTGGGTCTTCACGGGCTGGAGCTGCGCAATCCCAAGATCGCGCACGTCTTCTTTCCGACCGGTCTCATCGAGAGATGGGGTCGCGACGTGCAACCAGTATTCAGTCCTGCAAGATCGGTGGCATTGAGCTGCCACCATAACGCATGGTGGGAATAGCCTGCCGACCATGTGGTGAGATGAGGGCTGATGTGCGATAGTCGATCCTGATGATATCGCGACTCATGTTCCCGTGGACAACGGGGATGACGCAGTTCTGGCGCGACTTGGCGTAACTTGGCGCGACTTTTCCGAATTTCGGCCATCACCGTGCGCAAATATGGGACGCACTTTTCGCAAGGGGCCAGAACCTTCTTGAGCGACTCTCGACTGGCGACCCGACTCGGACGGCAGAATTATCAGGAAACTTATGGTCCTTGCTGCGTACCTTGCGGAGGACGGTGAAGAAGCTTGCGGGAATCGACCTGGTATCTTTCTGAGAAAGGTAAACGAGAGCCGTTGTTGCCTTCCTCAGCCCTTCGTTAGCAACGCCTAGCGATCACTGCGGAAAACTGTGGCATGACACAATGTTCCGTAGTGCAATCGTCATAAGGATGACATGCTGTCGCATGGAAGCACGAATGGAAGCCAAGCGAGATAGATAGCTCGCCAGGCTTGTAGAGTGAAAGGACAACGCTCTCACCAAGGCAGTCACGAGCATTCGACGTCACAAGTCGTATCGATTGCTCGAGTTGTCCCATCACCGCCTCATCGAGGGTGTCGGCCTGCGCAACGCACGCAGAGGGCTTAGACAGGTGAAGGAAAACCACCTCATAGAGAACATCGCGTATGACAAGTTGTCTTGGGGCGACATAACGTCGGCGTGAGCGTTGTCGACGCCTATGGCAGGGACAAGAGCTGCAAGATCATGCGCCAGTGCTCGGAGGCCGATTTCGTTGCCACGCTGGGCTCCTCTCGCTGCTGCGTGCAGTCTGCCTCCAGTATTGATGGACCCGAGAAGCGAGAGCGGGGGATGATGTCGCTCGTCTGCGGCGAGGATCTCGTGGCGGTGCCGCGCGACCCCACCGGATCCTCACCAGCATGGCAGAGTTGCTCGGACCGGCTTGCAACCATGCCGCTCTCCTGTCAAAGCGACATCGCCCCTTGCGTGACCTGGTAGTGTGCTCGACGGCGAGGTCCTGCCCAAGAACGAGCCGCCGCCTGCAGGGCTTACGTGGGAGTTACTATCTATCGAGCCCGGCATACAGCTCGTCGAGCGTGACGAGGCAAAGGTCCGCCCTGTCTGCCGCAGCCCTTCTTGTCGCAGCGCTCGTCTCCCTCTTGGTGAACAGGACGAAGTGACGTCTGCTGAAGCCTTTGAGGAGTGTCGAGCGGTGCTCGAGCGCCTTGATGGCTGCGGTCTCGTCGGAGGAGTTGCGCCACTTGCACTCGCCGACAAGGAGCTCCCGCTCCACCCTGTTCATGGCGACGATGTCAATGCCCGTCTCCTCGTGCGCGTCGGGGTCGGTGCCCCACCACTGCCCGAACTCGAGTGCGGAGAACGGGAGTCTCCCGGCGATGCTCTCTCGTTGGACCCACTGCAGGCAGACGTCCTCGAACTGCTTGCCGACGTACGTCGCGAGCGCCTGTCCCGAGCTGGCGTAGGCGGATGCCGCCGCACCCGCACCCCTCTCGATCGTCCCAAGATACCTGCTTACGAATCGGTACCAGTAGGCAAAGAGGGGATCCTTCAGGCGATAGGCCGAGTTCTTCGAGGTGGGACCGTTCCCGAGAGGCGAGACCTTCTCGATGATCCCGAGGATGGAAAGTGTCTTCAGGTACTTGCCGACGGAGTTCGGGTTCACACCCGCCCGTTTCGCGATCCTCGATGGGGTGGTGTTGCCGGATCCTACGGCATCGAGGATCGAGTTGTATCGTGCCGGCTCATGGAGCTCTTGGCGCAGCAGCATGAGGGGCTCCTCATAGAGCAAGCCGAGCCTGTCGAAGAACAGCTCCCGCACGTTCTCCTCGTAGGTCCTGGAGAGGTCGACCTGCGAGAGATAGTAGGGAGTCCCGCCGAAGGTCGCATAGTATATGACAAGCTCCTCGGGGGGCACGCCTGGGAGCATGCGGGCGGCATCGAGGTAGTCAAAGGGGTTGAGCCTCATCTGCATCGTCCGCCGACCGTAGAGCGGGCTCTTGCTGCCGAGCACCCTGCTCTCCATAAAGCCCTCGTTGCTCCCGCAGAGGATCAGCTTCGTATCTGTCTGCTTGAGGCCGTGGTCAATCGTTGCCTGCAAGGCCGACGGAAGCGATGGGTCGGCCTCGGCCGCGTAGGGGAACTCGTCGAAGACGATGACGAGCGGCGTGCCGGGGGGTTCCTTCCCGACCCTCTCGACGACGAACCTCAAGGCGTCGTTCCAGGACGCGAAGGCGGGGAGCGTTGCGGGCAGCGAGAACGCCGCGTAGGTGGCGGCGCTAAGGAGCTCAAGGTTCTGGTGCGACGTCTTCTGCTGGGCAGTGAAGTAGAGCACCCTCTTGTCCTTGACAAACTCGTCGATGAGGGTGGTCTTGCCCACGCGCCGCCGCCCGTAGATGACCGCCATCTGGAAGCCATCCCTCTTGTACATGCGCTCGAGCGCCGCGAGCTCCCTTTCGCGTGCGACGAACATAGTCCCCTTCCGGTCATGTTTCTCTAGCATATCCGTACCCTTGAGTACCGTACTCAAGGGTATCGTACCCAAGAGTACGGATACCTGTCCTCAAGAGCGAAACGGTCATCCAAAAGTTTGGTCTCATACGACCTGGGGCAGCTGTAAAGCGGACAAGGAGGTTGCCGCAGCAAGCTCGAATGGTGTTTGGGCTGAGGCGGTCGGGGCCGTACCCTGACGGCTATGGCGAGAGTGCCGCGCAGGTACGGATGCACGCAAAGTCGCTCTTGCCGCCCGCACCCCATTCAGGGACCTCCTCAAAATCGGCTCACGCGTCTCCATCTTGGGGAGGATGCCATCGTGATCGCCGTTCCCTCCCCTCAAAACCATGGCTCACGCGCCTACATCTTGGCCCTGACCCATGCGACGGCCACCTGCACGCGGTCCCGCAGGCCGGTCTTGGCCAGGATCCTGCTCACGTACCTGCGTACGCTCGCTGGCTCCACGACGAGTCGCTCGGCTATCTCGGCGTTCGAGAACCCGTCGGCGACGAGGGAGGCGACCTCGGCCTCGCGCGGGGTGAGCGACGAGAAGCTCCCCTTGTGCGTAGGCGCACTGCCCCTTGGGGACGCCAGTGGGGAGGAGGGAAAGCATCTTCCCAGTACCTTGCGCGTGATCCTTGGCGTGAGCACGGCGTCGCCGGAGGCGACGGCACGTACCGCGTCGGCAAGCTCTGCTGAGGTGACGTCCTTGAGCAGGAACCCCGACGCGCCGGCGGACAGTCCGCCGAGCGCGTAGTCATCTTGGTCATAGGTCGTGAGCACAAGCACCTTGACGCCTGGATGCGCCCGCGTGATGATGCGGGTGGCGTCGATGCCGTCCATCATGGGCATCCGCACGTCCATGAGCACCACGTCCGGCATCTCGTCGCCTGAAGCGGCGGCGAGCGCGTCCACCGCCTCGCGGCCGTTTTCCGCCTGCGCGACGATGCGGATACCCTCGGCGCCCTTGAGCATCAGCGCGAGTCCAAGCCTCTCGTAGCGCTGGTCGTCGACGACCATCACCGATATCATAACCGTCCCCTTCGACCGGACTGACGCCGGCGGATGTGGACGCGGGGATGTTCGCCCTCAGCGTCCAACAGCCCCCGGAGGGTCCGGCAAAGAACGTTCCTCCCGCGCCACGTACGCGACGTTCGAGGCGCGTGAGGCCCGTGCCGGCGGTTGCGGGGGTGAGGTGCGCGTCATCCTCAGGATCCGAGGTGACCCCTATCAGCGACCTCCAGGCAATGAGGCGCACCGTGTCCCCATGCGTGAGCCCCAGGGTGCGCAGGAGTGCCTGTCTACGCGCGTCATCCCCACCAAAGAGTGCGACGGTCGCCAGGGCCGTCGCGAGGGCAAACGCGGCCGCAAGCCCAAAGAGCACGAGGACGTCGGCGTAGTTGAGCTCTGCGGGCAGGCCGAGTCGGGAGAGGACCTCTTCGAGGCAACGGGCGGCACAGAGCAGCGTCGACCCGCCGCCGAGTGCGGCAGCCAAAGGGACGACCGCGTGGGAGTCGCGCTCTATCTCCTCGATTGCCTCGCGAGCGGCTAGGTGACCCACGGTGTCCCCGAGCGTACGCGGTATCAGTCCCGCAGCGCGGGTGGCGAGACGGACCCCCTCGACCCCAGCGGCGAACACGGCGAGCGTCGCGAGAATGCCGGCGCTTACGATGCCGTTCACGATGGCCCCCACCCCGTTGCCGCCCAAGAGTGCGCCTAGGGGCAAGATGGCCAGGGAGAGTCCAAGAAGGAGGCCCGAAAGCACTCGTCTTGCCGCCGTTCCCGCGCGGGAGCGGCCCGTATCAGCTCCCGTCTTGCGCAGGAAGTCGACGGGGGCTACCCTCCCGGTTCGGAGGGCAGGCAGGATCGCTCCCGCCATGCAGGTCGGCCAAGACACGGCAAACGCGAGAGGTGCAGCCAGCGCTCCCACGTCGAAGGCTGGTGGCTCAAACGATCCGAGGCCACCCGAGAAGCCCTCGGCAGCCAGCGCGTCGAACGCGGGCACGAGCGCAGACGAGAGGGGAAGGGAGGCAAGCGAGCCTGCGGCCGACCCGATGGCGGAGGCTAGGCCAGCTACGGAGAGCGCTGAGACGCGTACCTGGATGGGCGTGGCACCCGCGAGGCGCCACTGGGCGAAGGTGGAGTGGCAGCGCCTCACGGTGGCCGACCCGATCGCCGTGAGTGCAAACAGGGCGATAAGTGCGACCTCGGCGTAGATGGTGACGGACACGACCTGAAACCCGGTGAGGTCGAGTCGGGCTGCACGGGTGGCCTCGGCGAACGCGGGACCCGACGTCCAGACGGCCTGTGACACGCAAATGCCGACGAGGGTCGAGGTCATTGTGACGACACAGACGAGTGGGACCCAGCCGACGAGGTCCTCGGCAAAGATCCGGATTGCATACCTATGCATGGTCTGCCTCGCTTTCGTGCTCCTTCATGCCGTCAAGTATCTCTTTGGGGGCCATGCTGCCTGCGACGTGCGTGATGCGCCCGTCGCGCATGAAGATGATCGCGTCGGCGGCCGATGCGACGTTGGGGTCGTGCGTGACGACGACGACCGCGCAGCCGGCAGATGCCATCTCCTTGAGCGTCGCGAGCACGACGTGAGAGCTGCCGGTGTCGAGTGCGCCGGTCGGCTCGTCGGCGAAGAGGACCTTTGGCGAGAGCATCAGGGCGCGGATGAGTGCGCAGCGTTGCCTCTCTCCGCCGGAGAGTTCCTGCGCTCTCGCCGCGTGATGCCCAGAGAGCCCAAAGCGGTTGAGCAGCGCTGCGAGCTGCGCGGGGTCGCCTCTGTGACCAGCTAGCGAGAGCGGCAGGAAAGCATTCTCCTTGACGGTCAGGTACGGGACGAGGTTGTAGTCCTGGAACACGAAGCCGACGCGCTCACGCAAAAAGCGCGTGCGCTGCCCATCGGGGAGCGCGTACACGTCCTGCCCAAATGCCAGCACCTGCCCTGTGTCTGGGACGTCCAGTCCCGAGAGGGCGTAGAGAAGCGAGGTCTTCCCCGCCCCCGAGGGCCCGACGACCGCAGTCATACCGGAACCGATGGAGATTGAGCAGTTGTCGAGTATGGGAGGGGCGCCCTTGGTGAGCGAGGCCTTGCCCAGGCCATAGGCTTCGATGATGCGTTCCATGTAGACCCCTTTCGTTCGACTCGCTGCGGTGTTGCGTGTCTTTGTGCAGTGGCTCACCGAAGATGAAAGCACGAAGTACGGGTCATTTCCAGGCCATGCGGGGCTTTGCCATCTGGAGCGGACAAGGCCCTAAGGCTGCCGCTCGGTCCCGGTACCTGTACGGGGGTGGTAGGCTTATCATGGTGGAGAGGGTCCCTCGCCCTCTGAGGCTGCCCTAGGATTACCGTGCCGCTATCGTGTGCTAAGGTTGGAACGCAGCTCACCGAAGGGGAAGGGGGCGTGAGGCATGGATATGGTTGCCAAATGCGTTGGAGCTTGTTCAGGGGAGGTGTCAGTTCGTCCTCTACCAGGCTACTATCAGTTCCCTGATCCCCATCCTCTCCGCGATGAATTTCGCCGCCGTGCGCACCGGGCAGGACGAGGGCACCAGTTCCCTGGGTGGCGCCGTTTCGACGCCTCGTGCCGGTGCGGGGTTGCGCAATGAGCGCATCCTTGCGGGCGTGCCAAGGCCGTGATCCTCAGGGGGTATGCGGGCTGGAATCTGCCGAGCTGAGGCGTCTGGTCGTGTACGTGCACGGAAGGGGTGGCTCCGCCAAGGAGGCGGAGCACTACAGGGCCCTTTTCCCCGAAAGCGATGTGATTGGCTTCGACTACAGGTCGCAGAGCCCATGGGAGGCGCATGAGGAGTTCCCTCGATTCTTTGGCGAGAGACGCGGCCGCTACGGGTCGCTTGTCCTGGTCGCCCACAGCATGGGGGCGTTTCTCGCGTTGTCCTCCCTTGGTAAGAGACACGTCGACGAGGCGTATCTCGTCTCTCCCATCGTGGACATGGAGAAGCTGATACGCGACATGATGGCGCGCGCGGGCGTCACCGAGGAGGAGCTTTCGAAGAGGTTGGAGATCGAGACGGGCTTCGGCGAGAGGCTGTCCTGGAAGTACCTCTGTTACGTGAGGGACAACCCAATACGGTGGGGCGTCCCGACCCACATCCTGTGCGGCGAGGGGGACGACCTGACGCCCGTCGAGACTACGTCGGCCTTCGCAGGGCAGATTGGCGCGGACCTGAGCGTCATGAGAGGCGGGGAGCACTGGTTTCATACCCGCGAGCAGCTACGGTTTCTCGACGCTTGGCTGGGGCGGCTCAAGCGGGCGGGTCTCGGGTCCGGTGAGTGCGCAGCTTCTTGCTCGACGCGATCCACGTTCCCATCGACGCCGCGTCCCCGCCCATGAACCGATGGACAGGTCGCCCTCAAGCTCGGCAAGGTATGACGTGAGTTATGCGCTTGGCGTACGCGAACGCATCGCGAGATTGAAGTCTTTACACGAACTACCCATAATCCAAGTCTCGCAATGGTAACATTGGCAAGTGGAACGCTAGATTCGACCGTTCTAGAGATGGGGAGATGTCATGGAGTGCACGCCGTAGCCTCGTGAGCCACTTTGTCGAGAAATCCCTGTTAAGACCCAAAAGCCGTCTCGAGTTGGGTGCCCTATACATGGGGTGCTTTCTGCTGGCAAGCTTCCTCGCATGCGTGGGGCATCAGGCGGCAGGCTCAGATGTGTTACTGAGATACTTCGAGTTCATGGTGCATAATAAACGTGCCTTCGTTCTGGGGTTCTCTGTGGTGGCGTTAGTGTTTCACTACCACCTGCTGGCAAGCTCTGGAACAGAGATCAGATGCCGGGTGCTGGTAGGGGACAGGCTGACGCTGATACGACTCAGGTACATCATCGAATGCCTGGCATTGCTCGGCATCTGCTGTGCTCTCTCGATCGCACTGCATCTCCTGCTGGACTTCGGGATCGTTGACAACCTCTGTTTGTTCGCCGTCCTATCCATGTACATCCTCGCGAGCGCGGGTCTTATGGGGGCAAGATGAAGGCCTTTCATTTTTTCTTGACTCGCATATTCATAAGGAAGCCAATTTTCGCCATAGGCACGCTAGCTTTGTTGTTTCTGGCTAACTACACAGTGTTCTCGACGGCTCGTACCGTGTTCTCTGCACGTGAGGGCTACGAGCAGATGGCGCGCATTAACGCGGAGGGAACATTCATGGCGAACCTGGATCCGGATGCGACGGTAGATGTCGACAGCAGCTCAAAAGAATCGATCCAGAGCGTCTACGATGTCCTGGATGACCGATATGAGTACGCTTTCTACACTGACGGCTACATCACGGACCTAGCTAACAGCCATGGGGTCGAAGTCCCGGTGGGTTACATGAATCAGCGATATAACGAGCTCAACGGCTTTTCCGTCGCGAAGGGAGACGGGCTGACGTTTGATTACAGCCTGGATCAAGGCGAGGCGATTCCCGTTTTGGTGGGCAGGGGGCTCGCCGACGACTATCCGCTTGGCTCGCAGTTCACCATGCATGACCCCGCATTGGGCCGAGAGCTGACGGTGAGGGTCGCTGGCATCATCACCGAGAACTCGTCTCATTCGATCATTTATGCGCCTGATCTGAAGCAGTACCACAACTTCTCAGTGGTTATGCCGGTGAACAGGGCCTTCATTGAACAGGCTGACGCTCCCTTTAAGCTCAATGGACTCATGGACCTCATTTTAGTTGATACCGATCGTACGGGCGTGTCCGAGCTGGGCGCATATGTCGACAGAACGATTGGGGTCAAGTTCAACTACTATAGTCGACAGGACAACATCGACTTTTACAACCAGTACCTTGTCTCCTCGACGAGTTCCCTGCTTGTTGTCTCTGGCGCGCTCCTTGTCCTGATCATCGTCCTATCCGTCTGGGGCTCTCTGGCAAGCGTGCGCGTGATGGTGCGCGACTTCACGATCAACGTGTTGGTGGGGCTAAGCTACGCCAAGGTCCGGCGGCTCCTCTTCTCATACTATGCGGGCCTTTCGCTCCTTGCCCTGCTTGCCGTTCTTGCCATAGCCGCCTATTCGAGGTACGATGCCTGGCAAGGTAAGAGTGCATTTCTTATGACCTATGGCTGCGCGGGGTTGATCGGGATGGACTGGCTGGCCTTGCTTGTCGCACTACTGCTCGATCTCTTTCTGGTCACGGTGGTTGTGCAGACGATTTCCTGGAGACTGAGACGGGTTCCCATTTCGGCGGGGGTTTTGCAGTGATGGATAACGTCATCGACCTCAAGCTAGAGCACAAGACATATAGGAAGGGCTCGTCATCCATAACCCTTCTTGAGAACTTCTCGCTCACGGTCGCTGAGGGCGAAAAGCTTGCGATAGTCGGGGAGTCTGGCGTTGGCAAGAGCTCGCTATTGAACATCCTTGGCCTGATTGACAGACACTACGCAGGCTCCTACACTCTGCTCGGCAGATCCGTCCGAGAGCTGTCAGATCGCGAGTCGGCTGCGTGGAGGAACCAAAGGATCGGATTCGTCCTACAGGAGTCGGCGCTCATCAACTCCTTGAGCATTGCGGACAATATCAAGTTGCCCCTGCTCTACGCGCGGCCGCCCGGCAGCGGCCGGTCAGGTAGGTTTGAGGAGGTGGTGGACACTCTCGACATCGGTCCCATTCTGCGCAAGAAACCGCTCGAATGCTCCGGCGGGGAAAGGGCGAGGGCCGTCTTTGCGCGGGCTGTCATCATGAGCCCCCAAGTAATTCTTGCTGACGAGCCTACCGCCTCCCTTGACGCAAAAAACAGATCAAGGATCATCGGCCTTCTGCTTGGCCTGAATCGCGACCTCGGATCTACGGTCGTCACCGTTACGCATGATGCCGACGTGGCCAGCCAGCACGATAGGGTCGTCGCACTTCAGAGAAAGGCATAGGGCACGAATCTCTGCGTTATGGTATTTTCGGAGCCACTCGGGTTGGGCCTGCTTGTTCCGGGAATTAGCTTGGGTAAAAGGACGGATGGGTGATGTATCCGGCATGCGAGAATAAGGCCCGCGTCAAAGCGTGTGAGAAAAGGATCCGAGGATGGGATGGTGGAACCCGAAGGCAAAGATCCCCATCGAAAGCGAGGAGTTCGGCAAGATTGTCCGGGACCTCGTCTTCGAGTGCCCCAGCTCGAACCGCCACGAGGTGTCGGACGGGAAGCGCCCAGACGGCAAGAAGAGCAAGAGTAGGTTCTATCAGTCGGTGAGCGCCCGCAACACATCGTTCCACGCGAGGGGGATCAGTGGTGGCCTGTTCCTGACGATTCTTGGGGAGATCACAGGTCCCCTCAAGAGGAAGGACAGGTACATCAGGGTTGAGAACGGCCAGACCGTCGAAGAGGTGGCCGCATCGGCGGTAAAGCGCCTAGGGTCTGATGCCATGAAGAGGGACCTCCTGGTCTTCGCTCCGCGATCCGACATGCCCGATACCGAGGCGATCTTCTATTACATCAGAAACGCCTTCGCCCACGGCTCCTTCGAGGTGCAAGATGTCGACTGTAGGAGGATGTACCTGCTTGAGAGCGACAAGAACGGCAAGACGCTGGCGATGATGCGCTTAAGCGAGCAGACGCTGCTGCGCTATGCCCAGCTCGCCCACCTGAGCGTTAAACCTAAGATGCTCTGATTTGTAGCACTAGCACCCCTCACCCAACCGGAACTTTCCT
>ERZ773009.892-NODE-892-length-21493-cov-5.077106_pt1 | contig 21493 bp, 19 predicted proteins | sample MGYA00580663_ERZ773009 | MGnify/ENA primary metagenome ERZ773009 (study PRJEB29015, sample SAMEA2737969) | human oral metagenome | biome: human oral; feature: human-associated habitat; material: dental | place: China | collected 2026 ... | reverse complement strand
AAAACAGGCAGCACCTTCATGGTATGCTTCGTCAATTTTTTCGTAAGTGCATATGCACTTACTGTGCTTGCTAATATTATCTGGAATTCCGAATAATATTAGCAAGCACAGTAGATGAGTACTCATCTACGAAAAATTGATACTACTCGTGCCAATCTTGCACGATGTTCGATATCAATTTTTGTCAGTAGTTTTGCTAAAGCAAAACCCACAAGCTCACCGCTTGTGTCCTCATGTCTTTGCGGTACGACTTGTTAGGGAGAACCCTAAGACCCCGAAATTATTCCAAAGGAGATGTAAGATATGGAAAATAGAGAGAGAAATCACCAGTTAAAGATTTATCTAAGTGGTAAAGAAAAAGAGCTTTTCAAGGAGAAGATGAAGCTTGCAAAATGTAGAACGATGAGCCATTTTATTCGCAAATGTGTTATGGAAAAAGAGATTTACGAAGTAGATTTACAACCTTTCAGAGATCTCCAAGGCTTGTTATCTAACGCTACAAATAGCCTAAATCAGATTGCAAAAAGGGTGAATCAAACGGGGATTATTTATCGAGATGACATTGAAGACATGAAGAAGTCTATAGAGAGATTTTCGAAGGAACTTTGGAGTATTCATTCGCTGCTGCTTAAAAGGACGAAGGAAATCAGTGAGAATTAAAGAGTGTGAGGAGGTGTTGAAGATACATCTCCTTTTTCGTATAAAAATGAAATTTAACTTAGGTAAATCAATTTTTGTGAGATGTGAGATGGAGGCATTTTTATAAGTCGGTCACATTTTTTGAAAGTAATTTCAGGTTGTGTTTTCGCTATTTTATGTGGTATAATTAAAATAATTTTGGAGGTGCTTTATGAGTGTTTCTTATAAAAAATTATGGATCCATTTAATAGAAAAGAATATGAAAAGAACCGACCTAATCAAGCTCACAGGAATTACCTCAAATACCTTAGCAAATATGGGCAAAGACGAATATATATCCATGAAAAACTTAGAAAAAATATGTAGAGCAATGAATCTCACTCCGAGTGATATATTGGATTTTGTGGAGGATTAGTACATGAAAGATGAGAATGCTTTGATACTGATAGATGAAACAAATATCACCGATATAATCTATACCATCCGAGGGAAGCAGGTGATGCTTGATAGTGACTTGGCTAGTTTATATCAAGTAACAACTAAGAGATTAAATGAGCAAGTAAGCAGAAATAAGAATAGGTTTCCTGCTGAGTTTATGTTCCGGCTAACAAAGGAAGAATATGAAAACTTGAGGTCGCAAATTGCGACCTCAAGTGAAGATCATGTTCATGGAGGCAGAAGATATATGCCTTACGCTTTTACAGAACAAGGTATTGCAATGCTATCAGCCGTTCTTAAAAGTGATATCGCAGTAGAAGTAAGCATAAGGATTATGAATAGCTTTGTAGAAATGAGAAAGTTTCTATTTTCAAATCAACAGCTTTTTTCGAGATTAGATAGAGTAGAATTGAAACAATTAGAGACTGACAAGAAACTCGAAGAAGTATTCAACTACATTGCGAGCAATACAGAGGTAAAACAAAAGATCTTTTTTGATGGGCAAATTTATGATGCCTTTAGTTGTATTACAGGTCTAATTGAAAAAGCACAGAGCAAACTGATCTTGATTGATAATTATGTGGATCTAAATACGCTAAATATGCTTTGTAAGAAGAATTCAGGAGTTGATGTATTGATAGCAACAGCGGGAAAAGGCAGTTTAATAACAAAAGATATCAACAAGTTTAATGCTCAGTACCCGAGTTTGAGTGTGAAAACAATCACAGATTTTCATGATCGTTTTTTGATTATAGATGACAAAGAAGGATATTTTATAGGAGCATCCATAAAAGATGCAGGCAAGAAGAGTTTTGCGATAACAAAGATTGAAGATGGAAAAATAGTTCGGGATTTGATCAATAAGGTGAGGTAGGATATGGCAAACTTATCAGAAATAAAGAAGGAGGACCATCTTTGAGCTTAATGTCCTAATATTTATGGAAGATATAGATAAAAACCGCAGAATTGACGGAGAGGATTTGATATGACAATTGGGCTATAGTCAAGCAAATAGACACAAAAATGCGAAGAATTCTGTAAATCGGCGCTTTATTTGCTTGAGTAATAATCCCTCTCCTTTTCGTTAGGGCTCATGAGCCCTAACGAACCGTGTGGTCTTTTGGTGTTGTATAATCCATTAATGTATTGAAATGATGAGAGTTTCAGCGCATTCGTGTTTTGGAAGGTTCTGCGGTTACACTCCTCTTTTTTGAGGTCATTAAAAAATTGATAACATGGTACACGGACAGCTTCAGGGGCGTACCGGAATATATAATGATATCTCTTTGCTTATGAAGTAAGGTAAGCTTATCGGAACAGTTCGCAGGATGCTGGCGGCAGGTTTTGATGTTTATATCAGCACGGATCATGGAAATACACCTTGACACCTTGTACAGGTATGGGTAAGCTCATGAAGTCCAGCGTTGAGACGGAAACAAAGAGCCATAGAGTGGTGTAGAACAATGGCTAAGATGGTAGGTTATGCTGGCAGTATATGATTATCATGGCTGAATGAAGCGGTAAGAATGCTGCAGGACAATCATCCGGAGGCTGAATATAAAGGGAAGTTGAATGAGTATCAGTCTTATGAAATTGACAGTCCGGTAAGGCTACATAAGACAAGGGAAATTCTGATGAATGTGTGGTACTATCCGTCAGAAGAACTGGATGCCGTCAGAAAAAATGCATTGGAAGTGTTGAAAGAGCATCCTGATTGTTCGGAACTGGTACAGTATCTGATGCTTTGCCTTACATATCCAGTATTCAAGGATGTCTGCAAGATTATGGGAAAACTGTTCGATTTTAATGATGAGATCACGAATCCGGCTTTGAAGTAGAAATTATACGATGCCTGAGGCGAGTGCGGAACGTTGGAAGCAATGACAAGAAGGATAACGCTTACGTTTAAAGAAATGGATATTCTTAGGAACGAAACTAAGCCAAGATATGTGATTCATAAAATCCCAATTACAAATGACAGGTGCTTGATTTTGTTATCGCTCAGGAAATGAAAGTTGACGGCAGTAGTTGTTATTCATATACAGAACTGGATTGAATACACTGTTCCCGTTCAAGTATTCGGTAAATAAGGAACTGCTTATTATGTAGAGCGAGAAATACACGATGAGCGGATTTGGTGGGGCAGTGGCATTTTCACTGAAAGATTAGCCTAATAATACGAAAGGAAGAGCAGGAGAATGATGAATCAAAGCACTATATATCCAAATTTAAACTGGTATCAATTTGCTGTTTTTAATGATAACGCAACTGATGCCTTTGAAGATATGTGCAGAGACCTGTTTTATTGCGAATATCTCCATGAAACAAGAAATCCACATTCGGATCATAATAATCCGGGAGTAGAAGTTCTACCGATTCTTGAACCAATAAGGGATGATGGCGAGCCGCAAAAACTAATAAGTTTTCAAGCTAAGTATTTTGAGAAATCGATAAGCAACAGCCAAATTCTCAAATCCTTAAAGCAGGCGGTGGGATATTATAACGGTCAGCTTGGCAGAGTGTATTTATTTTGTAACAAGGTTATATCCAAGGACTCAGATCGTTTTAAAAAGTTTCAGGATGTGCTTTCTTCTGCGTCAATAGAATTGGAATTGGTAACAGATAAAGATATTTTTACGCTACTTAGAAAACATAAGCATGTTGCGGATTACTATTTTCAAGATAGAAGACGTATGATGGCAGGGGTTAATAATTTAATTGGAAACCCACTAATCTCGAGTGCTGTTTCCGAGGTAGAGCAAAGGGAAGAAAAGTCTTCGGTAAATCCTTTATTGCAAGAATTAGTAAAGGATAGAATCCAGAAGTGCAAAGAAGCAATTTTGAATTTAAATTTTGGAAAGCTCAAATCAGAGTTAAAAGTGCTTAATGATGCCATTGAAGTAGATAGCAGGATTTCCTTTTATCAGTTTATTCTTGCAGTGCATGATCATGAAAAACTTGATGATTTGATTTGTAATATTTCTGAAAATTATAAAGAGGAAGCATATTGGCTAAAAAACCTATGCAAGAAACCGCGAGATATATGTATTGAAGAAATATGTGGATTTTCGCTAGAAACGCAGATCATTTCATGGATATTTATTTTTTCGGAGCAACGCTGGGATAATATTGTTGCGCAATACAAGAATAGGTGTGATATTGCGCCAGAAGCTGTGAAGGCATTTGATTTTCACTATGCATTGGCTCTTTTTAACCTTAGGAAAGAAAATGAAGCACACAGTGTACTTTCGGAAATGTATCAAAAATACCATGAGTCACGATTTGCACTATATGATATTTGCGCACAATTAAACCAGGCTAATAAGAATTATATATATGGAAATGCAAATAGGGAACAAAATGTTAAATCACTTTTAAATGAATTAGATAGAGTTAAGGAACGATCGAAAGATCAATTGGCGGTAAATGGAAATCTCATTGCTACCATTGAATTACAGAGTTGTTTTAATTTGGGAGCAACAGATAAAAGCTATATCGAAGATGCTATTAGCCGTTATGAAGGATACCCTGAGAATGTAAGGACTTTTGATGGTGTACGCTTATTTATGGCTTTATGTTATGAGATGGGGGGCAATCTGGAAAAGTCGGTAGAACTGTTATCACAATGTGCATGGCGTGAAGATGAGGAAATTGCTACTCGATATTTAACATTGCTTATTGAACTTAAGCAACCGGAAAAGGCAATAGATTCTTATAATCAGATAAAGGTTGTGACACCTCGTACGGAGAGCGTGTATTTGCTTGCATTATATAGAACTAAAAATGAACAATTATGAAAATCTGCTTATTGATGCCGTGCATAAATTCAACACTTCAATAGAAGATTTGTTTTTTTATGGTTTTTATGTTGAAGATGAAGAATTGTTTCGCAGAGTTGTTATGCCTGAACTTACTAGATTGCTTAAGGACGGTTTGGATGATTTGGATATGCAAACCAAGGCGGGGCTTTTGGCTGTTTTTGCACATAATGGGGAGATTGAGGCAATCGAAATAGTATTGGAGACCATACAGGATGCGGAAGTGATAAACATGTTTGTGGTTCATGACATCTATAAGTGTTTGTTCGCTGTCTCACATAGAGAATATGAGTCATGGAGAAATGATAAAGAGACGGATCAGGAGATGATTCGTATAGAACGGATATCAAACCGGTTTTATGAAAACGATATTCTTAAACAACAGTTTTTGCAGATAAAGATGATGTGCGCAGCTGTTTCACATATGGATTATAGCATGCTCAAGTTTTCAAAGGAACTATTTGAGTATACCCATGATGTGCAGACGGCACGTAATATTATAGCGCTTCTTTGTAAAAGAAATGAGACCCGTAAGGAGGAATACGAACCATATCTTGAAGCATTAATGGACTCTGAAGATCCTCAGATATCTATTTTCGCTTCGTCAGCATTGTGGAAACTTGGAAAATATGATGAGGCAGATTTCTTTGCCTATAAAGCCATATATAATCTTAATGGCAGAGACGATTTTGATGTATATAAAGGAGTCTTTGGATATCACAATCTTAGTATGCAGAGACTTAATCAGTTACCAGAAAGAAAAGCCATTTCAGATAATATGATTGTTACTTTGAAATCTGGAGATGAAATATGGAGTGTTGCTTTGGATTCTGAGTCGGATTTTGGCGATAAAAAAAATCATAGCCTAGGTGTTGAACATATAAACAGGAATGATCAGATTTATAACAAACTACTAGGAGGAGGAAGAAAACAGGTTTATAAAATTCGAGGAAAGAGTTATGAGGTTGTTGATTTTGAACCGAGAGAAATAACCGTTGGAAGATTTATATTCCGGAAGATAGCAGAAAATCCTGACAAATTCAATGTTCGTACTATATCTTCAGAGAATCCGGAGGAAATGGTTAAGCAACTATTAGTATTGTCTGATCAGAGAGATCATATTAAGAAACTAACGGATTCATATAATTTCAAAGATAATCAGCTGGGGATTCCTATCGATTTCTTTAATAATGGCAATTACGAAAAGTATATTGCAACTATGCAATATCTTTTATATACAAAGGGGCTTGCATATTACGCAGGTGAGCAAAGGCTTGATTGTGTTGTTGAGTCTAGGTATATTCCTTCGCTATCAACATTTGTTTTATTGGCAATGCATGATTGGCTTGATGAACTTGATTTGCTGAGGGACTATATAACAATTCCCGAAAGCTATGTTGAGTTTTTTAAGGAACAATATGCATCTGAATTAAGCACACAGGTGGTTTCAGGAGGATCATTGGTCCCTTTAGATGATGGGAAATTTACCATAATGGAAAGGGATAAGAGGATATCTGAAATATGGGAAAGGATTATTTCGAAATGTGAGTCCTATATGATTACAACAGTAACAGATGATGAGAGGATTAGTTTTGAAGTTATAGAGAATTATACTTGGGAGAGACTGTTTGGAAAAATCAATATAGATAAAATGCAATTAGATGGCCTTATTGTCGCTAATCGAGAAAAAGGAGTGTATATTTGCGATGATTTATTCTTCCGTAAAATAGCAACAGCAAAGAGGATAAAAAATATAAACTTTGCGACATTGTTGTATATTAATGATGACATTGATAGAGTTATGCCTATTATTCTGGAATTATCAAAAACAAATTATTTATATACTCCTATTAGGAGCAGGAATGCGGAAGAGTTAGAACAACTGTTTGATAATTTGCTTGATGGTGAAATGAAAAATTCATATTATTTAGATGTCTTCAATGACTATCTAAACGCTTGGAACCAAGCTATGAGAGAAACTTTTGATGAAAATGGGAATGGACTATAGTCAAGCAAATAGACACAAAAATGCGAAGAATTTCGTACATCGACGATTTATTTGCTTGAGTAATAATCCCTCTCCTTTTCGTTAGAGCTCATGAGCCCTAATGAACCGTGTGGTGTTTTGGCGTTGTAAAATTCATCAATGTATTGAAATAATGAGATTCAGCTTATTCGTGTTTTGGTAGGTTCTGCGGTTACACTCTCTTTTTTGAGGTAATTAAAAAAACTCTCACAAAACGTGTTGTCAAAAGGATAGCCTTTCTTCAAAAATGATTGTATTACTCCGACCGTGTCTAAGAATCTCCTGAAAGCTATTGCAGTATATTGAGCTCCTCGGTCAGATTAAAACATAAGTCCCTTTTGAAAATTTCTGCTCTCGTATGCCTTTCGGAATGTGCTTTTTACCAAAGCTCCATTCGCTTTAGTAGAAATGCTCCAAGCAATGTTTTTCATAGAGAATAAGTCCATAATGATGCAAAGATAGTAGTATGATTTAGTGGACACAAAAAGTGCAACACAGTATAATCTTTTTAGAAAGGATGTGTTTCACTATGGCCCACAACGGTAAATGATACACCGAAGAATTTAAACGATAGATCATCGATTAGTATCTGGCAGGTAAACGTTCCAGTAATCGCAGCAGAATATGGCTTAGTTGAGCAAACAATCTATAAATGGAAGAAGCTTTACGCTCCATGGATTGAAGTTGATGAAGAACAATTCATTTCACTCAAAGATTACAAGGAACTAACTCATAGTATTTTTTACAATGCAATTACTCGTGAAAGATAGAAACTGAAGATCTATTGGGCACAAGAAGTTGAAAAGAAGGTTCTTGCTAGAATTGAACCGGAAAATAATAGCCATGATGTTTCATTGCTTAAGGGTGAAGTATAAATATGAGGTCAGCTAAAGATAGCTGTAGATATCTCAGATTAGCTGATGTTGTGAAAAGAGGACTCTATTACTAGTGTAATGTATCATTGACATTTAATTAATATCAGAAATAGTATAGTAACTTTCAAATTTCTTTATTATGTGTCTGCTGCAATTTATTAACAAAGTGATAATAAGGCTAAATATCAACAATACTATACACTAGACAAAAAGAGGATTTCTATTAATGATGAATTTATTTGGTTTACAACTATGGAGGAAAGCACACCAAAAATGAAATGAATTTATGAGTGTGGAACCGGGGCTGGAACGGGCAAAATAATCTAAAAATGATGCGAAATTAGACGATTTTCCCAGTACTTAAAAGACTCAAAGTATGTAATTTGAACACTTTGGGATATAATGAACAGTAGAATAAGAAGAGTTGGAATAGCCTAAGCACTTATCGGAACCATTGATATTACTGATTATTCTAATATTTCAAGTGGTTAGCTTAAAGTTTTTGGAAGTGCTTTTATTAAGAAAAAAGTGCTAAGCCACTTCTAAGAACAAATAATTAAGCCAACAGAGTGTAAATTCTGTCGGCTTTTTTCTATCTGCTTAAATGTCTTAAGGAGATATAATGTACCATGTTAAGAAATTCATTACGATGTTGATCATGATTTCTTTTTCCTGTGGTTTTGATTCCGCTATAAGAAGCGTTAGGGCAACTAAGGTGCTATCCGATAGTATTTTCTTGTTGTTTTTATATAAAATTCGGTTCATATCCAGGAAATATAAAAATGTTGTAGCGGCGATTCTTTTGCATCCATCTACGAAAGGATGATCTTTGATGATAAAGTAAAGAAGGTTTGCTGCTTTTTCTTCTATTGACGGATAAGCCTCTTCTCCAAAAGTACTTTGATAGATGGAGTCGATGATTCCCTTTAATACACCTTTTCCTTTTTCTTTTCCAAAGATATCAGATGTTTCCGAATAGGACATTTTGGAGATTAGATTTCTGCACTCTTAATAAGTGCGTTTATACACCTCATCGGAACTTATCTTCGGTTTGGTGATAGTTTGGTGATCATAGTCATCAAGCATCTCTAATGCGAGTGAATATCTCTTCACGACTTCAAGAACCTTTTCGGCATCAAGATCAAGTACACCTGCGATGATATTTGACTGTATTTCCACTACTCTGTTCAGAGCAGCTAATCTTCTCTAATTTACTGCATACCCCTGTAAAATATAATCTTTTAAAATTTTATTAGCCCAGCGTCTAAATTCAACTCCTCGTGCTGATTTTACTCTATATCCGACCGAGATAATCATGTCGAGACTGTAGTATTCAACAGACCTTTTTACTTCTCTGGCACCTTCCTTTTGAACTGTCGCAAATTTTGAGACAGTTGAACTATCCAATTCTTCTTTAAGTGCATTATTGATATGTTTACCTATAGTCTTTATATCTCGTTCAAATAAAGCTGCCAGTTGATTTCTATTTAGCCATACGGTTTCTTTATCCGGCGTTACTTCTACAGGAAGTTCTAATTCACCATTTTTATAAATAATAATTTCATTGTGCATCCGTCTGCTCCTCATAACTGAGCAATTTATCTGCCTCTATGATAAATGAATCAATAATTCTTTTTTTGGATTCACTATCATTGGAGGCATCATATTTAGAAGAAAACTCTTGATGAAGTAATTTAATGTCGTCAAGTAGAGTCGTATCTTTATCTAAGTTTCCGCATCTTATTCTTACATACATTCTATTGTAGTAAGTTATAAATAGATTATTGCTGAAATATTCGGTTTAGACCCTCGAAACATACATTCTATTATAGTAAGTTGTAAATACTTGAATATAAAGAAATTACTTCTTCCCATTGTTCACAGAGTAATATATACAACATAACTTTTGTGAATAAAGAAAAAAGCTATAGTATGTTTGACTAACATACTGTAGCTTTTTTCATATTTGGGTAGTAAATGCCGATTCACATTAGGCTGTGTCTTAAAACTTAAAATTGCATTATACTGTGTTTTTTAATAGAATATCTGTCAATAAAATAAAGTATTTCTGCAAGTTGGCAGCAAGCTATAATAAACAGCAAAGTCTTTTCTTGTTTTTATTTACTCTGCAGTAGTATTTATTTTATGCAAATAGTATAATCTGTTATGGTTTTAAGATACATCCTACTAAATGTTACTAAAGAGCTGTGTCTAAGCTCATAGATACTGATGGTAGAGCTGTATTCAGTTTTAGAGTAAAAGAGGTATAGTTTTAGGGTCAATGTTCATACGGATATTATGAGAGACTGCTGTAAGACAAACGGATTTTATCTTATTGATGATATTACAAAATAAAAAGCAAAAGAACAGGAGCATATTAAAAAGTTGGATAATCTACAGAGAAAAAAATCCTCTTGCCCGAGAGGAAGTCAGTTGCAGGAATTTGATTAATGCAAAAGAAAAAGCAGAAGAACAGGAGCATATTAAAACGATGAATAAATCACAAAAAAAAGATACACTTGCCTGGGAGGAGGTCAGTTGTGAGCATTTGATACAGGACGAGTGGATGGATCTTAGAAAATCCGCATACCGTTTTCCTGACGGCAATATATTTGCCCCGTATTACAGTTATAGCCGCAGAGACTATGTTGTGGTTGTAGCATCGGATTGTAACGGTAATTATATTTGTGTCAGGCAGTTTCGTCATGGAATTAAGGAAGTCACGACAGAGTTTCCTGCCGGAGGTATTGATAGAAGGGATGCTAAAGAGTATGATATTCCAAAAGAGTTGGCTTTTTTGGCTGCAAAGCGTGAACTGTTAGAGGAGACCGGATACGAGTCCGATGAATGGGAGCACCTTCTTACAATACCCTCAGACGCAACGATTTGCGATAATTACGGATATTTGTATAGGGCGAAAAACTGTAGAAAAGTATCAGGACAGAATTTGGACGAGACGGAGTTTGTTGAGGTTATTACATTGTCTTTTGACCAAATTGAAGATTTGATCAGGAAGGGTAAGTTTCAGCAGGCAATGCATATCACAGCGTGGTTGTTGGCACAAAGAAATAAATAAGGTGAATGTATTAAAAAAAACAAAATGAAAGGAACTATGCTGTGTTTACTTCTGATAACAGCATACAAGGTTAGATATGGAAGAAAAAGAAAGACCGAGAACTAAAAGGATAAAATTCAAACATATAGCAGTCTTATTTGTTATTATTCTTGTTATTATTACGGCTTTAATGATTAAAATAAAAATATTTAATAAAAAATCCGAGCCTACAATTATTAGCAAGGCAACCTTGGAAAAAGTGATAAATGTCAGCGACTTATCAACATTTGAGGCTATATATAATGGAGTAGCGGCTGTAGAAAACGAGGAAAAGCCGGAAAATATTGATTACTATGTTTCTTATGAGGCAAAGGTCAAAGCGGGAATTGATTTTGCACTGGTTGAAGTAGAAGTAAATGAAGCTGAAAAGATCATAACGGTGACTCTGCCGGAGGTTAAAATAACTGATGTAGATGTGGATATCGCCTCATTGGATTATATATTTATGAACAATAAAGCCAATACACAAACCGTATCGGAACAGGCATACAAAAAGTGTATCAAGGATGTAACAAAGGAAAGTAATTCAACAGATGAGATATACGAATCCGCAAGGCAGAATGCTCGCAATATAGTTGAAGCCTTAATTAGTCCTTTTGTGGAACAGTTGGACAGCGAGTATAAATTGGAGATCAAGTAAGAAAGGCAGGTCTATATGAAGAAGTATTTGAGAGGTTTTTTGATTATCATAATATGCTTTTTTTGTGCGGCTTGTGCAAAACAAAGCAAAAGCATTGAGCCCAAGGCAGCTCAGATGAGGTCTATATGTGAACTTGCAACTATGGAATGTTATTATCACAATGTGGCTAAATATAAAGAGGAAAATGCTTCAGGTATGTTGTGGTGGCAAAAGGACAGACATTTTTGGATGGAATATGCCGGTGTGGTAACAATCGGTATTGACGCTTCTCTTCTTAATATCGAGGTGAAGGGCGAAGATGTTACGATAACGATTCCGCCTGCAAAAGTGCTCGGCTGCAAGGTGGATGAAACTACTTTAACCAAGGATTCATTTATAGTGGCTAAAGATTCAGCCAAAGTAGAAGCAAAGCACCAAAGCGAAGCATTCAAAAGTTCCAAGGAAAAGCTTGAAAGTGAAGCAAAGTCTAATTTAGCCTTACTTGCAACAGCTCAACAAAGGGTTCAAAAACTGTTGGAAGATTATGTGGTTAATATAGGAAACAGTGTCGGAAAAACATATAAGATCAAATGGGTCTATCTTGAAGGTGCAAAGGAACTGAATAATACCGAGGTTGAAATAACTGAAAGTTCGGTGCAGGAACAAAAGTAAAGACTACAACATAAACAATTAATATTTATAAAAAACTCCGTATAATTCAATCAATATACCGTAGATGATTTAAGAAGCGGTATCAGAGAACTTTTATCAAAGGAAATAAAGAAGTAAGCGGGTATTTTATTAAAGATACCTGTATAGGGTGTAATAAGTGTATAGAAGTTTGTCCGCAAAATTGCATAATCACAGCTGCCCTGCCCTATATTATTGAGCAAAACCACTGTCTGCACTGTGGAAATTGCTTAACAGTCTGTCCGGCAGCTGCAGTAGAAAGTGGCAAATAAGCCATAAAAAACGAGTTAAAAAAAGCCCGGTAAACCTTAAAACTGCCAATATTTAATATTATGAGTGGAAAGAAGGTAGTATTATGAACAAGAACAAAGCACAGGAGCAAAGGCTAAACTATCTTTTAGAAGAATTTAGGGCTGACTGCGATGAATATAAGCGTATAGAAATACCCGAAAGTGAAGGTGAAAAGAAGCGCCTGCTGCGCTCGCTTATGAATATCCGTATGCCAAGGACGATGGCACCTGAAGTGATAAAAGTGCAAGACGAGTACCTGTCCTTTTGTGCCAAGGAAAAAGGAATAGTGAAGTTATCTGATATACCCTTGATTAAAGACAATCTGTCTATATGGCAGGGTGATATTACAAGGCTTGAAGTAGATGCAATCGTCAATGCGGCTAATTCAATGATGCTTGGATGTTTTGTGCCTATGCACACCTGTATTGACAACCAGATCCATACCTTTGCAGGTATACAGCTTAGAGAAGAGTGTAATTGTCAGATGGAGAAGTTAAGAAAAAAGTATGGGAGAGATTATGAGCAGCCGACAGCCGTTCCTATGCTTACCGATGCCTACAATTTGCCGGCAAAAAAGGTAATTCATATAGTCGGTCCGATAGTATACTCCGAGCTTAAAGCAGATTTAGAAAAAGATTTGGCAGATTGCTATACCAATACCTTAGAGCTGTGCTTGGAAAATGGATTAAAAAGTGTGGCATTTTGCTGCATATCCACAGGAGTATTTCATTTCCCGAATAAAAGAGCGGCACAGATTGCGACAGAAACAGTGGAAAAATGGTCTTTGCAGCACCCCGGATCAATAGAAAGAATCATTTTCAATGTATTTAAAGATGAGGATAAGAAATATTATGAAGAGTTATTACGATAAAAAAGACGGTTACAGGGAAACGATCAAAGAAGGCTTAATCGGGGCAAGTAACTTTGGCAGGAGTATGTCTAAGGGAAAGGGTGAAAAAGAAGAGCAGCTTAGTAAACTTAAGAATGAAATTCAAAGTGCCGAGGCTATCGTAATAGGCACCGGTGCAGGTTTATCGAGTTCTGCCGGCTTTACCTACAGTGGGGAAAGATTTGAAAGGTATTTTTTTGATTTTGCAAAAAAGTATAAAATAAAAGATATGTACTCCGGAGGATTTTATCCCTTTCCTGATAGTGAAACAAGATGGGCGTGGTGGGCAAGACATATTTATTTTAACAGGTATGTTGAACCGCCAAAAACTGTTTATAAAGACCTGCTTTGTGTTTTTAAAAACAAGAATTATTTTGTTATTACAACAAATGTCGATCATCAATTCCAAAGGGCAGGTTTTGATAAAAAAAGATTATTCTACACTCAGGGGGATTATGGACTGTTTCAAAGTGTTGATCCCGAAATTCAAAAGACTTATGATAATGAAGACTGGGTTATGAGGGCAATGGAGGAACAGGGCTTTATTAAAGATGAAAATGGAGTGTTTGATGTGCCTGATAATAAAGAAATATCTATGAAACTTCCCAAAAGCCTGATTCCCAAAAGCCCTGACGGTAACTTTGATGTAACAACAAACCTTCGTGCAGATTCTTCCTTTGTGGAAGATGAAGGTTGGCATAAGGCATCGGAGTCTTATTATAATTTCCTTGAGGAAAATAAAAATAAGCATATTTTATTTTTGGAGCTTGGTGTAGGGGCAAATACACCGGTAATTATAAAATACCCCTTTTGGCAGATGACAAAATCAAATGAAAAGGCTGTATATGCCTGTATAAATTATGGGGCGGCATTTTGCCCGATGGAAATAGAGGATAGAACTATCTGCATAGATGGGGATATTGGAGAGGTATTAAATAGTATACTCAAACTTCCCGTGGCAAAAGTCGTTTCACTGTAATGATTTGCATGACAAACGCATGAATGAATTTTTTGCAAACAAAGTATTACGAAAGCACAAATCCTAAGATGATTTTATTATTTTCAAACATAATTTTTCTAATAATACACACAAAAAACTGTATAAAATCATTTTTATTGGTATAACTATAAGTTTTGTTTATAATTTGTTAATTCATGCGTTTGTCGTGAATGATTTGACATAGCAATGGAATGCTTTTATTGCTTGTGATATAATAATGATAAAGTTTTTAAGATAAGGTATCTATTGGTAAATAAGTTGCATTAGATTAAAAAATATCAAGTATTATAAAGGGGGAAGTATGGTAAAAGGTTGGAAAGATAAGTTTGAAAAGTATGTAGATCTGAATGAGAATATTTTTGTGGATATGAAGATCAGAGGCAATGCAGAATATGATTTTTGCTGCTTTGGAGTAGATTCGGAAGGTAAACTTTCCGATGACAGGTATATGGTCTTTTATAATCAAAAAACCACTCCGCAGAAAGAGGTCAGTATAACAGAGCTGCCTGACGGGGTTAGATATACATTAAAATTATCCGCTATTCCCGCCTATATCAATAAACTGGTATTTACCGTAAGTATTGACGGGGCTCAGACTATGGGAGAGATGGAAAACTTTATTACAAAGGTATATCAGCAGGAAGCTCAAAGTCTTGAACTTAGCCTTACGGGAGGGGATTTTGCAAAGGAAAAGGCAGTTATTGCTATAGAGATCTACAGAAAAGATGTTTGGCGTATAGGCTGTGTGGCAGGAGGATTTGATGGCGGACTGTCTGCACTGCTTGCGCATTTTGGCGGAGAGGAAGTAGGAGAAGGTACTGCGACCGGTTCACAGGTAGATACTGCTGCAAATATACCTTTATCCCAAGCAATTTCTGAGAAGCCGGCTCCATCTATGGATACTGCTGCAATGTCATCTTCACCACAAGCAACTGACCAAAAAGAGATTTCATCACCTACAGCTGCCGTTAAGGTATCCTTAGAGAAAAAGTTGGAAAAGGCACCGAAGCTTGTAAGCCTGGCAAAGCCCTTGGGAGTGGAATTAAAGAAGAGAAATCTTGAAACATTGGTAGCCAGAGTGGGATTGGTAATAGATATATCCGGCTCTATGACAGCCCGTTTTAAAAACGGTACGGTACAGGAAATCGTCAATAAAACACTTCCTTTGGCAGTGCAGTTTGATGATGACGGAGAGCTTGACTGCTGGTATTACGGAACTACAGCCAGAAGAATGGACAGTGTAAATTTAGATAATTATACCAAAGCCGTACCGAAGGAGTGGAAACAACTGATGTTAGAGCTTGGAGGCTGTAATAATGAACCGGTTGTTCTTAAAATGGTGCTTGATACTTACCGTGATACAAAACTTCCGGTATATGTGCTTTTTATCACAGACGGAGGAGTAAGCAAAAAGAGTGAGATACAAAAAATCATTACGGAAGCCTCTAAACTGCCTATTTTTTGGCAGTTTGTAGGTGTGGGCGGAAGCGGTTACGGCATATTGGAAAAACTTGACAGTATGAAGGGACGCTATGTGGACAATGCGGGATTTTTTGCATTGGATGATTTTAAAAAGGTGTCCAATGAGGCGCTTTATGCCAGACTTTTGGAAGAATTCCCCAAGTGGCTGCAAACCATAAGGAATAAGGGGATGATATAATACCGCCTTTTAGGAAAAGTGACAAGAAACACGGATGAAAAGTATAGATAAAAACAGAGGAAAATATGTTTGAGTTAAGAAAAGCCATACTGATAACAAATAATGATAGGGTTTATGATAAGTATAAGGATAAACTTGCCTGTATTTATACAAAAGACTATGAAGATACCTTGATAAAAGTAAGAGATTATGTGTATGAAAAACATCAATTACTTACGCATCCTCAGGCGTCAAGCCTTAAGCCCAACCAGACGCCCTATCGTTCGGTGCTTATATATCCTGCAAATGAGGATAATACCAAGGATATGTAGGAGCAGTATTAATATTATTTATGCTATGGAAAAATATATCTGACATTTTCTTAAATAAGAAAAAGTCATAATATTACCCACGAGCCGCCTTTAACGGTTTATAAACTGTTAAAGGCGGCTTATTAAGTTCCGTGAGTAACCTCCTATAAATTAAATGACCCGACATGGTACACATCTTTGAGAGGCGTGTCAGGTATAGTTTTGGGTATCGTATCAAAAAAACATGTAAAATACAATAGTTTTTTAAAATAGGGGTAGTGGAGTGAAAAGTTTATTTCAGTGAAATCGGTAAAATCATTAGCTAGAGGTATAAGCCCTGCCTACAGTCGACAAAAGCAGCTGTGTATGTTACACTGGCAAAGGAAAAGAGATTTGGACAGGTGAATATTTTAAAATAAATACTATGGAAATAGCACATTACCGGTAGGTCAACTGCATGTCAAGACTTGGTAAGGTTCTTCTAAATCGGAATATAGGTTTATTTTTATAAAGACTTTATTGTATGACGGAAAGGTGAAGGTTATGCTTAGAGTATGGTTTGGTGATAGGGATAGTGTAATATATAACACATCCGTATATTTTAAAAATAGGTATGAGGATAGTTGGCTTATAGATGAATTTGCAAAAACCGTAATTAAAGATATTGACAGATCGGAGGTTTTAGATGCCCATACCATCCAAAGTCCGGTTCTTGGGCAAATCCCACCGGACAAACTATCAAGAGGCGTAAAAGCTCTTATTCTCATGAAGAATGAGCCGGGTAAAATATTTAATGCATCGAATTGTGGGGATAACTGTGCGAAGTGGATTCTAAAGCTTGGAGAAGAGAGGAATTTTACTATAGCTTTATATCATATAATGGATTTTGGTAAAAAAGAATTTAATATCCGTATTCTTAATGACAGAAAGCTGGTAGTTTACAATATGAAGGAATTTTTAAACGCTGCGGACAAGTATCTTAAAGGAGCTAAGGTACAATGACAGGAGCTATAAATATTAAAGTAAGAAATAGGAGAAATAAGCTATAAAACTGTGCTTTACAAATGCTGTAAGATAAAAATATAAACACCTTGGAGAGGGTTTTAAAAACTACTACTAATATAGAAGGAATAAGATAGACATGGATAAAAGAGAAGATATCAAAGTTTTAGCATCGGGTTATGAGCTTAGAATCGTAAGAGCTGATGAGGCGGAGCAGGCGGCACACATAGAAAGATTATGCTTTCCTCCTAATGAAGCCTGCTCAGCCGAGCAGATAAGAGCCAGAGTGGCAGAAACTCCTGAGCTTTTCCTTGTGGCAGTTGACAAGAGTACAGGAAGACTTGCGGGATTTTTGAATGGTTTGGCAACAGATGAAGAAAGTTTCAGAGATGAGTTTTTTAAAGACTCCAAAATGAATAAGCCTGACGGAAAGAATATTATGTTGCTTGGGCTGGATGTTTTACAGGAACATAGAGGTAAGAACTTGGCTAGGGAGATTATGAGCACCTATGTAGAAAGAGAGACTAAAAAGGGCAGAAAAAAGCTTATACTTACCTGCCTTGAGCACTTGGTTGAGATGTATAAGAAAATGGGTTATACAGACCTTGGACAGGCAAACTCCACATGGGGCGGCGAAAGCTGGCATGAGATGGTATACATACTCAATGAGTAGCATAGCTGCTTAATCTGGCTACTGTTTATGTTGCAACTCCCCGACAAATCAGAATATCGCAACAATTAAACACCAAGATAAATTATTAACAATACCATCTTGATTATCTTAATATAATAAATGTTAAATTTCCATATTAAAGATGAAAAAAACATAAATAAAATTGTTGAATTACACCAAGGAATATGCTACAATCAGACAAAATTAAATATATACTTATCACATATGTATATGAGAGGAGAATATTATGGGTGTGATTAATAGTATTATAGGTTACTTGGTAGGCTTTGCAGACTGGTTCTGGGGAATACCTATACTTATACTTATCGGCGGCGGCGGTGTATACATTACCCTGCGTATAGGTTTCTTGCAGATTACAAAGTTTCCCTACATCTGTTCACAGACTTTCGGCAAAATGCTGAAAAAGCCTGAGAACCCTAATGAAGTGTCGCCATTTTCGGCAGCTATGGCAGCACTTGCATCAAGTATAGGTGCTTCCAACATAGTAGGTGTGCCTGTGGCTATAGCCCTTGGAGGACCGGGAGCTATATTCTGGATGTGGGTACTTGCACTGATAGGTTGCGGTACCAAGTTTGCCGAAATAGTACTTGGTGTAGAGTACAGAGAAAAAGACAGCAAGGGCGAGTATGTAGGCGGACCTTTCTACTACATACAAAAAGGATTTGCCAAGAACAAGATGGAAGGACTTGGAAAATTCTTAGGTTTATGGTTTGCATTCTGGTTAATGGTTGAGATCATACCGTCAATAGGTGCACAATCAGCTTCAGCCATAGACAACCTAAGTACACTTAATGTACATCCTTATATAGGAGCCGGAATTATTTTCGTTATAGTATTAATTGTTGCTATAGGCGGATTTAAGACCCTGGTAAAAGTTACCGACAACTTGGTTCCTATTATGGCTTGTGTATACATACTCGGAGCATTGGTGGTAATATTTGTAAATGCAGCTGCTATACCCTCTGTAATAGTAAGTATCTTTCAGGGAGCATTTACCGGAACTGCGGCAGTAGGCGGATTTGCAGGAGCGGGAACGGCTATGGCACTCAGATGGGGTGCGGCTCGTGGAGTGTACTCAAACGAAGCGGGTATGGGAACTTCACCTATAGCACATGCAACAGCCAATACCGACCACCCTGTAAGGCAGGGACTTTGGGGTGTGTTTGAAGTAACTGTGGACACACTTATAGTATGTACTATTACCGCACTTTGCGTACTTTCAACAGGTATGTGGAAGGATGCCGGCATCAGCTCAAAGAATATAGGTGCAGTACCGTCTATGGCATTCTCTTCTATATTCGGAGTTGCAGGAGATGTTGTAGTTACTATTTGCGTATTCCTTTTCGTATTATCAACAATTATAGTTATAGTATTTTACGGGCAAAGACAGGCGGAGTTCTTATTCGGAGAGAAGTTTGCAAATATATGGAAGTTTGTATACGTAGCGGCAGTGCTTGCAGGAGCTGGAATATTCGGAGACTTAAGTGTGCTTTATTCACTGACCGACTTCTTCCTTGCACTTGTAATTATACCTAATATGATAGCCGTAATAATGATGGCTCCCGATGTAGCTGCCAAGGTCAAAGAGTTCTTTAATACTCCGGGTAAGTACTATATGGCAGATATGGAAGATAAGAAGGCAAGAAAAATCTAAAAATAAAACTTAATAAAAAACTGATAAATAACCTATATAAGCTTTGAGAGGAGAATGTATGAATACAGAAGTATCAAAGAGGGTCGAGGAGATAGCCCTTGACCTTACATCACATATAAGTGTAGTGGATACGGCAGGAGAGGTAGCGGTTGCCGAAAGAATACATGCTATATTTTCAGAAATGGATTATTGGAAGAAGCATCCTGAGAATTTAAAGTATGTACCCTTTAAGAATGATCCCCTTTTAAATAGGAAGAATGTCGTTGCAATATTGAAGGGAGAGAAAGCTCCGAGTAAAAAAACAGTAATACTGCTTGGACATTTTGATACGGTAGGTATAGCTGATTACGGAGATTTAAAAGAGTTTGCCGGACAGCCCGAGGTACTTATGGAAAAGTTCAAGTCTTTGGAACTTCCGCCTGAGGTAAAGGCGGATCTTGAGTCGGGAGACTACTTATTCGGAAGAGGACTTTTTGACATGAAGATAGGAGATGCTATCATCATGGCGATAATGGAAGACATTTCCAAAAATATAAAAGAGTTTGAGGGCAATCTTATCTATGTAGCTGTAGGTGATGAAGAGGGTAACTCCGGCGGTATGTTAAGTGCGGTACCTGAACTTGCAAGACTTAAAAAAGAAGAAGGTTACGACTACCTGGCACTTCTTGATACAGACTATATGACCTCGGAGTATGAGGGAGATGAGAATAAATATGTATATGTGGGAACAGTCGGAAAGCTTATGCCTACCTTTTATATAGTAGGAAAAGAAACCCATGTAGGTGAGTCCTTTAAGGGGCTTGACTCCAACCAGCTTGCAGCGGAGCTTACAAGAAAAATAAATCTTAATCCGGAGTTTTGTGAAGTGGCGGACGGCGAGGTAACATTGCCCCCTATAACCTTAAAGCAAAGAGACCTAAAACCTGAGTATTCGGTACAGACTTCAAAGTGTGCATATCTTTTCTTCAATTATGCAACACATACAAGCACTCCGGATCAGGTTCTTGCCAAGATGATGGATGCGGCAAAGGAATGTTTCGATAATGTATTAAGAGATCTTAACGAGAGATACGAAGGCTTTTGTAAATTGGCAAAAAGACCGTATAAGCCGCTTCCTTTTAAGACCAAGGTATTAAGTTATGAAGAGCTTTACAAGCTTGTAAAGGCGGAGATGGGAGAAGAGCTTGATAAGAGAATAGAAAGCCTGACCGATGAACTCCTTGAAGACAGAAGCATAGACCAAAGAGATAAGGCTATGAAGGTGGTGGAGCTTGTGCATAACCTCTGGTCGGATAAGAATCCGGTAATAATAACCTACATCAACCCTCCGTACTATCCGCATATATTTATAGAAGGAAAGAATGAGAAAGAGAAAAATCTGCTTAATGCGGTTGACGAGGCGGTCAATACCACAAAGTCCGATTACAAACTTGTATACAAAAAGTTCTTCCCGTACATTTCAGACTTAAGCTACGGCTCAGCTCCTAAGGATCCTGCGGTCATAGCCGCATTTAAGGCGAATATGCCGGGCTTCGGAAAGCTTTACGAGCTTCCGCTTGAAGATATGCAGGAGCTTGATGTACCGGTGCTTGATATAGGTGCCTTCGGAAAGGACGCTCACAAGTTCACCGAGAGAATAGAAAAGAAGTATTCATTTACCGTAGCACCTGAACTGGTATATAAGACAGTTATGAATTTGCTTAAGTAGAATAAAAGACAGATTGTGTTACAGTTTAGCCGGGTCATTCATCTTCGTCAAAAAATGAAAATATTTAATTGCTGTTTATAAATCA
>ERZ773009.890-NODE-890-length-21508-cov-15.499091_pt1 | contig 21508 bp, 20 predicted proteins | sample MGYA00580663_ERZ773009 | MGnify/ENA primary metagenome ERZ773009 (study PRJEB29015, sample SAMEA2737969) | human oral metagenome | biome: human oral; feature: human-associated habitat; material: dental | place: China | collected 2026 ... | reverse complement strand
CGTAGCGCCGCTGCGTGATGATGGCGCTGGAGCTACTGTCGGAGTGGGTGTTGGCATAGGTTTTTAAAATTTCGCCTATCTCGCGCTCTACGGGCTCGTAAGCAAGCCCCGAAGCCGCGAAATCAAAATAATGCACGCCTTGTTTTAAGATGATATTTTTTCGTATTTCGTCTAAGCTTAACATTCGCGGCCTTTAAAATTTAAGTGATTAATTATAGTGAAATTTGGATTAATTTAAGGCTTTCGTGAATAATTTGCGCCTTAGCCAGCGCTCATAAAATAACGCGGCGCGGCGGAGAAATCTAGCTGCAAAACCTCATTAGAATGGATTTTGCGTAATAAAATTCGGCGAGCAAATTTAATGAGCTAATGCCTGCTGATATAAAATTTAACGTAGTAAAATTTTACAAAATGAAAATTTTACTACGACTTTTATTACGATCGCGCTGCGATACGTAAATTTAAAAGCTCCGCACAATAAAATTTCGGCCGCCAAATTCTATATAGCCGACAAAATTCCACTATGCCAAATTTTAAAAATTATAAAAATTCGGCTCCGTAAGATTTTGCAAATTTCGAAATTTTTAAAATTCTGCGAGCTCTCTTAAACGCATGGATCGCTCACAACCCCATCATCGAGCCGGCGAGCCGCTACCGTATCACGAAGAGCGTATTTTGCGGATTTGTTCTCAAGCTGCTCGCGCGGCTATGAAGTGCGCTTTGCGCCTATTTGCCGATAAAATTTTTCTGCAGCCACTCCATTGCTTTTTCTTCGCTTTCAAATCTACCGCTTTTGGCGACTTGAAACTGTCCCTCATAGAAGCGAATTCTAATACCGTCTTGGACGCTATCTACCTTGATGCGCGTGATCCTGTCTTTGTTTAGATAGGTTCGTTCGTTTAGCTTTACAAACATCGTTTCTCCTTTAAATTTAATGGTTTTTATCTTTCGCTTTACTTGCGTCTTTCTCGCCCTCTTTTTTCAAAAAAAGCTCCTTAAAGCGCTCGTTTGCATAGTTTTCTATATCGCTTTGCAGCTGCTTATACGCGGCGATCAGCTCATAGGCGCGCGCATTTAGCGTCGTACCTGCGGCATTGCCACCGCCTTGCTTGGTGCTAAAAAGCTCCTCTTGCAGATTTTTTTGTAAAATTTGTAGATGACTCCAGCACTTTTTATAGTTCATCCCCAAAACCTCGGCGGCCTTAGAGATGGAGCCCGTTTGAGCGATCACGTCCAGCACTTCGGTTTTGCCCTTGCCGAAAATGAGCTCGCCCTGCGCATTTTCGATCCAAGTTTTTGTTTTTACCCTCATTCTTTTGCCTTTCTTCTCCTTAAAGCAGCCCAGCTGACAATATTTCACGTCTATGCCGTGCTCCTTAAGCGTAGAGCGCACCGTATCGAACCCCACACCGCCGCTAGCTACGGCGCGGGCGTCACGGCAAAAAATCCGTCTTTTCTCATCCAAAAGCGGATCTAGCTTTTGCAGTGCTTTTATGCTGCCTCCGCTACATTGCAGCTTGCCGAATTGACCGAGTTCGCAGCGATCTATCCGTATCCCTTCGCGCGCCGCGAGCTCTCCTACTACGCCCGCGTCCACGCCTAATTTAGCGGCGATCTTAAATGCCGCGCCGCAATCAAGCTTGCCGCTTGGATTTAGTAAATTTAAAATCAGCCTTTTGATCTCGCTTGCTTTTTTATCGTCTATCTTGATATCTATCTCCATGCCGCCTTCTTAACTCAAAATTCTCTCTTCGCCGCTATAAACGTTTAAATTTTCGCCGCGCGCGAAGCCGCAAAGGGTAAGATCAAATTTACGCGCGATCACGACGCCGAGGCTCGTAGGAGCCGTACGCGAAACAAGCGCGCTAACGCCGCTCATCACGGCTTTGGCGACCATTTCGGAGCTTAGCCTGCCGCTTACCAAAAGAAGCGAGCCCTGCGTATGGCACCCCGCCAAGACCGCCTTGCCGACCGATTTATCGATGGTATTGTGTTGGGCGATATCCTCGCCGATAAAATACTCGCCCGCGGTAAAGAGCTTTGCGGTGTGCACGCAGCCCGTCATCTCATAAAGCTCGCACTGCGTGTAAAACTCGCTCATCAAATTTAAAATTTCATTCTTATGAAATTTAGCGTCCGAGCGGACTTTGCGCGCCGCCATCGCTGCAGGATCGATATTTGCGGTAGAGCTGCGCCCGCAGCCGCTAATGATGACCTTTTCGGCATCGAAGCTATTTAGTCGCTTTTCGTTTATCTCGCCGCATACATTCACGCTAAGCCCGTCGGGCGCGAGCTCGATGCTTTTTATACCGCTTGCGTCCGAGATCAAATTTTCGCTCAGCAAATATCCTACCGCAAGCGCCTTTAAATCGCTCGGAGTCGCCATAAGCGCACCGAAACGCTTGTCGTTTAGTAAAATTTCAAGCTTAATCTCGCGCACCAAGATATCGCTTACGATCCTTCTTTCATCACCTTTAAATTTAACTATCTCCGCCCTATAAATCGGCTCCATAGACCTTCCTTGTTTGAATTTCGCCCGTATCGTAGTGAAATTTTGCTTAAATAGCCTTAATTCGCCGAAGTAAAGCCGTAGTACTGAAGCAGCGTGCGTAAATTTAAATCGCTCGCATTTTTGAATTTAAAAAATCGCGTGGAAAATTCCACGAGCCGCTCGCACCGTGCGCGCAAGCGGCTATGAAGCGCCCGCAGAGATGAAATTTAATCAAATTTTGCCGCTACGTGCAGCCGCGATGAAATTTCATCTATGTAAAGCGGGCGGAGCTTGCCGCCCAAACTACCTATGCACCGGCGATAGATAAGGTTTCTCGGAGTGCATCGACATCTCGTTTTGTCTTCTGAACTCGATAAACTCGCTCTCGCTAAGCTTTCTGATATTTGCGATCGTCATTTTTAGCGGCGGGATACCTGATAGCGGATCTAGATCGCCCGCATGCACGAGCTCGTTGCCGTCGGCCTCGCTGTAATGGAAGGTCGTAAATATCGTGCCTTCTTTCAAATCCGGATTTATGCGAAGCTTCGCGGCGATCTGACCGCGCTTATTTTTGACGAGCGCATAGCAGCCTTCGGTAAGCTCGCGTTCGCGTGCGATGTCCGGGCTTACCTCGATGAGCGCGCCTTCTGCGCCCGCGCCGTACTCTAGCGCGCGGCACTCTCTCGTCATCGTGCCCGTATGGTAGTGATAAACCTTGCGCCCAGTCGTAAATAAGCACGGATAAATTTCATCCGGAATCTCGCTAAGCGCGCCGCTTCCCACCGGATAATCATCAGGAATTTTCATCTTGGCTCTAAAATCCGCCTCAGCTTTAGCGCGCCCCTCTTTATCATCCACGTAAAGCACCGGCACCATTCTAAATTTACCATCAGGCAGCATCGATTTATGATCTGCGTAAAGAACCGGAGTGCCCGGATGATCTTCGTCTGGGCATGGCCAGCTGATGCCGCCTAGCTTATCTAGCCTATAGTAGCTAATACCGCCGAAAAATTTAGGCATTAATGCACGCACTTCGTTCCAAATTTCTTCCGCACTTAAAAAATCAAACCCTTCAAGTCCCATTCTTTGTGCGATATTGCAAACTACCTTCCAATCAGGCTCTACGCCAGGAGCCGGCTCGCTTGCCTTGCGCGTGCGCTGGACGCGACGGGAAGTGTTTAAAAAGGTACCGTCCTTCTCGCCCCATCCGGCAGCAGGTAGTACGACGTCGGCCTTCTGTGCGCTCTCGGTAAAGAAAAGATCCTGCACGATAAAGCAATCCAGATGGTGCGTTGCATGCACGAAGTGCTCCGTCCAAGGATCGCTCATTACGGGGTTCTCGCCGTAAACGTAGAGCAGCTTCAGCTCGCCGCTATCCATCTTATCGGGAGCAATCGTAAGCTTAAAGCCTGGAGTTGGATTTAGCTCGAAGTGCCATACTCTGCGCGCCTGCTCCTGAGCGTAAGCGGAATTTACCGCGCCTGCCGGGATGACATTAGGTAGCGCGCCCATGTCGCATGCGCCCTGGACGTTGTTTTGACCGCGCAAAGGATTTACGCCTGCGCCTCTTTTACCTAAATTTCCCGTCAAAATAGCTAAATTTGAAAGCGAAAAGACATTTGAGGTACCGTCGCTAAACTGCGTGATACCCATCGTGTAGCAGATCGCCGCTGCGCCTGCTTTAGCATACATTCTAGCAGCTTCGATTACGAGCTCTTTTTTCACGCCGGTCTCGCGCTCGAAGCGCTCAGGTGTAAAGTCCTTAACCGCTTCTTTTAGATACTCGTAGCCGTGAGCGTAGTTTTTGATAAACTCGTCATCTTGCAGATTTTCAGCAATGATAACATTCATAATGGTATTTAGCGTCTTAATGTTCGCGCCCACCGGGATTTGCAAATAGATATCGGCTTTTTTCGCCATATCTGTGCGCTTCGGATCTACGACGATCATCTTGGCGCCGCGCTGGAGCCCGCGCTGCATCTGCATAGCGATGATCGGGTGACACTCGCTCGTGTTGGTGCCGATGAGTAAAAATACGTCCGTATCGGTAGCGAATTCGACCAAATCGTTCGTCATCGTTCCGTTTCCTAGCGTGTTGGCAAGACCTGCCACTGTAGGAGCGTGTCAAAGACGGGCGCAGTGATCGACGTTATTGCTACCCTGAGCGCGGAAAAATTTCTGAAAAACGTAGTTGTCTTCGTTATTTGAGCGCGCCGAGCTAAAACCCATTATTGAGCTTGGGCCATATTTAGCGACGGTCTCTTTAAATTTAGACGCTACAAAATCATAAGCCTCTTCAAAGCTTACCTCCTCAAGCTTACCGCTTCTATCAAATACTCCGTTTTTCTTACGGATCATAGGTTTGGCAAGGCGTTTTGGAGAGTTTACAAACTCCCAGCCGAACATCCCTTTTAAGCATAGCTCGCCGTCATTTACGTGGTGGGCCTGCGTAGGGCGCGCGTTTACGATCCTGCCGTCTTTTACGATAAGATCGATACCACAGCCGGTGCCGCAGTAAGGACAAGTCGTTTTGACAATCTTTTCTCTGGACTGCATAATATTCCTTTCAAGAATTTTGGTTTGCACGGCTATTATACTTTCTAGATTATAAAAGAAATTTTAAATTAGTGAATTTTTTTAAGCAAAATTTAAGCAATATGCAAATATCGCATATTAAATTGAATAGTTAAATTTTACGCTTTTACTTCGGTAATAGCGGCGTTTTAGCGCAAAATTTATCGCTTATCGCAAAAGACGCTTTTTAAGCTAACTTTTATAATTTTAATAGAATTTTGAAATTATATTACGCTCCGTTTTATTTCAAAGCACGATTAAATTTTTATGAAATTTTAATGCTAATTTATCGGTATAATATATTAATTTAATTAAATGAAAATCTATATTAAAATTTATCAAAAACTCGCTGTCCTGATAAAATTTAAGCCACTAAATTTAAAATTTATAAAATTATTATCTTATATCTGAAATCTATGTAGAAAAAACCTTGATTTTAATCTAGACTAAGCCGTTTTTTTATGCTATTATCCAAAACATTAATAGAAATTTACATTCTAAACGAAAGGTTAATCTCATGGATAGACGAGACTTTATAAAAAGCTCTGCAGCAGCGGCTGCCTGTAGCGTTGCGGGCATCAGCTTGCCTAGCGGACTAAGCGCTGCGGACGAAGCCGAAAAAGGCTGGCGCTGGGACAAGGCGGCCTGTCGCTTCTGCGGCACCGGCTGTGGCATCATGGTAGCCACCAAAGACGGCAAGATCGTAGCGGTCAAAGGCGATCCGTTAGCGCCTGTAAATCGCGGTCTAAACTGCATCAAAGGCTATTTTAACGCCAAGATCATGTACGGCGCCGATCGCATTACCAAGCCTCTTTTGCGCGTAAATTCCAAGGGCGAATTCGATAAAAAGGGAAAATTTATCGAGATCAGCTGGCAAAGAGCGTTCGACGAAATGGAGAAGCATTTCAGACGCGCCTATAACGAAGGCGGCCCCGAGGGCTTTGCCGTACTTGGTAGCGGTCAATACACGATCCCGGAAGGTTACGCTGCAGCAAAGCTAGTAAAGGCGGGCTTTCGCTCCAATAATCTCGATCCTAATGCTCGCCAGTGCATGGCCAGCGCCGTCGTAGGTTTTATGCAAACCTTCGGTATCGACGAACCTGCGGGCGTTTTCGACGATATCGAGCTAACCGACACCATCATCGCCTGGGGCGCGAATATGGCAGAGATGCACCCTATCCTTTGGTCTCGTGTCTCCGACCACAAGCTTCGCAACCCGGACCGCGTAAAAGTTATAAATCTCTCGACCTACTCTAGCCGCACTTCAAACATCGCCGACATCGAAATTATATTCCGTCCGAATACTGATCTTGCGATATGGAACTACATAGCAAGGGAGATCGTCTACAACCACCCGGATATGATAGATGAGAAATTTATTAAAGAGCACTGCGTATTCGCTACAGGCCCTGTGGATATCGGTTATGGCCTACGAGAAGATATAAATCATAAAAAATACCGCAAAACCGAGCTTGACACCGCGGCTAAGCAAAAATCCAAAATTTTAAGCAAATCCGAGGGCGTTACCTTAGCATATCTGGGTATGAAAGAGGGCGACGTACTCGAAAACAAACACTCTGACAAATCGGATGCTCACTGGCTCATAAGCTTCGAAGAATTTAAAAAAGCGCTGGAGCCCTACACGTTAGAATTTGTAGCGCCTTTAGCTAAGGGTGACGAAAGTGAGGATTTAGAGGCGTTTAAGACCAAGCTAAAGCAGCTGGCAGATTTTTATATAGAAAAAGATCGCAAAGTAGTAAGCTTTTGGACGATGGGCTTTAATCAGCACTCAAGAGGAACTTGGGTCAATGAGCAAAGTTACATGGTGCATTTCCTTCTTGGCAAGCAAGCTAAGCCCGGCTGTGGAGCGTTTTCGCTTACCGGTCAGCCTAGCGCTTGCGGCACGGCTAGAGAGGTGGGCACGTTTTCTCACCGCCTACCTGCCGATATGGTCGTGGCAAATCCGGCGCACAGAAAGGTTTCCGAAAAAATTTGGAAACTCCCCGAGGGCACGATAAATCCGAAACCGGGTGCGCACTACGTGCAGGCTCTGCGCAATCTCGAAGACGGCAAGATAAAATGGCTATGGGTGCAGGTAAATAACCCATGGCAGCAGATCGCCAACGCAAATCACTGGATCGCAGCGGCGCGCGAGATGGATAACTTCATCGTAGTAAGCGATCCGTATCCGGGACTAAGCGCAAAGGTAGCTGATCTAATCCTGCCAACCGCGATGATCTACGAAAAATGGGGCGCATACGGCAATGCCGAGCGCAGAACGCAGTGGTGGAGACAGCAGGTCCTTCCTGTGGGCGACGCGATGAGCGATACGTGGCAGATGCTAGAGTTTTCCAAGCGCTTCAAACTCAAGGATTTCTGGGGCGAGGTTAAAGTAAATGATAAGCTTACGCTTCCAAACGTATTAGATAAAATTTCAGAATTCGGCTATACGCCAGAGACTACACTATTTGAAGTGCTCTTTGCAAACAAAGACGCTCAGGCTTTCGCGGCAAAAGATCCGATTATGGCAAGCTTCGATAACTCTGAAGTAAACGGCGACTCACGCGGCGTAATCGGCAGCGACGGCAAAGAATTTAAAGGATATGGCTTTTTCATCCAAAAATATCTTTGGGAGGAGTACCGAAAATTCGGCACCGGTCACGGACACGACCTAGCCGATTTCGATACATATCACCGAGTGCGCGGTCTTAGGTGGCCGGTCGTAGACGGCAAAGAAACGCTTTGGCGCTTTAACGCCCAATACGATCCTTATGCTAAAAAAGCGGCTCCGGATAGTGACTTTGCCTTTTATGGCAACGCCAAAGCAGCGCTTCCTAGTGGCGATCTGAAATCCGCTACTTCAGGCGAAGAAAAAACAAGCCTTGCCAATAAAGCTAAAATTTTCTTCCGTCCATATATGGATCCTGTAGAAGTGCCAAGCGAGGAGTATCCTTTCTGGCTATGTACGGGTCGCGTGCTAGAGCACTGGCATACGGGCACTATGACTATGCGCGTACCGGAGCTTTATCGCGCCGTACCGGAAGCAAGATGCTATATGAACGAAGCCGACGGCTCCAAAATCGGCGTGCAACAAAACGAAATCGTCTGGATTGAGTCGCGCCGCGGCAAGGTAAAAGCGCGCGTGGACTTCCACGGACGTAACATTCCGCCGAAGGGGCTTATTTTCGTGCCGTTTTTTGACGAGAAGGTTTATATCAACCGCGTCACGCTCGATCATACCTGTCCGCTTTCAAAAGAGACCGACTACAAAAAATGCGCGGTTAAAATTTACAAGGCGTAAATTATGAATAGGCGTGAGGTCTTGGGTATTCTTTCTTTAGCTGCGGGCGTAGGCGTTTTGGGGCTCGGAGTCGCAAACTCCGGCGAGCACGCTAGACTCCGCCCGCCCGGAACTATAAGCGAGAAAGAATTTCTTAGCAAATGCCTAAGGTGCGGACTTTGTGTCGAGGCGTGCCCCTTTGATACGCTTAAGCTTGCGAGCTTTTGCGATCATGCTATTGCAAACGGCACGCCGTTTTTTATCCCGCGCGAAATTCCGTGCTATATGTGCGACGATATACCTTGCCTCGCGGCCTGTCCTAGCGACGCACTAGATAAAAGCCTGGTAAGCGAAGACTCCAAGCTTAACGTGCGTCTATCCAAAATGGGCGTTGCGGTCATAGATACCGAGCATTGCATCGCTTACGCCGGTATCCAATGCGACGCGTGCGTGCGAAGCTGCCCCGTAATGGACAAGGCGCTTAGGATCGATTATCGTCACAACAACCGCACCGAAAAGCACGCCCTACTCGTGCCCGTCGTAGATAGCGACTACTGCACGGGTTGCGGTAAGTGCGAGCATGCCTGCGTCACGAAAAAGGCGGCTATCAGCGTCGTGGAGCGCGAGCGCGTCATAGGAATTTCCAACGACAACTACGTCAAAGGCTGGATCAAGGGCGACGACGCGAAGCTAAAGGATGCAGATACCAAAATCAAGCTTGATCCGCAAAAAAGCAGGGACTACTTAAACGAGGACGATCTAATGGAGGGGGCGAGGCAATGAAATATACTATTTTAAGGCGTTTGAGCCAAATTTCTATTCTAGTCCTTTTTATTTTAGGAAATAATTTCGCCTTCAAAGCCGCGAGCGAAAACGGAGTTTTATCAGGAATTCTAAAGGGTAATCTAAGCTCGTCGAAACTTTTCGGCACGATTAATCTAAGCGATCCGTTTGCGACGGCGCAGATGCTGCTAGCCAGCTTTTCTTTGGGCGCTACGGCGGTTGTCGGAGCGCTTATCGTAGGAGCATTTTATGCGCTTATAGCGCCGCGAGCATATTGCTCATGGGTTTGCCCGATAAATTTACTAACCGATCTTGCCGCGTGGCTTCGTAAAAGACTCGGCGTGCACACCAAAATTTTAAACGTAAATCGCAAAGCTCGCTACGTCCTAGCGGCGCTAGCGCTTGTTTGCAGCGGAGCTTTCGGCTTTGCGGCGTTTGAGAGCGTAAATTTTATCTCGCTTTTCGCGCGCGCCGTCATATCGCTGAGTGCCAGTGCGTTTGCAATCGCGCTACTGATCGTAGTTTTTGAAATTTTCGCGGGCGATCGCACTATCTGCTCGCGGCTATGCCCGCTCGGCGGATTTTGGGCTGTGCTTAGCTATTTTAGCGTCATTCGCGTTCGCCACGAGGTTGATAAATGCACGATGTGCGGCAAATGCAAAATGGTCTGCCCCGAAGTGCAGGTACTTAAGATGGTCGGACGCGAAAACGGGCGCGTTAGCAGCGAGTGTATCAGCTGCGGACGCTGCATCGACGTATGCGACGACGATGCGTTAAATTTTAGTATATTAGGAGTGAAAAAATGAAAAAAATGGTTTTAGGCTTGGCTCTTGCATGCTGTGCGGCGCTCTTTGCCGCGGACAAGACGGCTTCTATAGATGCCGACAGCTTGGGCTTTATAAAAAGTGTGGACGAATCGGCGCAAAATAAAAATTCCCTGCCCGATTTCAAATATAGCGAGGATGCTCCGGGCGCCGCTTCGAAAATCGAGCGCAGCTTCGAAAACGCTCCGCCGCTCATACCGCACAGCCTAGACGGGCTAGTGCCGATCACAAAGGATAACAATATGTGCGTAACCTGCCATATGCCCGATGTCGCTAAGGATGTAGGCTCTACCCCGATTCCAAAAAGCCACTTGGTAGACTTTCGCACAGGCGCGGATCTAAACGGCACGCTAGCCGAGCAGCGATTCAACTGCACGCAATGCCACGTACCGCAAGCCCAAACCAATCCGCTAGTGAAAAATAATTTTAAGGCTGATTTTAGCAGGTTTAGCGACGCAAATTCCACTTCTAATCTCATAGATACGCTAAATCAAGGTGCCGAGGTTGAGTAGGAGCGCGAGATGAAATTTTTACCATCGCTGCTACTTTGCGCCTGCTTCATCTATGCCGGCAACGGCGTTGCAATACCTAGTGGCGCTGTGGGCATAGATGCGCCTGCAAAGATCAAACACGCTAGCTTCATACTAGAGCTTGACGCAAATGTCGCGGTGCTAAAAAATCTAGACGGCGAAATTTACGCAGGGCTTGACAACGGCAAGCTCTATAAAATCACCATTAACTCTGCGGAGAGTTCCATGCAAAATTCTGCCGCCAGGCAAAATTTTGCAGATCAAAATTCCGTCACAAGCACAAATTCCAATGCGGCGCAGAATTTCAATGCAAAAGCAAGCGTAAATTCCACGGGAGATTCCACCGCAAATTCCGCTGCCGTAAATTCTTTAGAAAATTCCGCGAAGCAGAATTCTGCCGAGAATTCTACGGCATTAAATTCCGCTCGGAATTCCGTGCCGAGCGTAATCTCCAAGACTCTAATTTTTGCCCTGCCCTCGTCCAAAAATTACCTAGACGAGCCGATGGGCGCTACCATATTCGACGTTGATAAACTAGGCGAAAAATACGCATTTTTGTATAACGGCGACGCGTTTGAAAAGATGCTGGGTGTGTTTGCGGGCGGCAAGATCACGCACTACAAGCTACCGATGACGGGGATTAAAAACGTCTATTTCTACGACGAAAACACCGTGATTTTGCTAGGTCTTGGTAGCGAAATTTTATACTTAGACCTGTCTAGCGGCAAGGTAAGCTTCGAGCAAAAGCTCACCATCGCGTCTTTGGGCGGCAGCGCCTACGACCGCGCTAGCGGGACGCTACTAATCTCGTGCGAAGGCGGCATCGTGTTTTATTTCGACGTGAAAGCGAAAAAGCTTATGAGCCAAAAATCCCTGCACAAGGACGGGATCTACTCCGTGGCGCTGCTTGGCGATCGTATGATGAGCGGCTCGAACGACAAAGAAAGATCGTGCTACTACGAAAACGGCGATTTCGCTAAATTTTATAACGCCCATTTTGCAGTTTTTGCCGTGGCGCTAAGCCCCGAGCTGGGCGCTTTCACCGTAAATAACGGCGTGCGCGTAATCGATAAAGCAGGCGAGATCGTCCGCAGCATTGAGCTGGACAACGACATCATCAACTATCTGCTTTTCGAAGGAGAGTATCTAGTGGGCTCGGGATACAATAGATATATCTACTTTTGGGAGTTAAAATGAATATTTCAAGCGTCGTAATCTATCTGAGCGCAAATGCCGACGTAGCGGCGTTTCGCAAGCAGCTGCAAAGTATCGGCGGCTGCGAGTTCGTCGCATGCGAGGACCGCAAGGCGGTAGCCACGATTAGCGCAGAGAGCTTCGAGAACGAGATCGCCGCATTTCGCGCGATAGAAGCCATAGAGGGCGTAAGCGAGGCGATGATGATCTACTCATACTCCGATCTGGACGCAGATATCGCCGCGGCAAACTCCGACAACGGCGAGCAGATAATGCGCGAGCTGGACGAAAAAGACCCGAGTCAGATCAAATACGGCGGCAAGGTGCGGATCTAAATCGCCGCCACCGCTCTATTGGTGCTTTTCGCTTAAATTTTGTTATTTTTGGCAGTTTCTGCACTACTAGGTAAATTTTCCTTATAAATTTTATCTGCGCCCACGGAATTTGAAATTTTCAAACTCATCTTTGTCACTTCTAGCCTGTTTTTGTATCTCTAGCCCGACGCCGCTTTTGCACCCTTAGCCGATTTTTAAGCTTTTGATACGCCGCCTTGTATTCGTCTGTGAAATTCTAATCTGCAGTTAAGCCCCACGATGATGCGAAATTTTAAAAAGCGACGGACGAATTAAATTTATGAAATTTCTGCGCAGCGCTATGCTTTACGTCGCATAAAAAACATGCCGTACCAAATCAGACGCCGCATAAAAGGCGGTGCCGTAGCGACTGCTGTCCGGCGCCACAGCCTATAGCCGCTGCGACGCCCGTTTGTTTGGGATGCCGCTATAAAAAACGGCGGCAGGGGCGCCTACCGCCGACATAAACTACTTCCGCGCGTAGCCTGAGATGCGCCGCAGTAAAACATCGAGCTTAGCCTGGGCGCCATCAAACACGCTAAATTTAGCGCGCATTTACTCTCTAGTATCGCAGCCCTTCGTTCGGTCATGGGCTTTGCGGCGCGCAGAGGGTTTTTAAATTTCAAAACAAGAGCATAAATTTTAAAATTCCTAGGCGTAGGAATTCCGCGCCGAAGCTAAATTTTAAAAATTTATGGCGCGAACGGACAAAAAGCCGCCAGGACATGTTAGGCATTGCGCTTTACGAGCAGCATTTTCATAAATTTAAAAGCGCCAAGCGGCGCAAGCCCTACTCAAATTCTATTTTTTTTAGATAATCGTATAAATTTAGCACCGCAATAAATAGCGTTAAAATCGCGGGTCCCAAGATCACGCCCCAGAACCCAAACGTACTGATGCCCGAAAGCATCGAGAAGAAGATCAGCATCTCGTTGATGTTTGCGGGGTTTTCGACTAGGCGCGAGTTGATAAATTTTATCACGAGCGGCTTTACGAAGCTGTCCGCGAGCGTTGAGATCAGTATCACGCAATACGCCATTATCACGATCGCGCCCGAGGTGCTACCCCCCGCTAGCACGTATAGCGCGGTGGGCACATAGATAAGCGCGCCGCCGACTGCGGGGATGAGCGAGCAAAAGGCGAAAAGCACCCCCATCAGCAGCGCGTCAAACCCGAAGATCCCCGCGATGATCGAAAACAAAAAGCCCTGCAATACGGCGTTGAAGATGGTCGAGTAAAACACGACGCTCATCGTATTTGCCGTCTCGGAAAAGATATAATCGATCTGCGCGGGCTCGACGGGTAGAATTTTTTTGAAAAAGCGCTTGAAGCTCTCGCCGTAGAGGTATGCAAAAAAGCAAAACACGACGATAAGCACCATATCGACGATAAATTTTGCGCTGGACTTTCCAACGACCGAGAGGTAGGAGATGATCTGTTTCGCTAAGCCTGCGACGTCTAGGTTTGCCAAAAACGAGCGAAACTGCGTATCAAATTTTTCAAAAGGCCCTGGCAGCTTGATGTTTAGGCTCTGAACGTAGCTAAGCGCGTCGTTTAGGCGCGCCATATCGAAGCTCGCGGCGTTTTTGGCGATCTCGATCACTGCGTAGATGAAGGGCACGAAAAAAAGTGCGCAGAGCAAAAACAGGCTAAGCACCGAGGCTAGCGTGCGCCTGCCGCGACACAGCTTCGTTACTTTAGTGTGCAGACCCGAGGTCGCCACTGCCATCAGTACGCCGATTGCGATCACCATCAAAAACGGCGAAAACAGATAGATCACGCAGCAAAACATCAGCAAAGTAGCGCCGATAAAAAATATCTTGCTCGTCTTTGCGCGCCCGCTAGCCTTGGCAAGACCTGCTTTCATGCCCGCAGCGGCTCCGGAAGCGGCGGCGTCGCCTAATGCGGAAGCATTAGCCGAGAAGGTTTCATTGGCTTCGGCGGCGTCGCTAAATGCAGCCGCACCAGCAGATGAGACCTTGTCGGTTTTGACCCGGTTTTTGCTTTGATTTTCGGCGGCAGTTTTAGTCCTGCCTTCCGCGGCGTCTAGCGCAGCTGCGCCTGCTTTATCAGCGTCGGTATTTGCTCCGGCGACTTTGCCCGTTTCGGCTATGCTTTCGCTTTGATTTTCGGCAGCGGCTTCGGCTTTGTTTTTGACGACCGCTTCGCTTTCGGCGGCAGCTTTGATTTTAATCTCGGCGTTATTTACAGTCTGATTTTCAGTGAAATTTTGAGCCTCGCCTTTAGCGTTATTCTCAGCGTTATTTTGAGCTATCTTTTCAGCCAGGTCTTCGTTGCGGCTTGGGGCATTATCTTTTGACGTCGGCAAATTTTGTCCTTTTGAAATTTGATGACATATTTTATAAATTTTTTTATCAGATTTCGATTAAATTTTGAAATTTAATCGAATTTACAAGCAGCGTTCTCACGCGTTTTCACATACAGCGCGCTATACGACATGTACACGGATCGTGCCTAATTTATGAAAATAGCGCATAGCTCGAACATACGTCAAAACTAGATGTGTGCTCCTATGCCGCATTCGAGCCCTGCGCGCACCGCAGCAAGACCCCGTCTTGCGCCGAGCTTTTGGCAGAGCTCGGGCTATCTCGCGTAGTGATCGGCGCGCGCGATACGAACGCGCAGGCTGCGTGCGGCTAAATTTGACGAAATTAGCACTTTGGCAGGCAGAGCCGACATGTCGGCGCTAGACGCGCGCGTTGCGCCGCAAAACCTAAAGCTGCGCTCGTCCAATGTGTGGATATACTCGCGTCGCAACTCTTACAATAAGCCCAATGGCAACTTCACGCGGAAAAGAAAAATGTATAGCGAATGCGTCTGCTAGAAGCGAAGTAAAAATCGGTACGATAAACGAGAGTGAAGCAAAAGTTAAGCGGGTGACAGGCTATTTTTTAGAAAATCAATGTACCTTAATAATCGCAAACAACAATCCACGTAGGATAAAAGAATACGAATTTATAAAATAATGAGCACAACGGATGCGAGAATAGACTAAATTTTAACTTTCAATGGAGAGTGAGAATAATAGCCGCCTCTATAGGCATATGAAAGCAGAACTTCGCTCCAGCTTGCGCTGCAGCCGCATTAGCAAGACCATGCGAAAGCGCATCCCTAATAATACCCAACCCGTTACTCATTTTTTGCTCCTTCTTCTGGATTTTTTTAATCAAATTTCTATCTGAAAAATTTATAAAAAATATCAATAAAAGTAGAAAAACTACCCCTTTTAAAAAGAATTTAAACTGTGCGGTCATCAAATATGGTCTTAACAATCTATGATCGAAATTATATTCCTTATATATTTTTCCATCTTTATCTTCAAGCTGTAAAATTTCATTATTACCTAATATATCCGGGCTTGGCTCGCCATAAATTTTGATTTTTTGCCCTTTTAGCTTTTCATAAATATCGCTATCGCTTTTGCTTATTTCATAAACTTTTTTCTTGCCATTTTCTAGTTCTATGTGTATTCGTCCGCCGCTTCCGCGAAAATAATAATAAACGCTTCTTAAAATTCCGGTATCTATCTCAAGCTCATTCAATTGTTTGGGCGACGTATCCGTTCTATAAATAGTAAAAGCGTTCCGCACAGGACAAAAAGCAAACCATAACAGCCTATGCTAGCCACCTGTGCCGGCGGATGCGAAACTCCCCTGATAAAAACACGTCTGTAAAATACATCGTAAAAATAATAGAAGAGCCTTTTTATATATTTTGTTATGAATTTCATAAAATTTCCCTTCATATTCTTTTGGATATTTTATTGAGCCGATAATAAATTTGCTCTAAATTTACAAAATCTCCCGCTTTAAATTTTAAATCTACAGAAACTTTAAAACTAAGCAAAATTCAAAGACCAAACATGCAAAATCGCCACGATAGGGTCTCCGCCTGCGTAGCTATTGGCTCAGCGCCGTGAAGTATAAAATTTCATCCGCCCTACTCCTCAAACAGATTTCTCTCCGCGGTCTTTAGCACGCGACCGAACGTCTCGCGCGCCTTATCGGTTGCGATGCGGCCTTTGGCGGTCTTTTCGATGTAGCCGTTAGCGAGCAGATAGGGCTCGATGACGTCCTCGATCGTGCCCTCATCCTCGCTAAGCGCCGCCGCGATCGTGCTAAGCCCCAAGGCACGGCGCTTAGCGTCAAATAAAATTTCCAAATATTTTATATCCATCTCATCAAAGCCCTGCTCGTCCACGCCCAGCGCCTCAAGCCCTTCGCGCGCGCGATCGTGCGAGATAGCGCCCTCGTCGCGCACCTCGGCAAAATCGCGTATGCGGCGCAGTAGCCTCAGCGCAATACGCGGAGTACCGCGAGAGCGGCGCGCGATCTCGGCGCTGGCATCTGCCGCGCTTTCTTTTCCGAGTTTGACCGAAGCGATCTGCACTATCCGCGCAAGTTCGGCGTGCGTGTAAAACTGCAAGCGAAACTGCATGCCGAAGCGATCCCGCAGCGGCGCCGAGATCATGCCCGCGCGCGTCGTGGCGCCGATGAGCGTGAAGTGCGGAATGTCGATCTTGATAGTCTGCGCGGCGGGACCCGAGCCGATGATAATGTCGAGGCGGAAGTCCTCCATCGCCGAATACAGCACCTCCTCGATCGCCGGGCTTAGACGGTGTATCTCGTCTATGAAAAGCACGTCGCCGCTTTGCAGGTTCGTTAAAATCGCCGCCAGATCGCCCGCCTTTTCGATCATCGGCGCGGCGGTGACCTTAATGGCGGCGCCCATCTGAGCGGCGATGATGTGCGCTAGCGTGGTTTTGCCGAGCCCCGGCGGCCCGTAAAAAAGCACGTGATCTAGCACGTCGGCGCGCTTTTTCGCCGCGGCGATCGCGATAGCGAGGTTCGATTTGATCTTCTCCTGCCCCACGTAATCCTCGAAGCTCGACGGGCGCAGCGAGTTCTCCACGCTCTCATCGAGCTGCATCTTTTCGATCTCTACAATTCTGTCCATAATCTCTCTTTAATCGTTTTTAAAATTTTAGCAAGTGTAGCGAAAAATGGCTAAATTTTGACAATTTTAAAGGGACGGATCTTTGCGAGCGGAAATAAAATTCGCGGCGCGGAATTTTACGGTACGCGCTTAGGGCTGGGGTTAAAAAGCAGAGCACCCGTCGCGAAAGACTGCGGAATTTTAGCGCGACGTTTTAAGACTATACTCATGCCGCTACGCCCGCTATGCCTTAAGTGTGAAATTTTGTCGTAGCGGCTCCCAAACAGCGCGTGGGTCGCTAACTGCGCTAAATTTTACGGCGCGGAATTTAGTATGTAGAATTTAAGGTTTTAGGCGTTCGCGAGCGGCGGTGCGAAATTTGAGCGCATAGAATTTAGCGGCAAAATTTAGCCGTTTGAAAATACTCGCATGGTTTTACGACGCGAAATTTGACGCTTGGAATTTTGCGATATTAAATTCAGCGTCTGGAATTTTGCAGCGAAATTTTGCGACGAAATTTTACCTCGTAGAATTTTAAAAAGAATTTCGCTTTTGCGGCAGCGAGGCTTTAAATTCTACGCTTCAAGCTTTGCGGCACGCAGCCGTCTAGAATTTTATCTCGCGTAATCGGTCAAAATTTCGCAAGAAATTCTGCGTAGAATTTTATGCAGAATTCTGCCTTGCGCGGCTAGGTAAAATTTCGCGCGACATTTCGTTTTTCAAGACGACTTAGAATTTAGCACGGATTGTAAAATTTACCGCTAAGCTCAACACAGCTCGTGCGATTAAATTTAGCCGTGCAATCTCGCGCCGCCTTATCGATCGCGCCCCAAATTAAGACGCTAAATTTTTCCTGCGCGAGCCTAGTTCTACAAAACGTGCTCTTCGATCAAAACGCTCTTATTATTATCGCTGCTACAGAACGCTCTATATGAGCCGGACGTTGTGCTTTCGAATAAAAATACTACGCCGTCGCTTTCAAATTTTTTCGAGCAGCCCTTGGCGTGCAGCTTGGCAAGCTTCGGGCTATCAGGGGCATAAAACTGATAGCTATCGGTGAAGTGCTCCACGTATCGGTAGGTGATCTCCGCCCAAGGCACCCCGCTATCGCCGCTTCTATTTAGCACGATGGTTCTAGCGTTTATCGCCGCGAGCTTTGATTTTAGCTCTGCAAACGTCTTTTTGTCCCAGCCGATGAGCTTTAACCCCTCGCCGATACCCGGCGCATTATTCCTGAAAATGGAATTTGAATAAAATTTTGTCTCGTTGCCGTCCAAATCGATCCAAATATACTCATCGCCATAAGTGCTCTGGATCGTAACGCGCAAATTTTTAGGGAAGTTGCGACCTGCAAAAGCTAACAGGTCTAGAAATTTATCACGATTTTGCTCGTAATTTTGCATTAACGGGGCTTTATCCAGCTCCATATCATCTTTATCAAAGAAAGAATTAAACGCAAAAAATACCGCCAAAATCGGCAGTACCTTTACGCAAAAGAGCAAGCCCAGAACTACGGCTATGAAGGTTTTTAAAGCTTTAGCCAAATTTTCTCCTTAAATTTTATAAGCCGTTTAGGTCTGGCGGCTGACTTATGCCAGAATTCTACGGCTGCGTGCGTAAAATTTATCGTTTGCAGCGTATTTTAGAGCTGCGGGCGCGAAAGCGTTCATGAAAAGCGTTCGTGCGTTGCAATCGGCGAAAGAAATAGCGCTCGCATGCAGAAGCACGCAAACTCTCGCACGGCGCCCCCGTATAAAATACCGCGCAGAGTATTCGCCCAAAGCGCCTGCGATCTCTCGCACTAGGTAAAGCGCTCGCAATCGTTCGCGCCGAATAAATTTTAAGCGGCGCGAGCTGGCGAGCTGTTTACGTAGTTTGCGACGCGCGAAAACGAAGCATTGTTTTAAGGCAAGCGGGGCTTTATCGCTGGAATTTCGGCGCGTAAATTTTAAAATTTAGCCCAAATCTCGCTACTGCTTGTATTCAAACTCCTCACTCGGAAAGCTCCCCTCTTTGACTTCGCGCGCGTATTCGCGCACCGCGCCTTTTACCAGCTCGGCGCCGCCTAAATAACGCTTGACGAATTTCGGCCGAAACTCCGTGAAAAATCCGCACATATCGCTCCACACAAGCACCTGTCCGTCCACGCCGGCGCCCGCGCCGATGCCGATGACGGGCACGTCGGTACCGAGCGCCACTTGATTTGCGACCGCGGAGATCGTGCCCTCCACCAGCAGCAGCACTGCGCCCGCCTCGACAAGCGCTCTAGCGTCGTTTAAGACCTCGCGCGCGCCCTCTTCGCCGCGCCCGCTTACCTTGTAGCCGCCCGTAAAGCGCGAAAACTGCGGCTTTAGCCCGATGTGACTCATCACGGCGATTCCGTTTCGATTAAGCAGCGCCACGGTATCTGCCATATGCGCACCTCCTTCGATTTTGACGGCGTCGCAGCCGGTGTTCTCATAGACTTTGGCGCAGTTTTGTAGCGCGAGCTCGGGCGTCGCGCACGAGCAAAACGGCATATCCACGACCATATACGCTCGCTTTAGCCCCCGTCTTACGGCACATGCGTGATAGGTCATCTGCTCTACGCTTGCGCCCAGGGTCTCGGAGTGCCCGCCGAAGCTCATATTTAGGCTGTCGCCTACGAGTACCATATCAACCTCGTCGTCGAAAATTTTAGCAAAAAGCGCGTCGTAGGCAGTGATCATCACGATCTTTTCGCCGGATTTTTTCATCTCGTATAATTTAGAAAGCGTGATTTTTGACATTTTGGATCCTTGATTTAGTTAAAATTTAAACGCAATTCTAGCATAAGCCGAATTTGACATTTATAAAATTTTGAAGTAAAATGCGCGCGCATTCTTTCGGGGGTGACTTGGCTTCGACGGGAACGGATGGGTCAAGGCTGCATGTCGCTTTGGATACAGCGTATAAAATCCAAACTAAATTTAAACGCAAACAACGTTAAATTTGCTCCTGCTTACGCTAAAGCTGCGTAAGTCCAGTCGAGCCCTGCTCCGCGCCGATACTATCTAAGCGCGGCGGCGGGTAATCTGCGATAGCGTAGCTCTGCGGCGTGACGAGCCGTAGGGTGAAATCCTAGTCTTTGCGCCGGCGGATCGTTTTGGAAAGTGAGCGAGCCTGCGCGAGAACTTCACTTTTGCTAAACATGTAGAGGCTTTGGTCGTTTGTTTTCGGACTGCGGTTCAATCCCGCACACCTCCACCAATTATCTATTTTTAAATTTTAATCACTTCTTTTAGTTGCATTTGGTTTTTGCGCGCAGGCACCTATCTTAAATTTTAGTCGTTCCAGCCTCTTTCATTTTTATTTTAGATATAATCTTTTCCGAAATATTAGGAGTCTTATTAGGGGCTTTTTCGCATTAGGGGTTTCTCATATGAACAAAGGCGTATATTTTGCTAAAATTCGCCGGCGGGAGCGTCAAAAGCATCAAGAAGTACAAGACGCGATACAAAATATTATAGAAGAGAGGAAAAAGAAATGAATAAATTTGTTATGCTGTCATTGGCATATGTTGCTTTGCTAGCGGGGTGCAGCCTAAGTAATCGCTTTTTTGCTCCGAGTACGAATGGATATAGAACTGCCTGCGGTTTTATTTTTCATGACTATATACCTCATGATAAACTTTACGTACCGAGGAACCTTGAGGATTTTTTAGATATATATTCAAGAGCTAAAAGCCAAAAAAGCGGTGAATATGAATATAAGCTAGTAGAGACTTTATCTCACTATTATAATGGCACATCGACTATGGTTCCGATAGAATCTTGTAACGATAAATGGTGTAAAATTTACTATCCTTGCGGCGATACGGAGTATTATGTCAAGAAGGATGAGATAGAGCAACTTTGGCCTAACGGTCAAAAGACTTGGGGATCTAAATAAAAGATAGAGCGCATTTTAAGTAGGCGGAGCCACAAATAAAATTTCGATAAAGGAGAAGAAACAGGATGAGAGCTTCGGTATTAATATTCGCCATACTTTCTATGGCAATACTTGGTGGTTGTAAGAAATATTTTATATACAACCATTTTATTACTTATGGGGAAAGGGGCGACTTCTATACCAGTACTTGCGAAATGCGCTCCGGAGGTAATTATCCTATAGGCGAAGAAAAGCTTTATCAGCTCAAAACCAGGGATGGCGTAAGGGCTTCGATATATATAATAAGAAAGGGAAATTTTATGGCCGCAAAAGTTTTGGATGGAGTAGGCGGCATCCTCCCTATCGAAAGCTGTGGCGATGAGTGGTGCAAAATTTACTATCCTTGCGGCGAAAGAGGGTATTTCGTAAAGAAAGACGAAATAGAAAAATGGCAATGGCAATAATCTTATACTTAAAAGGAGCGAATTGTGTCATTTATAGATGAAGATTACGTAAATATCGTACCGCAAGATCTGCTAGAGCGCGGTATACGCTTAAGGGAGGGTATGGAATTTATGGAATCGCTTGGAGATTTGACGATGTAATGGAGGTACTAAAAATCGCAAGAGATAGAG
>ERZ773009.889-NODE-889-length-21516-cov-9.132613_pt1 | contig 21516 bp, 13 predicted proteins | sample MGYA00580663_ERZ773009 | MGnify/ENA primary metagenome ERZ773009 (study PRJEB29015, sample SAMEA2737969) | human oral metagenome | biome: human oral; feature: human-associated habitat; material: dental | place: China | collected 2026 ... | reverse complement strand
GCCGGAGCTGACCCGCAGCTCTGAGATTTGAGGAGAACGGACTCACAATGAGCGATAACACCGCCCCGTCCAGCACCGTCAAGCGCCTCGAGGAGGAGGGCGAGATCGGTGCCGATTACCTTGAGGAGCTTCTCGATATCGCTGACCTCGGCGGAGACATCGATATTGATATCGATCACGGGCGCGCGTCCATTGCCGTGGTCGCCTCGGAGGAGGGGGACGCGCGCGAGCTTGCCGACCTCGTGGGGCGCGACGGCGAGGTGCTCGAAGCCGTGCAGGAGCTGACTCGCTTGGCGGTGCAGGCTCGCACTGGCAACCGGTCGCGTCTCATGCTCGATATCAACGGCTATCGCGCCGCGCGCCGTACCGAGCTGACGAAGATCGCGCAGGAGGCGATCAAGCGGGTTCTGGCGACGGGCGAGACCGTGTCCCTGGAGGCCATGAATCCCTTCGAGCGCAAGGTGTGCCACGACGTCGTCGCCGCCGAGGGCCTGTACTCCGAGTCCGAGGGGACCGAGCCGCATCGCCACGTCGTCGTCATGCCCGCCGAGGAGGAGGATGCCGACGAGCCCGACGAGGCGTCCGACGACGGGACCGAGGCGCCCGAACAGGACTGACATGGGTCATGACATGAGTGACGGGCGGCCTGGCGGCGACCCGACCGGGGAGCCTCTCGGGGACCCGATCGGGGTGGAGCGGCCCACCGATGAGATGCATGAGCTGTTCGGGCTCGCTTTCGCCGGTGCGGAGCGCTTCGCTGAGATGCTCGTCGCAGAGGGCGAGCTGCGCGGGCTCGTCGGGCCGCGGGAGCTGCCCAGGCTGTGGACGCGTCATATTGTCAACTCCGCTGCGCTGGCACCCTTTCTGCCCGCTCGTGGCACGGTGGCCGACGTCGGTTCCGGCGCAGGGTTCCCCGGAATCGTCGTGGCGCTTTTGCGCCCTGATCTAGAGATGACGCTTATAGAATCGATGGAACGGCGGGTCGAGTGGCTCACGTACGTTGTTCGTGAGCTTGATCTGGATAATGTCACTGTGCATCGTGCCCGTGCAGAGGAGGTCAGGGACCGATTCGATGCCGTGACTGCTCGCGCTGTCGCAAATTTGACCAAGCTGGTACGGATGACAGCGCCTCTGCTTCGGCAGGGGGGCAGGCTTCTGGCGCTCAAGGGGGCTAAGGCAGAGGCAGAGGTCGAGGCGGCGAAGTACGTCATGAAGAAGGCTAGGCTGGAGACGGCGATTGTTCACGATGTTGTGACGCCGGGCGAGGAGGTCACGAGGATTGTTGAGGTGCGGCGTCCAAGACGATGAGATGCACCTCGGTCCGCGGCGGTCTGCCGGGTACGAGACGGCGGCTGAACCGCGAGTTCGGTGGCGTGGTGCGAGGCAGTGGCTCGACGAGTCACTATTGATGTGCGACGTATGCGGCGGGGCTCGTCGTCGGCGTCGTCCGGCTCACGTAGACTGAAGTGCCCGGACCGTGAACGCGGTCGGGGGTGTCGTCCGAGGAGAACAGTTTTGTCGGGATCGTCTATCTTCGAGCAGCTACGTGCCGATCATTCGGCGCTGGAGGAGTTCGCTGGAGTGCGCTTCCCGCATCCGGATCACACTCGTATTATCGCCATCGCCAATCAGAAGGGCGGGGTCGGCAAGACCTCGACGACGGTCAATGTCGCGGCGGCATTGGCGGAGGCGGGGCTTCACGTGCTGGTCATCGACGCCGACTCCCAGGGCAATGCCTCGACGGCGCTCGGTGTGGCGCATGATGATGACCAGGCGTCCATTTACGACGTTCTCGTCGATGGGACCCAGATCGACGAGGTCGTGGTGGCGACGCACTTCTCGGAGACCCTGCTGTGCGTCCCGGCGACGATCGATGTGGCTGCGATCGAGATCGAGCTCATCAGCACCCCGGAACGCGAGTCTCGTCTGCACCACGCATTGCAGGAGTATCTCAGAAGCAGGGATTCCGCCGACCTTCCCCAGTTGGACTACGTGCTTATTGATTGCCCGCCGAGCCTGGGACTGATGACGATCAATGCGTTTGTCGCGGCAGGGGAGGTTCTTATTCCCATGCAGGCTGAGTACTACGCTTTGGAGGGGCTGGCGCTGCTCACTCGATCGGTGGATCGCATTGCGCGGATTCACAATCCTGCACTCGCCGTGTCCATGATCGCTCTGACCATGTTCGACAGGCGCACGACCCTGGCCCGGGACGTTGAGGAAGAGGTTCGCACCTATTTCCCCAACGCGGCACTTCACACACGCATCCCGCGGTCGGTACGCGTAGCCGAGGCGCCGTCCTTCGGTGCACCTGTGGTGTTCTGGGACCCGCGCTGCTCCGGCGCTGTAGCTTACAAGCAGCTTGCGCAGGAGATCGCCCAGCGCGGGGTGGCCGGTTGGGAGAGCTCGGCTCCGGTCAACAGCAATGATGCAGATGACACCGATATCGCAGATACTGCAGATATTGCAGACGACGGACAGGAGGCGTGACGATGGCGCAGAAGAGGCGCGGGCTCGGACGGGGACTTCAGGCTCTTATCCCGGAGACGCAGACGGAGACGCCGTCGGCGCGTCCCACGGACGTCTTCTTTCCCGAGTCGGACAGGTCGTCTGCGAAGAGCGACAAGACGCTCGAAGGCAGTGAGAAGAGCGAGGCGTCCGGGAGTGGAGATGCCCGGCGCAAATCGGATGACATTGCGGCAACGCTCTTGGCACCATCGAAGCGGACACGAAGGTCGACGTCGAAAGGAGCCTCCGCGAGGGGAACGACACGGCGGTCCACGGCTGCTGCGGGCGGCGGCTCGCAGCGCGATGGTGCGGAGAGGAGGACCGCATCGAGATCGAAGCGCGCCCGCGCGGGCAGCGACAGTACCGTTTCACGTGAAACATCGGTGAAGAAGACGGTTGAAGCAAAGAAGGCGACTGAGGAGCCGAAGGTTCACCAGAGTGAGTCCAAGATCGAGGAGGCGAGTGCCGCCTCTGACGTCGAGGTGAAGGAGACGGATACCGTGACGACCGGTGACGAGGCTGAGAGGACCGGTAACGAGGAGCAGTCGCTCGTTCCGGTCCCGGGTGCGACCTTCGCGAACCTGCCTGTGGACATGATTGTCGCCAATCCGCATCAGCCACGGCAGGTCTTCGATGAGGATGACATTTCCGAGCTCGCCGCCTCCATCAAGGAGGTCGGCCTGCTCCAGCCCATTGTCGTGCGCCGGCGCGAGGATGACGGCGATGGCGATTACGAACTGATCATGGGAGAGCGGCGTCTACGGGCGGCCAAGGAGGCCGGGCTTGAGACGATTCCCGCTGTCGTCCGTTACGCAGCGGATGATGAGTTGTTGCGTGACGCGCTCCTGGAGAACCTGCACCGTGTCCAGCTCAACCCGCTGGAGGAGGCGGCCGCTTACCAGCAACTGCTTGAGGACTTCAACTGCACGCATGCGGAGCTCTCGCAGCGGATTGCCCGCTCGCGCTCACAGATCTCGAACACGCTGCGCCTTATGAAGCTGCCGCCTCTTGTGCAGCGCCGGCTCGCTGCGGGGGTGCTGTCCGCCGGACACGCTCGGTCTTTGCTGGGTCTTCCCGACGCCGCGGCCATGGAGCGTCTTGCTCAGCGTATTGTGGCCGAGGGCCTCTCGGTGCGGGCGACGGAGGAGCTTGTGGCTCTGCACGACGAGCCCGAGGCGCAGCGGACCAGGCCGCTTCGGACGCGTTCGGCGACTCTTCCGGCTCTGTCGACGAGGCTCTCGGATGCCTTCGACACGCGGGTCAAGGTGACTCGTGGAGCCAAGAAAGGGCGAATCACAATCGAGTTCGCCGGCGATGACGATCTGGCGCGCATTGTGACCGCGCTCGCCCCGGGGACGTCCCTGGACGAGGACTGAGTCCGACCGGCTGCTGACGCGGGTCGGCCACCACGTGGGTCATCGTGGCGGAGTTCTTCGGATACTCCTAGTCAAGTTGCTGTTACGCATGCGCATGTCTTGTCGCAGGCTGGTAGTCCTGTGCCTGACGAGCGACAGAGACTCACGGAGGCGTGAAGCCTCCGATGATGTCCGAGCCGTTTCATCCTGATAGGGCAGGTGTGCGGCCTGATGGCCTGATGCCTGACGCTGTACGGCTGCCGTAACTTGGCCGAGCACTGCTGATCATTCACATGCTCATCGCTACTGTCGTCTTTGATGCTGCTCTCGCACTGGCTCGGGCATGATCATCGGGCGCGCCGGCGACTCGTTGAGTGCTGTTTCTTCCGGCGATGGTAGCGATGGCAAGCTCGGGGCTTGACCCGTGTCTGAGGTGCACGATGTCTCTCGGAAGAAGTTTCACGTGAAACGCGGCCTGCTGCTGATTCCGGTTGCCGAAGCAGGTCGGCTGCTATGGGTAAGTAGTTCGTCATCATGTAGTCCGCGGTGAGCACGACTCGTCGACAGGAGCAGCTCAGCAGACGGGAGCATCGGTGTTCAACGATGTGTGATGTTGAATATGAACTCGTGTGCCGCGTAGCGCATGACCACGTTCAGCCAGCGAGAGGAGAACCTGCCTGAGTGTATGGCTTTCGCGCTGGTAACTGGTCTTTTGAATGGGCGCCCTGTTCTACAGATGGCAAACAACGCGTGAGCTGGAGGCGAGCTGGTCACAGACCAGTTGAAGTCCACAGCACTGGAATCCTCGTCGCCATCAATGGAATGACGACGCTGGTAGGAGCCGCCCATGCACGCCGCGCAAGCTGAATCTGGAAGCCGATGGGAGGGACGGTCGCATGGCTCGTGAACGGCTGGAGTCAGCGATCCTGTTTCCGTCTTCGGCTGCAACGATCGCGAATGAAAACGTGGCGCACTCACGACCATTTGATCGGTCCGGCATGGTGTACTGATAGCTAGTCCATCTCGCATGATCACGGTGATGTACTTCCAGCACGCCTGGGTTCTGGTGAGCATAGGCGGAGGTGACGTGATTCCCGGAGGGACTGAACGCGATGGTTTCACGTGAAACACGATCATGACATGAATGCGGGTTCACCTCACATGGGTGAGATGACTGTCGATGCGTCATGAATGGCCGACAGTGGCCGAGGCAGAGGAAGGATGCGCTGGCCTGACGCACATGGATCGCCGCGGGACGGATCGTCACATCGATCAACGACGGCGTTGCTGCTGCCAGTCTGGTCCCGCCTGTCTGGACCGTCTGCGTGACTCGTGAAGTGGCGAGTCGTCCTCGACGAGACTGCACGTTGAACGATGGACATGGGTGCGATCCTTGAGCGGGGTTGACGGTGGATCTGACGGAAGTGTCGAGGACGACCCGGAGCTCGGTGTGCGAGCGAGCATCTGAGAATCGGCCACATCGCAGCCTCAGTGGCACGATGCACGATGCTCTACGACTGGTGACCGGCCAGTTCTCTGGAGCAGTATTCTGCCTTGGTGGACGGGTCTACAGAAACGCGGAGACGATTGACCACCGACAACGAATAACACGTCAGAACGATGGCGCCAACGACGTGCTGAGCAGAGCCATGAGGCCGATATGCCTCCTCGGGCGAGGAGGTGACCGCGGACCTCTAGGATAAGAGCAGTCTGTTGTGAACGGGCCGGTGTATGTTTCACGTGAAACAGACTCGGTCCCTATGATGGACGATCGGGGATGGGCGGCCCGGCATCCGATCGCGGACGACTCACGAGGTGGTGCGGGTGGGATCGTGTGTTCACCTCTTTTGAGTGGCTATCGAAGTGGAAATGAGCATCGTCGCCGAGCTTGGGTGTGTTGGTACTGAGTATGAACAGCCGATGGTCTCCGCCTCATATGAGAACAAGCGTGATGAGCCTGCCACATGGACTTGGTGAATGGGGCTGTTTCGAGGATGGTCAGTGACCCTTAGCCGCTATGCCCGATCAAGAACAGGGCCGTGATGGCGTCACACGGGCCCTTCGGCCCCAGATAATGCGTGCACGGAGATCTGATAGAGATGCTTGTTACTTGTGCTAGTGTGCCAGTGAGTCACAGGATATCCACCGCGGTCACTGGCGGGATGCATGACACCGATGCCGTCAATGACAGGGGTTGTGGCGCGGGTTTCACGTGAAACATGCTGTTGGAGATATAGCACAGGGTGCAGGAGTGCGTGAGGGGGGAGGCTTATTCGATACCTCTCCCCATGGGAGAGGAGGTCCAGAGCGATCGGAAGAACTTGGTGACATCGATGGTTCTCAGCCCGATGCACGCTCGCGGACTCCACGGGAGAATGCCCGTGCTAATAGCCGGGGGGCACATCATGCAAGGACCGGATGTGTTCGGACACGGCTGACATTCCAGTGCCCTGCGATTTGTGCGGCAGTCTTCGACCATTGAGTTCGCTGACGATCATGGCCTCAGTCCAGACAACAGAGACTCAGGTGGGAGCCACGATGATGACAGTGATGGAGTGCAGAGTTCTCGGCACAAGGTGACGGGTGCGTCATTGGTCTCGTCAGTCAAGAAGGGACGACGTCCGCCACAGAGTTCGATGGAACATGGACAAAGTTCGCTGGGCCTGGGGTGGAGCGAGGTTTCACGTGAAACAAGGCGTTACGTGCAGTTCGAGAAGGCGAGTCGAGACAGTCGGGACGCTCGCCGAGAAGGCGCCGATAGGACGCAGCACGAGTCGTTTCCATGTCGCGCGTGCACGCTCGACCGGTTCCGGCTGACCCGATCTGTTGGTATCCGTCCGGGCAAGGAGCGGGGTCTTCGTCCGTCGGACGGACTCCTGTCGTTAGAAGTGGAGGATCGGGGATCTACGTAGGATACGAGCGGTTTCACGTGAAACGGAGCGAACGCACATGCACGGAGACGAGGGGCGTCGGATAGAAGATCCTGGCGAGTCTTGGCGCAATAACCTGTCGGCCTGGCCGATCGACGGCGCGAGTATGACTAATCGGCAGAGAGCAGGCCCTTGTCCCTCACACAGATGCCAAGTCCGTGCCCAGTGCGTTTGAAAGACCGTGACGTTTGGGAGTGGATGTGGAACAGCTTTCGACAGATCCTCGCGACTCGGGTGCTGAGGCGCCCTCAGCGCTCCTGCTGGATGCGGTCCTGGTCCTGCAAACGACCCACAGCCTCTCGGATCCATTCCGAAGTGTCTGACGGCCGGTAAACCTCCCCGGGTCCAGATGCACGACGCCAGCATCGACATGGTGACGTCTGCGAACTGGGAGGGGAAGGGACGAATGGTTGTGGATCGAAGGTGATCTCGTTGCCTCATTGAGCGGTGTCTCTCGGCACATGATGTTTCACGTGAAACGGACCAACTGACCCCGACCCCGAGGAGAACAGTGGTGGCTCATATAGCAACTCTGACAGCAGCCGCTGAGGCGTCCTTCGACAACGAATCGCTTCATGATGTGAGAGGACTTGCAGCCAGCGGGTTTGCCGCCCGTGCGGGCAACCCCTCCTCCGCATCGTCATCGAGATCTGATGGATGCTGGGTCGAGCTCCTGCTCATCTCTGACCCTGCTCACGATCTATCAGAGTTCACACCGAGCTCGGAGTGGCCATATGGGAACGACTGGAGAGGAGATGCAGGAACGAAACATGCTGTATATCGCACTTAAATCGACCGTGAAGGGGCCTGAGGCGGGCGCATGTTGGGATCTTTGACGATGACCAGATGGAAGAGCAAGGTCTGGGATGGCGGCCGGGCAAGGCGAGGAACGGATTGCCATTGTTGGCCAGGACGCCGATGACAGGAAGATCCTGAGGAGAGCGTTCTGGCATTGTTGAGCATGAGAGATGACCAGTTGCACGTGACGGAGGACGTCAACGCCTGGAGTGACGTGACCGGTCCCCTTCAGCGGCTGATGTTCTCCATGATCGCTTGAGTTCCGAGGCGAAGCGGCGCTCAGACTATGAGAGAGTCAGGTTCCGCAGCGAAGACTGTCTCTATCCAGTGCCTTTTGCGGTGTTGCTGGTGGTACCAGTCATTCGGGCACACACGCCCGAAGGGTATGAGGGGATTGGGAATGACGGTGCCACCCGTTGTCTCATGCATCAGTGCTGGTGCGCCGACTCTCTCCCGGCGGACCGGTGCTAGTCCTAGAGAGCAGAAGCTCTATGGTCGCAACCTGTTGGAGACTCACCTGGGATAACATGAGCCATCAAGGGTTCTTGTTTCACGTGAAACGCTCCGGTGATCTGTGAAACGGTCGTCGATGCGTGTCATACGATCTGACGTCGGCGCTCATCTCACCACAACGTGACCTTTGCCGTGTGAAGGCGTCAGGCCAGCGAGTGTTGAGGAAAGTGTGCCTTAGTTCCCCACTTGCTCTACATAGCGCGACACAGAACCGGCAGTGACAGGAGATCATGCCGTGCGGTCATGTAATGGGTCAGCGGTGCGAGTAGTTCTTGCGCCGGTACTGACCTGCCGAGGATCTGGAACCGCGTGCTTCTGTTCAACCGGTCTCCGGAATGGATTCATGTGCGCCTTCCCCGGTATCGGCCAGGACGCGCGGATCGCGTACGACATGGGCATGGGTGACCGTCGCACGTTTCTTCTTCTCCCAGATACGCGCTTGTGCTGAGGGACTCAAGGGCTGGACGAACAGGAGCAGCATCTGTTATGAAAGGTTTCAATATTTGTCATTGGCGCTTCCCTCCTTCTGAGTCTATGTTACGAGAAGGACCTACGTGACGGAACGCGAATCAGCCGAGCTGTTCGGAATGCAGAAGTCCAGAGCAGTTCTCATCCGAATGGGATACGCATGCCGGGAGCCGCCCCGTCGTCTTGCTCCCCTCACGCCTGGAGGCCCGCAGGTCGAGCACGTCGTCTTACTGGCGGAGCCGAATCTTCCTCTCATCGGCCTCGAAGCGGTCCTTGTCCGGGACGTGGTTCCCTTCGGCGCGGCTGACCATGCGTGACACGTAGAGCGGAGACGACGTGTGGCGACAGCCCGCCAACCGCGAGCGTCCGATTCTGAACGGCCTGTCATCGACGGCCGTCACGACGTGTGTCCACTTTGTATGCGTCAGGCTCGTCGGCGCGCCCATGTGCCGGTTGCTCACGTGGCGCACACGGAAGACGAATCGGGCCCCTACCCCGCGCGTCAGCCGCGTGCTGCCTCTGCGTCCGCTGCTTACGGGCAGCAACCCACTAGTAGTACCTCACATAAGGACAACGGCTGCCGTCGCATAACAGATGAAGACCGGCGCACCGTTGGACAGGTGCAGGACGAGGCGCCGCATGAGCGCCAGGATGTTTCACGTGAAACGCGCGCCCAGGTCGCAATCAACGACAGATGTCGCGCCGTCGACAATGGATCAGGGATGGACCAAGGGGTGATGAACGAGTGCGTCGTACAGACCGGGCAGGTCGCCGGCGGCCTCGGCCGCCAGCGGCAACAGCGACGTCTCTGTCATGCCCGGCACGACATTGACGTCGACGAACCAGGGCGTTCCGGCGTCGTCGAGAATCAGGTCGGTGCGAGACAGATTACCGAGGCCGAGTGTCCGGTGCACCGTCACGGCGGTGTCCTGTACGCGCTCAACAAGCTCGGAGCTGAGCCGTGCGGGCACGAAGTACTCCGAGCGCCCGGGGTTGTACCGGGCGTCGAAGTCGTACTGGCCCTCCGAGACAACCTCGACAGGCGGGAGCGCCCGCGGCCCCTCTCCCGTGTCGACAACGGAGACCGCCACTTCGGTGCCGGGAACATACTTCTCGATGAGAGCTCGCTCGTCGTAGGAGAAGCAGGCCACCATGGCGTTGCGCAGCTCGTCCGCATGAAGGGCCAGGGAGACGCCGAGACCGGAACCGCCCTGATTGGGCTTCACAATGACGGGCAGTCCGAGGTGCGAGGCGACGACTCCGAGTGCCTCCTGCGCCCCGAGCTGGGAGAAGTAGGCCTTGGGCAGAGTGACCGAGTCCGGCGTCAGCACGCCGCCCATCCTCACCGTCGCCTTTGCCGTCGGCTTGAATGAGGCGCGCTGGCATCCGTCGGAGTGAGTGCCCACATAGGACAGCCCGAGAGCGATGAGTACATTCTGAAGTCCCCCGTCCTCACCGTGCACTCCGTGAACGAGCGGCCACACGACGTCGGGAGCGAATGCGCGTAGCGACGAGATGGTCCGCGCGTCCACATCCAGGACGAGCACGGTGTGACCGAGGTGCCTGAGAACGGACGCAACCCTGTGCCCCGAGCGAAGAGAGACATCGCGCTCGTGACTGAGCCCGCCGGCCAGAACCGCGATCCGGAGCGGCTCGGTGTCGATGGGCGCGGTCGTGGGCATGGACTCTGGCGACTCGGTCATGATGGTTGTTCCTCAGATCTGATCCGGAGCGGGGGCTGACACGCCTTCGGTGGGACGGGCGCGAGACGGGCCGAAGAGGCTGATGAGCTCGAGGTCGTGTGCGACCACCTCGGACAGGCGCCGCACTCCCTCGCGAATCTCCATGGGCTCGGGATAGCAGAACGACAGCCTGACATGATCGTGCCCGGCGGAGCCTCCGGCGTAGAAGGCGGTGCCGGAGACATAGGCGACGAGATTGGTGACGGCACGCGGCAGCATGTCCTTGGCGTCCAATCCGTCCGGCAGCCCGACCCACACGTAGAAGCCGCCCGCGGGAACATTCCACGTGCACATGGGCATGAACTCCCCGAGCGCGGAGATCATGGCATCCCGACGGCCGCGGTACATGCCTTGGAACTCCTCGATCTGCAGCCTCCAGTCGAAGTTGTCCAGGTAGGTGGACACCGAGTACTGACCGACCGAGCTCGGGCAGAGGATCGCCGCCTCGGAGGCCAGCTTCATCTTCTCCCTGACGGCGGGCGGAGCCACCGCCCAGCCGACACGGTATCCGGGTGCGAAGATCTTCGAGAAGGAGCTCAGGTACACGACGTCGTTGGGCGCGAGGGTCTTCAGGGCCGTGTAGGTCTGCCCCTCGAAGCCGAGCAGTCCGTAAGGATTGTCCTCCATAATCAGAATGCGGTGCCGCCGGCAGATCTCGATAACAGCCGGACGGCGCTCCTCGGACAGTGTGACACCCGCAGGATTATGGAAGTTCGGCAGGCAGTAGAAGAACTTCACGTGCCTGCCCTCGCGCTCGAGCCGTGTGATCGTCTCTTCCAGCGCCTCGGGAATGACACCGTCGGCATCGATCGCCACCTGCTGGACGTCGGCCTGATAGGTGGAGAAGATCGACAGGGAACCGACATAGGTGGGGGCCTCGGCGAGGATCACGTCTCCGGGATCGATGAAGAGCTCGGTGACAATGTCGACGGCCTGCTGGGAGCCGGTGGTGATAATAATGTCCTCGGAATCGGCGTCAATGCCCTCGAGCGCCATGATCTCCGGGATCTGCTCACGCAGCCGGGGCAGTCCCTGCCCATTGCCGTACTGGAGCGCCCTCCCTCCGTCCTTGCGGATCATCTGCGCAGTGGCGTCGGCGAGCCGGTCGAGAGGCAGATCCTTGAGGTTGGGCATCCCGCCGGCGAGAGACACCACCTCGGGCCGGGCGGCGACGGCGAAGAGCGACCGCGTCTCCGAGGCGCGCAGGCCGTGGGCGCGGGCGGCGTAGCTGTCCAGCCATGGGTCGAGCCGATTGCCTTTCACCTGGTTCGCGTCAGTCACGTCGTCGTCCTTCCTGGGCGGGCACCGCCGTAGGAGGCCAGTCTGCCATGACGGGCCCGGACCCCGCGGCTCTGTTCCCGGAGCGGATCAGGCCGCCCCGAGGCACCCGTTGGACTCAACATCGGTCCGTGCAGTCGTCCCGGCTGCGCCCGGGAAGTTTCACGTGAAACCGGGGGGCTGTGACATGAGCGATCAGGACGGGCGCACAGAGTCCGAGAGGCCGGAACGCTACCGTGCCCTGGATGCAGAGCGTGGCGCGTGATGCATCTGCGGTGACGGCATGCCGGCGGTTCAATGACGCCGACGCCGACGCCGCCGACGTTGAGGGGCGCTCACGCTCCGCACTCCGTCGGCTGGGCGCACAGGGCTCCGGCCTCGATGAGTGCGCGCAGCGGCGCCTCGTCGTCGGCGATGGTCTCCACGTGCTGCGGCAGGGCGAGCAGCGCGGCGATCTCCGGCGGGACGGGGCGAGCCCGCCCCAGTGCCTCGGCCACGGTCTCGCCGAACTTCGCGGCCTTCGCCGTCTCGAGCACCAGGGTCGGAAAGCCCGGTTCCATGAGCCTGAGCGCCACTGTGACGCCGTCGGCCGTGTGCGGGTCGATGAGTGTGCCGGTGGCCGAGTGCACCCGACGGATGGTCGCGAGCCGGTCGGCATGGGACGACGAGCCCGAGACGAAGCCGAGCTCGCCGCCCAGCCGCTCCAGGTGGTCGGACAGGTCGAGGACGCCGTCCTCCTCCAGCGCGGGCCAGCGGTGGCCGAACTCCTCGGGGCCGAGCAGCTGCCAGATGAAGCGCTCCAGGTTCGATGCCTTGGAGATATCCATGGAGGGGCTCGACGTCGCCAGCGTCTCCGCCCGTCCTCGCGGACGGTAGACGCCCGTGGAGAAGAACTCGTCAAGGACATTGTTCTCATTGGTGGCCAGAATCAGGCGCCGAATCGGCACCCCCATGGAACGGGCCAGGTGACCGGCATAGATATTGCCGAAGTTCCCGCTGGGCACGGCGATATCCACCTCGTCACCGGTGCGCGGCCCCTCCTCCGCGTCTGTCACCCGCAACCACGCCCACACGTAGTAGACGATCTGCGCGGCAATGCGCCCGATATTGATGGAGTTGACCGCGCCAAGAGAGTGGGCGACCTTGAACGCGGCGTCGTTATTGAGCGCCTTGACGAGGTTCTGGCAGTCGTCGAAGACGCCGTCGACCGCAATGTTGTGAATATTGGCGTCGTCGAGCGAGTACATCTGGGCGCGCTGCACATCGCTCATCCGGCCCTGCGGAGAGAGCATGAAGACGGCGACGCCCTTCTGGCTCTTGAATGCGTGCTCGGCCGCGGAGCCGGTATCGCCGCTGGTGGCGCCGAGAATATTGAGCACCTGTCCCCTGCGACTGAGGATATAGGGAATCGCCTGGCCGAGGAACTGCATGGCCAGGTCCTTGAAGGCCATGGTCGGCCCCTCCGACAGACCGACGAGCGCGAGTCCCCCGGCGACGCCGTCGAGCCGGCTCACGGGCACGACGGGAGCCGCGAAGCGCTCGGCCCCGTAGGCCGCACCGGTCAGGGCGGCGAGGTCCCGGGCCGGAATATCCGTGGCGTACAGGCCGATGACCTCGGCGGCGAGTTCGGGATAGCTCAGCGTCCGCCACCGCTCGAGCCGGTCTCGACTGACCGCGGGAACGCTCTCCGGCACGACCAGGCCGCCATCGGGTGCGAGACCGGACAGGAGCACGTCGGTGAAACCGGCGGCGGTCATTCCGCTGCGGGTGGAGATGAAGCGCATGGGCATGCCTTCGCGTCGTCGGTGTGCGAGCGCCTCGAGTCTATAGCGGGCCGCCGACGGCGGAGCCGGCGGCTCAGCCGAGGGCCTTCTCGACCTCCTTGGTGAAGGAGCCCTTGGGGCGCGAGCCGGAGAACCGGTGGACGATCTCCCCGCCGCGCACGATGGCGAAGGTCGGGATGGAGCTGACGCCGAAGGACCGGGCGGTGGCCGGATTGGCGTCCACGTCGATCTTGACGAACTTGGCCCGCTGGCCCAGCTCGGCGGCGACCTCGTCGACCACCGGTGCCATCTGGCGGCACGGGCCGCACCACTCGGCCCAGAAGTCGATGACGACGGGTACGTCCGACTGCAGCACCTCGGACTCGAAGGTGGCGTCGGTGACGGCAAGAGCGTTGGACATGAGGTTCTCCTCCAGAGAAGTCGGATGGATGGTCAGGCGGTGAGGGTCGCGAGGTAGTGCTCGGCGTCGAGCGCCGCGCGGCAGCCGGAGCCGGCGGCGGTGATCGCCTGCTGGTAGTGCGGGTCGGCGACGTCGCCGCAGGCGAAGACGCCGGGGATCGCGGTGCGCTGGGACGGCGCCTGCACGGCGATGTAACCGGCGTCGTCGAGCTCGAGAGCGCCGGCGACCAGCTCGGACCGCGGGTTCTGCCCGATGGCCACGAACAGGCCCGCCGCCGGAATGTCGCGCCGCTCGCCGGTGGTCACGTGCTCCAGAGTCACCGACTCCAGGGCGTCGCGGCCGTTGAGGGCGACGACCCTGGAGCTCCAGGCGAAGTCGATCGTGGGGTCGTCCTGGGCGCGCCTGGCCATGACGGCGCTGGCGCGAAGCTCGTCGCGACGGTGGACGACCGTCACCGAGGAGCCGAACCGGGACAGGAACAGGGCCTCCTCCATGGCGGAGTCCCCGCCGCCGACGACGACGATCGGCTGGTCCTTGAAGAAGAAGCCGTCGCAGGTGGCGCAGTAGGACACGCCGTGCCCGGAGAGACGGTCCTCGTCCTCCAGGCCCAGCTTGCGGTACTCCGACCCGGTCGAGATGATGACGGCGCGGGCCTCGTAGACGGCGTCGTCGGTGGTGACTCGCTTGATGTCGCCGGTGAGCTCGAGAGCCGTGACGTCCTCGTAGCGGATGTCGGCCCCGAAGCGCTCGGCCTGCTCCTGCATCTGGGTCATGAGCTCGGGCCCCATGACGCCCTTGATGAAGCCGGGGTAGTTCTCGACCTCGGTGGTGTTCATGAGCGCGCCCCCGGCGGTGACGGAGCCCGCGAGCACCACGGGGCTCAGCTGGGCCCGTGCCGCGTAGATCGCGGCGGTGTACCCGGCCGGGCCGGAACCGACGATGACGACGTCGTGGATCATGACTCTCCTGACACTGGCGTATAGGGCTCGCGAGAGGCGGATGCCTTGCGAGTCATAGAACAGTCCATGAAAAACAGATGTTCCCTAAGAAGCACCTATTTGAGAGTGATCTCCGACACGCTCACTTTGGGCTGTCCGTCCGAGGCGGTCGGAAGGTCGGTCACCCACAGGACGATCGACTGGGTCGACGTCGGCGTGAAGGTGAAGCTCGTCGTCCCCGAGGTGAAGGCGCCCTCGGCCAGCACCGTGCCGCCGGTCGGGTCCTCCGGGGTCGTGGCCCGGATCTGGACGTTGCCGCCGTTCCCGGTTCCCTGGATGTCGATCCCCGAGATCTTGGCGGCCTGCTCCAGGGTCACGGCGATGCCCGTGCCGCTCTTCAGGTTGCCGAACTTGGAGGAGTCGTAGTGCTGCGACTCCCACGTCGTGGCGGGGTCGCCGTCAACCATCTTGCCCTCGTTCTCGGGATGGTCCCCCTGGCCTCCGCTCTCGTTCACCGCCTGCGCGCCGGTGATCGTGATGGGCGCCTCGGTGGGCTCGCTCGCCTGCTGATCGTCCTGCTGCGCCACCGTGGGCACCGTGCTGGCGGCGGGCACCTTGGTGTCGACAAAGCTCAGACTGAGCAGGCCGAGAATGCTGTGCACCGCGTAGATGACCCCGACCACCATGACGACGACCATGCCGCTGATGATCGCCATGGTGGTGCGCGACACCGAGCGTGCAGCCTCGTCCTCCTCGTCATCGGCGCGGAGCGCCTCGCCCGTGTTGACCGGTGGGCTCACCGACTGCGCGGCGGAGGCGACGGGCGGTGAGCCGGGCGCCCTGTTCTGCGCACCGGCCTGCCCCGCGGCCGGCGGTGCAGTGCTCGGCGGCGACGTGGGGGCCGGCGGCGGGGCGGCGGCCTGGGGCGCCGGCGCGAAGCTCTGGGGAGCCGGTACCGCGGCGGCCTGGGTGTCGACCCCCGTCTGGAAGTCCTCGGGGGCCGGTGTCGCTGCGGTGGTGGAGTCCGGACGCGGCGTCGCGGCCGCTCGACGCAGACGCGAGAGCACGCCGCGAGGCTCGGACTCGGACGAGTCGGGCGACGACGGCGAGACGGCGTCCGCGTCCCCCTTCGGCAGGAGCGAGGCGTCCCAGGTTCCGAGCGCGTTGGCGACCTCGGCGGCGGACACCGGCTTGTTGGCGGCCCAGGCGCGGGCCACCAGGTCATCGAGGTCGGAGTCCTCCGGGCTCATGGTCATCGCCAGCATGGAGGGCGGCACCGGCACCCCGTCCGACGTCGTCGGGGCGGAGGGAAGCCCTGCGCGCTTGCCCGGCCAGCGCTTCGTCAGTCCGTAGTAGAGCAGCTCGACCAGGGCGCGGGCGTCGGTGCGGTCGGCCTCCAGCGGGTCGGCCTTGTCGTCGTCGTCGGCAGTGGCGCCGTGCGGGTCCAGGCCGAGGATGGCCGCCTCGATGCCGACGCCGGTGACCTGGATGGTGCCGTCGGAGCGCAGCCGGACGGCCTCCGGAGACAGGTTCAGATGGTGCAGGCCGCGGCGGGAGCACGCGTCCAGCGCCTGGGCCACCTCGCCGACGATGGCGCGCACCTGGGCCGCGTCCAGGCCCTGGCTGACCAGGGAGGACAGGGGGCGTCCGTCGGCGGGCTCGGTGACGATGAAGGCGGGGTGGTCCTTCTCGACGTCGAAGACCCGCTGGATGCGCTGGTCCTCCACCAGGACGGCGCGGCTGGCCGCCTCCAGGACCTCGGTCCTGTGGGGAGTCGCGTCGGTGAGCATGAGAATCGTCACCGTGCGGTCGAGAATGGTGTCTCGCCCGACGTGACGGACTACGCGTGGGAGTGTTGCGGGCAGGGTGGCGGCCAGTGCGTAGCGCCCGGTGCCGATCGGGGTCGCATCCGTCATGAGGTTGCCTCCTCCCGTGCCGAAGAGCATAAGTGCGTGTGGAGCGAGTGTACCGGGCGTCAGTGCCCGGACAGAGGCTGCTTGGGCGGCCAAGTCCGCAACCGTGGGCGGCGGAGCCGGAACCGCGGGTGGCGGGGCGGGTGCCGGGCGTGGCGCGTTCACGGCCCGCAGCATGGGACGGTAGGCCGGTGGGTACGACGGCGGAAGCTCGGTACCCGCGCGATCGGCGGAAGTCGGCGCCAGGACGTGGGCCAGGTGCAGCACCGCCTCGCCCACGCGCCCCGGCAGGAGCCGCCCGATCTTGGCGACGAGACGCGATAGTGGGACGAAGAGCACACCGAGCTCCTCGACACGCAGCAGGCGCGCCGCCACGAGGTAGGTGATCGTCATGAACAGGGCGGCCACGATGACCGTGAGCATGGCGTCCGTCGGCCTCGACCCGGTCAGGGTGCCGTCGGCCGGGCCCAGCAGCGCCCGGATGCCCGCTCCGACGAGCACTGTCGGCACCGCCGCCGCCAGCAGGCGGGCGTAGGTCGCGATGACGCGCGGGCCATCGAGGTCGGGCAGGTGCCGCCTGATGAGCGGGATCACCATCGCCGAGCCGCCCAGCTGGCTGAGCATGGAGCCCGCGGCCGCCCAGGTCATCCAGTGGTTGGCGGGCGCCAGCAGGTAGGCGGCCAGGCAGATGACGACCGGGACGATGCCGACGACGGAGTCGGCCAGGAGCAGCCGCTTGGTGTCCGCGTAGGCCAGCATGACGCGCTGGGTCGTGAACCAGATGCCCTGGAAGATGATGCCGACGGCCAGGACCGTCAGGATGGGGCCCGCGGCGGTGGCCTCGGCCAGGGATAGAGAGGGGACGAAGAGCTGGAGCGAGGGTGTGGCCAGGGTGCCGATGCCCGCTGCGAACAGGATGGTGAACACTGCGACGCTGCGCAGGCCCACCGACAGGTCGTCGCGCACGCCCCGCCGGTCTCCGGCGGCGGCCTTCTCGCTCATACGCGTGAACAGGGCGGTGATGATGGAGGTCGTCACCAGCGACTGCGGCAGCATGTAGACCAGCTGGGTGTTGTCGTACAGCGTCTTGGAGGGCACGACGACGTCGGCGTACTGCGGCGAGTAGGCCGCGGTGACGGCCTGGGAGCCCAGGTTCGCCGTCGCAATGTCCCCCAGCGAGACCACCGCCGTGCCCAGCAGCGCCCACAGCGCCACCTTCGACATCGTTCCCAGGCCCATGCCGCGCACCCCCCACACGAGGCGTGGGTGGAAGCCCGAGCGCACCAGGGGGATGTAGAGGATGAGGGCCTGGATGGCGATGCCCGCCGTCGTCGTGCCCCCGATCAGGGCGATGCGGCCCGCGTTCCAGATCTCCGGCTCCTGGCCGGCGGTGTAGCGGCCGTAGATGTGCAGGTAGGCCAAGATCGAGGCGATCGAGATCACGTTGTTCAGCACCGGGGACCACATGTAGGGCCCGAAGCTCGACCGGGCGTTGAGCACCTGCCCCCACAGGGCGTACAGGCCGTAGAAGAAGATCTGCGGCATGCACCAGAAGGCGAAGGCGAAGGCCAGCGGCTGCCACCGGTCCAGGCCCGAGGCGTAGAGCATGATGACCAGCGGTGCCGCTATCGTCAGCACGGCCGAGACCGCGGCCATGGCGGCGGAGGCCGCCGTCAGCAGCCGGTTGACGAGCTCCTCGCCGTTGCGCTGACGCAGCGCCTGCACGATCTGCGGGACGAGGATCGCGTTGAGCACGCCGCCGATCACCAGGTTGTACAGCTGGGTGGGCAGGTTGTTCGCAATATTGAAGGCCTCGGCGGCGCCCGACGCCGTCGCCCCCAGGGCGGCGATCAGCAGGGCGTTGCGCACGAGGCCCAGAAGGCGGCTGGCCAGCGTGCCGGCCGCCATGACGGCGCTCGAACGAGCGATCGATGAGCTCTTGTCCTTGCGGCTCATGTCTTCTCCTCGACGCGGTGGGGCGCTGCCGTGCGCCTCCCGCGGCGCACGGTCCGCACGATGCCGCCGACGAGCAGGATGACGAGTCCGGCCCCCACGACCTGGGTGCCCCTGGACTCCCAGTCGGCGTGCACGCGCATGTGGATGGTCTGCGGGGCGCCGACGGCGGTGCCGTCGTCGGCCAGCAGCATGATGGTCAGGTTGACGTCTCCGCTGCCCACGGCCTTGACCGGCACGGTGGCGGTCGTCTGGCCGTCGGCCGGGACCGTGAGCGTGACGTCCTTGATCGTCTGCAGGCGCGCCGAGCCGGACAGCAGGCGCACCATGACGGTGGCGTCCTGGTTCAGGGACGAGGTGATGCGCACCGGCAGATTGGCCTCGGAGGCGATCAGGTTGATCGTCCGCGACGGCACCGCCGTGAGTCTCCCGGTGACCGCGGCGGCGCGCTCGCGAGCCGACTCCGCCATGGACGTGCGACCCGGCGGATCCGATCGCCACGCGGCCGACGCGGTGCGCGCCACGACCTCGGAGGCCGAGCCGATCGCCGCCTGGGGATCGGGGAGGATCGAGGTCACCGAGCTGAGGTAGTCCCGGGTCGCGCGCGCCGCGGCGAGGTCGCCCTCCGAGACCTCCTCGTCCCCGACGACCCAGTCGGGCGCGTCTGCGCGACGCACCGTCCTGCCGTCCTCCTGCTGGGCGGCGGCCTCGGCGGTCAGGGCGCCCAGCCCCTGGGGCGAGGTCCAGGAGGACTCGCGCAGCGCCTTCAGGCGCTCGGCGAGCAACTTGGCGTCGGTGCCGGCCACGTCGCTCCGCTTGAGGGCGATGACGACGGAGCGGCTGATCGCGGGAGCCTGGCGCGTCATGATCGCCGTCTCGGAGCGCAGCAGCTGGGTGGCGTCCAGGCCGGACAGGTCGGTGGAGGACTCATCGGTCACCAGCTCGCCGCCGAGCGTGTCCGACAGGTTGACATCGGGAGTCAGCACCGTGCGCGAGCCGACGCTGGTGACCTGCGAGGGCGTGTACGTCAGATCCTCCGCCACCGGCAGGTCCCCGGGGGCGGTGACGACGGTCTGCACGGAGTCGGGCAGCGCGTCCAGGGTCGCGGAGTCCAGGTCGCCGGCGAGCCAGGCGAGTGACGCGGGCGCGCCGGTCGCGACGGTCTGGGAGTCGTCGGTGCGCCGGTAGGCGTCGGCGAGCAGGTCGTTCTCCCCCAGGTGGGTCAGGGCGGCGATGTCCGTGTCCGTCCAGGGCAGGGCGACGACATCGCCGGCCGCGACGGCGTCGATGAGCGCCCTGGTCAGGGCCTGGCCGGGCCGCTTGTCGGACGGGGAGTCCGATGGGGACGCGGAGGCGGACGGCCCTGCGGACCCCCCGGGCGAAGGGCTCGCCGAGGGCGTCTCGGAGGGCTCGGGGGACGACGTCGGCGCGGGGCTCCCCTCGCCGCCGGCCTCGTCGCTCGTGGCGGAGGGGCTCGCGGAGGGCCCGGGCGACGGTTTCGCGGCGGCCACCGTCTCCCTGGTCACCCCGAGGGCGTCCAGCAGAGCCGGGTCCACGGCCAGGACGACGCCGTCGCCGGCGAGCTCCAGCAGGGATGCGATCCGTTTGCGCAGACTCGCCAGATCGGCTTCCGCGGGCGGCTCGGCGCCGGCGGTCAGAAGCGTCAGCTCATCGGTGGAGGCCGTCACCGGGATCAGCGTCGTCACATGCGACCGGTTGGTCTTCGCGCCCGTGTCCCACACGAGGAGCGTGCGGTCGTGGGCGAGGCCGGTGCGGCCCTTGGACGCCGTCACCTCCAGGCCCCGCGGGCCCCACTGCTCCTCGTCGCCGAGGGGAAGATCGCTTGCGGGGACGGTCAGGGAGAAGGTCTTGATCTCGCCGGGGGCGATGCTCTCGCCGAGATCGCCCTGGTGGACCCCGCGCATGGCGGAGTCCTGCTCCCCGGCCAGCCACGACTCCAGGCCTGTGACGGTCATCTCCGTGGAGTCCTCCATCTGAACCGTGAGGGACAGGCCCTCCAGGGACTCGCCGGTGCCGTTGGCGATGGTGCCGGAGATGGTGAGGTCCTGCCCGGAGGTGATGACCTCGGGCGCGAGGGAGTCGACGGAGAGCGTCGCCTGGCCGTCGATCATCTGGGCCTTCGTCGGGGCGGTCGCCGAGGCGGCGGTGCTCGCCGCGGTGGGCCGGCCGGGCGCTTGAGCGGGTACGGCGGCCTGTGCGTCCGGGGCGAGCGACAGTTCCGTCACGTCTGTCATGTCTGTCACGGTGGCGCCGGTGCTCGGGGACGGACCCACGAGGGCGGCGGACGCGGTCACGGCCGTCACCAGGGCGATCAGCAGGCGCGCTCTGGAGTGACGGACACGACGACGGAACTTGATCGGGATCACCCGTCTCCCACGAGAATCTCGCGTGCAGCGGCGACGATGCGCCGCTCGTTGGGGTAGGCCAGGCGGCGGGCGACGTCGTCGAGACTTACCCACTCAACCTCCTCAGCCTCGTGATCCGGATCGTTCTCCGTGGTGAGGCTGCCACTGATCGCCTCCAGGAGAAAGTGGTGGACGACCTTGTGGACACGATGGTCGTCACCAGCGAACCAGTAGTCAATGGTAGCCAAGTGCCGCAGGACGCGACCGGAGATGCCGGTCTCCTCGGCGATCTCGCGCACGGCCGCCTCCTCGGCGGTTTCGCTGCCCTCGAGATGGCCCTTGGGGAGGCACCACTCGAGGCGCCCGCCGCGGTTGCGGCGGGCGATGACTGCGGTGACCGCGCGCCCGTCCTGGACGTCGATCACGAGCCCGCCGGCGCTGGTCTCGTCGACCACCGGCAGGAAACGCGCACTCGCGCGCCGCGGCGATGAGCCAGCGCGGGGCTTGCGAGTGCGGTGAGAGGGCATGAGGACACTCTAGGCGGTTCGACTGGGTGGGCGCCGTTCGGGT
>ERZ773009.888-NODE-888-length-21527-cov-9.079452_pt1 | contig 21527 bp, 24 predicted proteins | sample MGYA00580663_ERZ773009 | MGnify/ENA primary metagenome ERZ773009 (study PRJEB29015, sample SAMEA2737969) | human oral metagenome | biome: human oral; feature: human-associated habitat; material: dental | place: China | collected 2026 ... | reverse complement strand
TTGTACGATACAATCGGCCCAAAAAGTTTTTTTCAAGCGATTGTACGATACAATCAGCCCAAAAAGTTTTTTTCAAGCGATTGTACGATACAATGAGCCCAAAGGGTCTCTCGCGATTGTACGATACAATGGGCACAAAGGGGGCCTCGCGATTGTATCGTACAATCGGCCTCGGCAGAGGCCTTCCTTCCCCCTTTCGTTTTTAGCTTTTCGTTTATCGTTCCCATGTCTGGAAAGAGCAAATACTACGTCGTATGGAAGGGCGTCGAGCCGGGCGTCTACGACAATTGGGCGGACTGCCTCCGCCGCACCCAAGGTTTTGAAGGCGCTCAGTACAAGTCGTTCGCCACGCGCGAAGAGGCCGAACGCGCCTTCTCCGAGTCGCCCTACGAGCACCTCGGCCGCACGCCGCGACGTGCCGGGCCCGCCGTGTCGAAGGCCGTCGGGCCCTGCATCCCGCAGAGCTTGGCCGTCGATGCGGCGTGCAGCGGCAACCCGGGCGACATGGAGTATCGCGGCGTGCACGTAGCCAGCGGCCGCCAGCTCTTCCACATCGGCCCCATGGCACAGGGCACGAACAACATCGGCGAGTTTCTGGCCATCGTCCACGCCCTTGCCCTCTGCGCCAAGACGGGTCAGACCCAGCTGCCGATCTACTCCGACAGCCGCAACGCCATCGCGTGGGTCAAGCAGCGTCACTGTCGCACGAAGCTCGCACCGACCGCTGCCAATGCCCCCATCTTCGATCTCATCCGCCGGGCCGAGGCATGGCTCCACGCCCACACCTACACCAACCCCATCCTGAAATGGGAGACGGAAACGTGGGGCGAAAACCCAGCGGATTTTGGGCGGAAATAAAGGGGGGGAAAGGCTATTGACGAGACATCTCTTCAACCAAAGACTGGAGATATTCGTCAGACACATTATCTATCTCATTCTTGTCATAGATCGTAAGCAGGGTTATCTCTATACACTCCTGCTTAACAAGTATCCGGTAAGTGATCACTCGCGCGCCCGCACTTTTTCCCTTGCCCTTTGACGCTATCGCCATACGGACTTTATATAAGTGAGCGCCGAGAGCAACCCCTTGCTGCGGATTTATCTCCAGATCCTGCTTGAATGTTTTGAGGTCTTCCAGAAGTGATGGATACTTCTTCATCAATCGCTTGAACTGTCTTTTAAATTCCGTGCCCAAACGAATATCCACCATCATCTCGCCTCCTCCAGCTCTCGGATAAATTCATCAACGGATTGCAGCGGTCGCCCTGCCTTTTCAGCCGCCTGCTGCTCTTTATAAGCTCTTCTCAAGCTCTCTTTCACATACGCCTGCTGCTCCTTCACAGCCGTAGTTTTGTCTTCTTTCTTCTCTTTATACACAGACGTAGCTTTCACTCCACGCAGCAGACTGATGGCGCGGCGGATAGACTGCACGGAAGTGCTCTCGTCAAGTGTTACTAGTATCTGTCTCATTTTTTTGAGGTCAAAGTTAGACTCATATCCTTGCCTTTATAGAGATCTCTCGCAAACTTTAAGGACTCAGCGACATGTCGGAGTGGCTCTCTGACAAGCAATGCTGTCTACGCCTTCATGCTTTCCAACCTTGCGCTTGCAGGGGCACCTCACCGCCGTCGCGGCCGACGAGGATGCAGCCCTGCTCCGGGCGCGTGATGTGGCCGATGATGCGCACACCGGACAGCCGTTCGACGCGATCGTAGACCGACAAGGGGAGCGTAAAGAGCAGCTCGTAATCGTCGCCGCCGTTGAGGGCCGCTGTGGCGAGGTTCATGTTGAACTCCTCGGCCATGACGGCCGTCTGGTAGTCGATCGGCAGACGGTCCTCGTAGATGCGGCAGCCCACATGGCTGCGGGCGGCAATGTGGAGCAGTTCGGAGGCTAAGCCGTCGGAGATGTCGATCATGGCCGTGGGGAGGAGGTCGGCCGAGGCGAGGCTTTCGACAATGTCGCGGCGGGCTTCGGGTCGGAGCTGTCGCTCGAGCAGATATTCACGACCGGCGAAGTCTGGCGCAAAGTCCGACTCGCCACGGAAGACGCGTTTCTCGCGCTCCAAGAGTTGCAAGCCCATGTAAGCTGCGCCGAGGTCGCCCGAGACACAGATGAGGTCCGTATCGTGGGCACCGTCGCGGCGGACGATGCGGTCGGAGGGCACGTCGCCGATGCAGGTGGCGGACAGCGTGAGGCCGGTCAGGGAGGCGGACGTGTCGCCACCGACTAAGTCGACGCCGTAGACGTCGCAGGCGTGGCGGATGCCGTCATAGATGGCCTCGATGTCCTCCACGGCAAAACGTTTGGAGAGGCCCAGGGCCACAAGCAGCTGCGTAGGCCGGCCGTTCATGGCATAGATGTCGGAAAAGTTGACCACGGCCGTCTTGTAGCCCAGGTGCTTGAGGGGGGTGTAGGTGAGGTCAAAATGTACGCCTTCGAGCAGCAGGTCGGTGGTGACAAGCGTGAGGCGATCTGCGGAGTGACGGATGGCGGCTGCGTCGTCGCCAATGCCGAGGACGGTTGTGTCGTGGCGGGGCGTAATGCCGTGCGTCAGTCGGTCGATGAGTCCGAACTCGCCCAGCGTGGCGATTTCGGTGCGGGGGGAGAGATCTTTCATGTGAGACAAAAAATAAGAAGCTAAAAATGAATGGTACTAAGGGGACGGAAAAACGAGCGGTGCAACGAGAGACACGACGAAGTACCCTCTAAAAAATTCAGCGCAGACTGGACGTGTTGCCCCGCTTGCTCTCCATTTTGTGCGTTACCGCCTAAGGATATGGCTCTTCTCTATGGTTTCTACGTGGCGGATGACAACTTCATCGAAGCGTGACGAGGCGCCGAAGAGAAACGTGGCCTCTATCGGCAGGGCATAGGTGCGGGCGTGCCACTCGGCGGGGAAGAGGGGCGTCGTGCGCAGCCGCTCGGCGTCCTTTTCGGTGCAGAGGATGAGGGCCTCTGGCCGTTGCTTCTTGAGGGCGGCGCGGATCTTGTCGATGTCTGTGCGACGGAACGTGTGATGGTCGGGGAAGGTCAGGGCGACCACCTGCTCGGTGTGCCGGCGGAGCTCTTCGATCAGGGGGGACGGGTCGGCGATGCCAGCGATGAGCAGCACGTCCGTGTCGGCCCCCAAAGACGACAGTTCGCGGGCGGGGCACTCCTCGGGCCAGACGCCCTCGAGCCGCCGGTAAGCGATGGAGGTGAAGAAGCGCGGGCGACTGATATCGATCCGCAGCTCATCCTCGATGATCCGACTCTCAATGGGCTTCATGGCGGGATCACACTTGGTGACCACCACCATATCGGCACGGCGGACACCGGAGCGGGGCTCGCGGAGGGTACCCACGGGCAGCAGACGGTCGCGGGTGAAGAGGCGGTGGCTGTCGGTGACTAAGATGGAGAGCGAGGGGCGGACGTAGCGGTGCTGAAAAGCGTCGTCGAGCACGACCACCTGCGGCCGCTCCGCCTCAGGTAGGGCCAGGAGGCGACGCATACCTCGCCGACGGTGGCCATCGACGGCCACGGTGACGGATGGGTATTTGCGCTTGATCTGGCTGGGCTCGTCGCCGATGTCTCGCGCTGTGCTCGAGGCGCTGGCCAAAACGTAGCCCTTCGTTTTCCTTCGGTACCCCCGGCTGAGCACCGCCACACGATAGCGCGGCGAGAGCAGGCGGACGAGATATTCCACGAGCGGCGTCTTTCCCGCCCCCCCGGCCGAGAGATTGCCGACGCTGATGACGGCTATCGGGTAGGTCTCCGAGGGAAGGATCCCCAGACTAAAGCAGAGGTTACGCAGGCGCACGCCCAACCCGTAGCACAGCGCTAAGGGCCATGCTACGGGGTATTGCTTGTTTGTTTTGTTTGATTTCATCGGGTTGTGTCAGAGATTATTGGGCGTGTAAAGCATGCGCGCTTGCACGCCGTAGGTCGGATGGGCCGTGCGGAGGGCCTTGACATATTCGTAGTCCTCGCCGAGGGCATCCTTCAGGATAGACATCTTGATGCGCCCCACCTGTTTTTCGAGCAGATCGCGCAGGAAGTCGCTCTTGGAGGTCACCTCGATCACGTTATAGTTAATGATCTTGGCCTGCTCTCCGGCTAATTCAATGGCGCGCTCGAGTCCCCCCAGCTCATCCACGAGACCGATCTTGAGGGCTTGTTCCCCCGTCCAGACGCGTCCCTGAGCGATCGAGTCGATGTCGGCTTTGCTCTTGCCCCGTCCGTCGGCGCAGCGGGTGAGGAAGGTTTCGTACCCCCGGTTAACGAAGGCCTGCATGAGCGCTTTCTCGTCCTCGGTCATGGGACGCGAAGGATCCAGCATATCTGCGTAACGGTTCGTCTTGACCACGTCGGTCGTCAGGGCCACCTTCTTATAGAGGCCCGTGGCATTGGGGAAAATGCCGAAGATGCCGATGGAGCCGGTGATGGTGTTCGGCTCTGCCACGATCTTACTGGCGCAGGCGGAGATGTAATAGCCCCCCGAAGCTGCGACGCTGCCCATCGAGACGATGACCGGCTTTTTTTTCTTCAGATCGCTCACTGCCTTCCAGATCTGTTCGGAAACGTAGGCGCTGCCGCCGGGCGAGTTGACGCGGAGCACGACGGCCTTCACGTCGTCGTCGCCCTCCAGCTTCTTCAAGTCGTCATTGAGGCGCTCCGTGATGGCCGCCTCGCCGGCACTGAAGCCCCCGGGCAGGCTTTCCACGATTTCGCCCTCGGCATAGACCACGGCGATCTTGTTGCGATATTCCTTCTCCTTCTTCTTGGCGCCCTTGAGCGCAGCGACGCTGGTTGCCTTCAGCTTGTCGCCCTTCTGGCCGGCGCGATCCATGAGGTACTGCTCCACCTCGCGGCGATATTTCAGTTCGTCGACGAGTTTGTAGGCCACCGCCTTACGGGCGTCGAGCAGGGCGCCGCCTTCGTCGGCAAAGCGATTCACATCGTCGGCCGTGATCTTGCGGCTCTTGGCGATGGAGCGGGTAATGTTGCCCCAGATGGTGCGCTGGTAGGCCGTGATTTGCTCCCTGTTGGCGTCGCTGAGCTTGTCGGTCATGAACTGTTCGACGGCGCCTTTGTAGGTGCCCACTCGGAAGATCATCATCTCTACACCGATTTTTTCCAGCGCCCCTTTGACGAAGGTGGTCTGCGAAGAGAGGCCGTTCAGCGAGAGCATCCCCTCGGGATTGAGGAAAACTTTGTCGGCTATGGAGGCTAAGTAATAGCCCCCCTGGGTATAGCGATCGGCATAGGCGACGACGAACTTGCCACTCTCCTTAAAGTCGGCCAGCGCGCGGCGTACGGCATCGAGCGTGACCACGCCGCTCGAAAAAGCGCCCAAGTCTAAGTAGATACCCTTCACGGTCTCCTGTTCTTTGGCGTTGCGTATAGCAGCCACGAGGTCGTGCATGGACAGCGCGTCGTCGTTACCGCTGACCAGAGCCGAAAACGGGTTCTCGGGCGTGGTCTCGGGGATCTCACCCGCCAGTGTTATCTTGAATACGCTCTCCCCCGCCTTCGGACCTACCGCTGCCGCGGAGCTTTTGCTGAGTCCGGCCACCATACCTATCATTGTGACAAACAGGATGGCGCTGACTATGATCGAAGCCAGGATAAAGCCCAGCGTCGACGCAAACATCATCTTGAAAAACTGCTTCATATTTGGATTGGTTAGATATTAATACGTAATATGAACTGGCCGCTGAGACAACGGGAGATACCTCCTCGAGGCGTGCCCCAATGGCACAGTCATGGTTTACTTATCGAATCGGAGAGCTCGGATGGCCTCGTCCGAGGGGCAAACGGCGCGGTAGACAGCGCGGAGTGTCTCGGCGTCGGTGGCCTCAAAGTCTTCGGTGCGGACCGATATGAAGAGGCCGCCCATGTCGGCAGCGCCGGGAGCTGTCAGGATGCCCTCGCCGGGTTCCCAGGGCCGGTGGCGGCGGCGGGGTATGACGATCACGACCCACTCCCCGGCCTCGTAGCGGGCCGTGAGGTTCATCATGGGCTCCTCGTCCGGAGAGGTCCGGGGCAGTGCGCGGACGACGCGCCCGAAGAGGGCCTCGGCAGCCTCCGCCGTCCGTGCGCGGATGACTAAGAGGGGGCGCAGGCAGCCAAGGATGCGGCTGAGGGTGGCCTCCGGCGAGCGAATCAGCAGCGTGGCGTGCAGGCTGTCGACCTCCGTGTCGAGGGGCATCTGCCCGCGGGTGACGGCCTGAAAATGGAGGTGATCCGGGGCGGAAGCGCCGCAGCTGGGGCCGTTGTAGAGCAGGGTGAGTCCGCTCAGCTGGCGCGCAAGCTCGAGGAAGTCGGCCATCCGTCCGCCGGCGATCGACTGAGGCGTGTGTGTGCGCTCGACGATGGTGTAATGGCGGCGGAAGATGGGGAAAGGGTTGACCAAGAGCAGGTAACGGTCGTCGAGGCAGGGCTGGGCGTCCTGCTCCTGCGGCCGATTGGCGTCGCAGAGGAAGCAGGGTCGCTGGCTGATGGAGGCCGCGTCGGTGCGGGCACCGGACGAGACGATGCGAGCCGGGTTAAACTGGACGTCGATGCGGAATGCGCCGAAGCGCACCGTGCGGATGCGTACGTCGTTGAGGGCCTCGTAGTTCTGTCGGGCCATGGGCCAATGCGCCAGGTCGCGCTCCAAGAGCGCCTCCGCGCCAAGGGCCGAGAGTTCGTTTGTTGTAGACATGTTGTATAAGTGGTCGGGGAAAAAAATCGTAGATCAAAGATAGGCTGAGGCGCCAAAAGCCGTGCGGATGGGGCTTATCGGTAGCGCCCGAGGTCGTTTGCTTGGCGCAAATGGCGACGGCGTTGCGAGGGAGAGCAGTGGAAATCGCGGTGGCAGGCATAGAAGAGGTTGGTGGTCGATCCCACGCCGCTCTGTCGGGCCACCTCCTCGATGGAGAGGTCGGTGTACCGCAGCAGTTCGTCCACCCTCCGCATCTGCCAGGCTATCCGGAAGGTGATGGCCTCCATGCCGGTCAGGGCCAGCACCAAACCGTTGACATCGCTGGGCGTCAGGCCGTAACCCTCTCCAAAAGTCTTCAGGTTGCTTTTCCCTTCACTCAGCATCCGCCTGAGATCGTCGAGCAGCTCCACGCCTGTATCCGCCGCGCGCTGTGGGATGGGTTCGTAGTGGATGGTACCGTCAGGCGCGTAGACGCGTCGCTCGGAAAAGAGCGTGATATAGATCTCATCCAGCGGAAACTGTGGCCGCACAGCAAGGGTTCGCCCACCCGCGCGCCGTCGTCGCTTCTCTTCGGGGACTTCCTGATCGCGCTCGTAGTTCCAGCGGCGCATGTAGAGCCTCTCTCGTGCCATTATCTAAGGATGTTTATGGTTTTCGTATTTACCTCCTCATTCACTCCGCAAATGTAACGCTTTTTATTCACTCCCAAGCCCATCCACCTCTGATTGTCACGGACAACGTTAACCTCCACCCCCATTGAGCTGCAATTGTCTCAGACAATATTCACACCCAACGTTGTGAGCTATGATTTTTCTGAGCAACATTCACTCCGAACCTTATGAGCTATGATTGCTTGAGACAACGTTCACTCCCAACTTTCGCAACTATGATCGTGCAGACGAACGTTCCGTCTAAAAATTGAGGGTTACTATTGTCTCGGACAACGTTAACCCCTAAGCTTTGCGGGTTATTATGGATAGAGACAACTGAGGATTCCTCGGACAAGTATTTCCCATTGTCTCAGACAATCGGAGCTGAATACGTGTCCCTTTTCGCCACGTCTCGGACAATCGCGGATTTTTCGGGGAGATGTTACCTATTGTCTCGGACAATGAGAGATCAATCCGTATTTCTTTTCTCCATGTCTAATTGGTTATCAGACAGGTGCCCATATAGGGGCGTATTGCATACGCCCCTTAATCATTCCCGAAAGGGGTATTTAATCGCGCGTCAGACAATTGTGGGGCGTATGCAATACGTCACTACCCTGCCGAAAAAAGATGAGGTTTCCTCGGGTAGGTGTTTTCTATTGTTTCGGATAATCAGAGATAAATCCGTATTTCATTCCTCCATGTCTAATCGGTTATCAGATAGGGACCCATGTAGGGGCGTATTGCATACGCCCCATATAGATTCAACGTCTATCCCTCCGCCCCTTACGGGGTGTTTGGTGGGGCGTATACAATACGCCCATACATTGTCGGAAAAAAAAATCGGATTTGAATGGTTGGTGTGGGGTTATGTTTGGGACAATCAGAAATTCTTCGACAAAGAGAACGAAAAAAGAAAGGATTTTTTAGCGGGAGGATAGGCGGCGGAAGGTATAGCGCGAACGGTTCAGACCTATTCTGCCGAGTAAACCATAAAAGAGAATAAGGATACAGAATGCCCGCCGATGGATACGACGCTTCGGCCTACTTTTGTGGGCTGAAACCTAACTGTAAAACGATTCGTCATGAGCATCATCACAATGGAAGAGTTCCAATCTGACATCGAGAGGTTCCTTGACTTGTCAGAGGAGGAGGCAGTCGTTATCACCCGCAACGATGGTAGACCGATAAAGATCGAGGCTATCGACAGCGACGACTTTTTGAGGTAACAGGCCGAAAGATGTACGCCTTGACGCGTCAATTCCTCGCGCCGTTCGGAGGCAGTTCGAAATCACTGTGCCGACGGTGCGTGTCTACCCGAGGCGTAGCCTACTGACTACGCTTAACTACCGCGCCAGAGGCGCATAACTACCGGGGCGAAGCCCCATAACTACTTACTAAACAGATATGAAGAAAATATTGATCGTGTCGGGACATACCGACATCCAGCACGGCTCCGTGGTGAACCGTCGCATCCTTGAGGTGGTGAAGCGAGAGCTGCCTGAAGTGACTATTGACTCGCTGAGCGAGCATTATCCCGACTTCCGCATCGACACGGCGGCGGAGCAGAAGAAGGTGGTCGACGCCGACGTGATCGTCTGGCAATTCCCCCTCTTTTGGTTCGCCAAACCGTCGCTGCTGCAGCGCTGGGAGGAGGAGGTATTTACTCACGGCTTCTCGCACGGCACGAATGGCAAGGCGCTGCAAGGCAAAAAACTCATCCTATCCGTCACCACCGGTGCCCCGGCCGAGGTCTACGCCCGCGAAGGTCGACCCAACGGCTTCTTAGAAGACGTGCTCATGCCCGCCACGCAGGCTACGGTCGGCATGACCGGCATGACGCTCGTCGATCCGACGGTCATCACCTACGGAGTCTCCTATGCGCTCCGCAATGATTCGGAACAGGCCAAGGAATTGGAGCGCAAGGCCGACGATCACGCCGCCCGACTGGTGGCCCTGCTCCGCGACGCAGCTAAATAAACAGTGATAGAGACTTAGCGTACTGATTTGTCCTATTTGGATCGGTCGCTCCCGAAACCGCCCCTCATCGGGCGGAGGGAGTGGCCGATTGTTTTTTACCCCCTACACGTGGCTCGGAGCGAATGGCCGCGACGCGAGGAATCGTCTCAAAGAGTGTATCTTTGAGGCCGATAAAACAACATCTCAACCACTAATAGCTTAAAGAAATGGAAACAAAATCTTCATCCATCATCCGTAAGCCCGCCTTTCGGATCGCCATCGTGGCCGTAGTGCTCATCGGGCTCTACGCTTTTTTCGCGGGTACTTACAACAGAATGGTTCAGCTCGACGAGAACGTGCAGGGCGCCTGGGGACAGGTCGAAAACCAGTACCAACGGCGCGCGGATCTGATCCCCAACCTCGTCAACACGGTCAAGGGCTACGCTGCCCATGAGCAGGCTACGCTCACCGCCGTCATTGAGGCGCGCGCCAAGGCCACCCAGATCACCGTCGACCCCAATCACCTCGACGAGGCCGCGCTGAAACGCTTTTCCGCAGCACAGGGCGAACTCTCCTCCGCCTTAGGTCGCCTCATGGCGGTATCGGAGAGCTACCCGGAGCTGAAGGCGAACGAGAACTTCCTCATGCTCCAGTCTCAGCTCGAGGGAACCGAAAACCGCATTGCGGTGGAGAGGAAACGGTTCAACGAATTGGTGAACGTTTACAACGGCTACATCCGCCACTTCCCCAACAACTTCTTTGCGCAAGCCTTTGGCTTCCAACGCCGCGCCTATTTTGAGGCCGACAAGGAGTCGGAGAAAGCGCCCAACGTCAGCTTCTAACGCCGCAAAGGGATGACCGCGAGAAGGCTATACCAGGGGCTCGTTGTCTGGATCGTGAGCTGGCTCTCCGTCGGCCTATCGGCCCAGACGAGAGACGTTTACAGCGTGGAGGACGTGCCGAACGTGCAACTCATCGACAGTACGCGCTTCGTCTCCGACCCCAACGACGCCATCCCCGACGACGACGAGGCCGCCCTCAACCGCCGCCTCGGTCAGCTCCGCGATTCGCTCTCGGTGGAGATCGCCATCGTTGTCATCCCGGCCTATGACGTGGAGAAGTACAGCTCAGCCCGCGAATTTGCCAACGAGCTTTTCAACACCTGGGGCATAGGTGACAAGGAGACGAACCGTGGCCTCTTGATCCAGCTCGTGACCCGTGAAGACCTCCGCGAGATCACCTTCGAGACCGGCTATGGTCTCGAGGGCGAGCTGCCCGACGGCCTCTGCATGCTGATCCAGAAGCGTCGCATGATCCCGCCCATGAAGGAGGGCCGGTATGGCGAAGGACTCTTGGCCGGCCTCGAGGAGGTGCGCAAGGCACTCAGCAACGAATCGACCCTCGAGGCGGAGGAGGAGAAGAAAAGCAACACCCTCGCGGCCTTTGTCTGCTCCATCTGGTGGGCGCTCGGGCTGCTCGGGTTCGGTGGGATGCTCCGCAAACAGTGGCGCGCCGCCCGGACGGTCAAAGACTTCTCCGAGTTCAAGCGGATCGCTCGGGGGCATAACATCACCGCGGTCTTTTCCGGCCTATTCCTCTGCCAAACGCCGATAGCGCTGCTCTACTTCCTGCTCAAGCTCATTCTCCGGAAACAATTGAGGCCCCAGATCCGGTGCGAAGGCTGCGGCGCTGTCGGTCGCTTCTATCAGGAGAAGGGCTACCCGATCAAGAAGCCGAGAACGAACGGCACACTCAAGGTCTACCATTATGTCTGTCGCAATTGCGGACGGGTGAAGGCCGAGAAAGTCTTTAAGCGGGCTCCAGACAGGTGGAGCGGCGGCTCAAGCAGCGGCAGCTCGTTCGGTGGCGGCTTAGGCGGAGGCTTCTCGTTTGGCGGCGGAAGCAGTGGCGGAGGCGGAGGCTCCTGGGGCGGCGGTTCGAGCGGCGGAGGCGGAGCCAGCTCGCGCTTCTGACCAATCGACGCGCCGATCTCCTGCTGGCGGGAACGTAAAAAGGGTATCCACCTCCTTTTCTGGAGAGGGATACCCTTTTTCTCTGCCCTCGGGACGACGGTAAGCCCGCGGTGCTGTTCGTTTTACGACACCGCGCCGGTCACCTCGCCGAAGTGTCGCTCGGCCCACTCGATCAGCGTCGCCAGCACCGGAATAAGCGAGCGCCCAGTCTCCGTAAGCGAATACTCGACCCGGGGTGGCACCTCGGGATAAACCACACGACGAATCAGGCGGCTGCGCTCCAAGTTCTTGAGCGTCGCTGCGAGCATTTTTTGCGAGCAGTCCGCGATGCTCCGGCTCAGCTCGCTGAAGCGAAGCACGCCCCCCGGGCAGTCGTGCAACGTCCAAAGAACGAGGATAGACCACTTGTCGCCGAAGCGACTAATGACATGCCGGATGGGACAATTGGGGTAATTCGTTTTAATGTCGATCATACGTTTGGGGGATGCTATGGGCGGACAAAGGTAGAGGCGCAAACAGTCGGCGCCAAGCCCCCTCGTTAATTTCGGTTAATCTTCCAAACTGCCCCGCTGATTCCGCCCCAATTCTTACCTCCCGGTAACTGACGCACCTTCCGGTGCCTTCTTTCACAGCCCGACGAACACGGGCACCTTTGCCTCGTCAAAGAGAGACGGCTTCGCACCGCCAATCAGAGAATCAGACACAGTAACCCTATAAAAAGAGAAAGGATAACCAGATTATGGCAAATGTGATTTTAATCGGAGCGACGGGATTCGTTGGATCGGCCGTCCTCAACGAACTGGTAGAGCGCGGCCACCACGTGACGGCTGTCGTACGTAACGCTGCCAAGCTCCCTAAGAGCTCCCAAGTAGAGGCAGTAGAAGCTGACGTAGCCGATGTGGAGAAGGTGGCCGACCTGGCACGTGGCAAGGACGCCATTATCTCAGCCTACAATCCCGGATGGGCTAACCCCGACATCAAACGGCTGATCGAGACGAACTATCCGCGCATCCTCGAAGCAGCGAAGCGGAGCGGTGTGCCCCGACTGATCATTGTCGGCGGCGCTGGTACCCTCTTCGTTAAGCCGGGGCTGCGCGTGGTGGACTCCGGCGCCATCCCTGCCGAGATCATGGACGGTGTGCGCCCCCTCGGCGACTTCTACCTGAACACGCTCACCCGTGAAACGGACATCGACTGGGTCTTCTTTTCACCCGCCGGTGAGTTTGACGCTGAGGGGAGCAAGACGGGTAAGTATCGCCTTGGCCAGGACGACTTACTCGTGGACGCTACGGGCAAGAGCCACATCTTCGTGCGCGACTACGCAGCCGCCCTTGTCGATGAGCTCGAGCACCCCGCACATCACCGCACCCGCTTCACCATTGGCTACTGACATCACCGACATCTATCGGAGAGGCAACACCAAAGATCCGATGGCGAAGAGATTTTCCCCCTCTTACGCCGCCGGATCTTTCTCGTTTCCGCCTATAACCTGCTACAAGAAGAAGGCGCTCGCCATCGTGGCCAGCAGTAGCGTGGCCAGACCGATGCAGACGGCGATGAGCAGGGCGTTGATGTATTTCGCATCTGGCTTGGTGGCTCGATGGGGGTCGGTCAGGTAGCGCTCCTTGAAGAAGAGGTACAGCCCCGGGATGGCTGTGGCCACCAGCACAAAGTCCTCGGGGATATGAAACGATCCGGCCTTCGTCAGCCCGATCAGGGCCCAGTGACAGAGCAGCAACACAAGAAAGAGGTTCACCCGACGGACGAAGAAGAGTAGCAGTCCGATGGTGAAGACCGACACGGAGCAAGGCATCACGGGCGAGGTGACCATCGGGAAGGTGAGCCCGCGCGCCAGCGAAATCAGCGGATAGACGAAGGACGTGGTCAGCAGCACACAGGCCACAAGGTCATATTTGTGCGACCGCTCGAAGGTGGTGTAGCCCGTGGCCAGATCCCACACCCAGATGGCCGCCAATAGTGCCCAGTAAAGCGCCATCACCTCGTTATAGTCGCGCTCGCGGCAGCAGACAAAGTAGTAGACCACGGCCACCCACAGATAGATCGCGGCCAAGTAGACCTTCATCGCCCACTTGACCCACGGGGCGGGACGCCGTACCAGCAGCACCGTCAGGCAGATGCCCACAAGGATAAGGATCAGCTGACCGGCCCAAGTGGAGGCATTGTAATAGGCTATCGTGCGCCAGAATGTTTCCATAAGGCTTCAATGGCGCGTTAAGGAGAAGGCTCGACCGGGGAAGAGGAACATGGGGAAGGTGGCGCCGACGGCCAGCAGGAAGATGACCGTGACGGTGATCATCCCGTTGGAGAAGAACATCTCCATGTAGCGCCTGAGTCCTTCGGGATCGTTAACCCGCTGGAGGCACATGATGAGCGAGAAGACCATGTTGTAAGCGTATCGTCCGGGGATCATCGGCAGCAGGGCGGGGATGTAGAGCACCGTCATGGGGCAGTAGACCTTCTTGCCAAGCCACAGACTGCCGAAGCCAATGAGGAACGCCGCCGCCAGTGAGGCTGTGGCGATGTCTATCCCCGCATAGGTCATCAGGCAGAAGCGACACGTATGGCCCACCGCGGCCAGCAGGGCAATCATTTTGAAGGCCTTCAGGGGCGGATCGGAGATGGCCCCGAAGCCGATGCCCGCCACGGCTGCAAAGAGGGCGTCGGAGAGGATGTCGAGGGTAATCGTCAGCATATTCATAGCAGGCTACTCTTGACTAAAAGCAGGGTGAAGGAGAGCCCGATGGCGATGTTGACGATCAGCAGCGCGGCCTCTGTGAGGCGTGCGAAGCCCGTCAGGACGTGTCCCTCGACGACGTCGATCACGCCATTGATGAGCGGTACGCCTGGCACCAAGTAGAGCACGCTTGTGGCCAGGGCGATGTCGGACGTGGTGCTGAAGATGAGCGACGTGGAGGCACAGAGCGAGGCCACGAAGGCGGAGACAATGAAGGTGACATAGGGGTTGATGCCCCGCTGTTGCATCCGTTGCTTGAGGTAGAAGCCGGTCAAGGTGGACGAGAAGACGATGCCCATCGAGACCGCATCGCCGCCGAAGAGTCGGCAGAACGAGGCGTTGGCAAAGCCCACCAACAGCAGCACAAACAGCGGATGGATCATGGGCGCCGAGACGATGCGTGTGTACTCCGCCCACAGCTCATCGAGCGATAGGTGGCGGTCCGCCGCGGCCCAACTCAGGGCACTCAAGGAGGCGTTGTGCTCGAAGCTGATCGGGTGCGGGGGCACCTCCACCACCCGGTTGCTTTGCTCCGAGGTGGTGCGGTCGATCACTGTCAGAATGATGTGTTTGTGAAGGATGCTCATCTTCACGTCCGCCTCAAAAGAGCTGCCGATGCGCTTCGAGTTGCGCATGACACGCGACGTGTGTACCCCCGCCGCCATCAGGTGTGAGGCGTATTCGGCGATAAAATCGCAAAGCGACGAGAGGCTTTCTTGGGTGTGAGTCATACGGATTGCTATGCTGATCAAATTCTTCCGACCGCAAAAGTACAGCCCCCGCCTCCACCCTCTACTCTCCACCCTCTACCCTCTACTCTCCCCACCAATCGGGATTGCCCAGAAGCAGCCACAGTGCGTCCTTTGCAGTCGAAACATCAACCCCATAAACCGCAATGAACAAGAGACTGCACAACCTTTCACTGGCCGCGCTGCTGGCCCTCCTGCTCCTCCTCCCCGCCGTCACGAAGGCGCACACGATGTGGATCGATACACCCTTCGAGGGGCACATCGGACAACCGCAAACCGTCCGCATCTTCTTCGGTGAGTTCTCCTTGAGGATGATCTCCCCCGCCGACCGCTGGTTTTCGGACATCGCCAACTGTCGCCTCACCCTCCTCGCCCCCGACGGCACGCGTATCCCACTCGAGAAGGCCCCCACCGACAGCTGTTACACGGCCTCGTTCACCCCAACCACCGACGGTTGGTACCTGCTCTACTTCGAGCACACCGTCCGCGACCTCTACGAGGGCATGCGCATCACCTACGGCGCCCAATCCTGGGTGCGCGTCGGTCACCCTGACGGGTCGCCCACCGTGGCCTCACCCTTCAGCCACGGCCAACTCTTCCTGCCGCCTGCTGAGCCTTTCCGACTCGACCGACCCGCCGCTGTCACCCTCACCGAGGGCGGCCAACTCGCCCCCTCACGCCGCCTCACCCTAACCTCCGACAAGGGTTGGCGCAAGAACCTCCGCAGCGACGCCACGACGGCCATCGCCTCCACGCCCCTCCTCTTCCCCGCCGATTACCTCTTCGAGTGGACCGACAATCCGCCCATCACAGACCCCGCCCAACGCATCTCAACCGACCATCAATCGGACTACATCACCCTCAACTACTTCTTCCGGCCCTGAAGGGGCGCTTCGGAGAGCCATTCGGGGTATCGCACAGCCCCACGCAGGAGGCTCTTGGCCCGAAATGGATCAAGAATCATAACTCGAAAGGTTGTGAGTTACGATTCCTACCAGGCCTAATCACCCCATCGCAAATGGTTTATTATCCTTTCTAGGAATCATAATCCTTGTGCATTCGAATAACGATCTTCAAATAGCGATATTCAATCATGCACAAAAGGATTACGATGCTTGTGGAATATAATAAACCATTCGCCAAAGGATTATGATTTTCGCAAGAGAAAATAAAGCATTTGTGATTGGATCACGATATCTAGCAAAGAATCATAAACCATGAACAATCCAATTACGATCCACGCAAAGGATAATAAGCCGAATGCACGTGACTTATTATTCTTAGCAAGCATAACGGCCGACGAGTGCTCGAGAGGCTATTCCGACCTTATTGTCACGCTCCCCAATAAATCGAAAACAGGTATCAGATTAAAAACAGCGTCTACCTTTGGGGCCGGTAATAATAAAGAACGTAAGACACGGAATGGAGTTTACAGCTAAACAGATAGCTGAGTTCCTCAACGGAACGATCGAGGGCGATGTGACAGCTAAAGTGAATGGCTTCTCAAAGATCGAGGAAGGGAAACCGGGTACCCTCACCTTCCTTGCCAACCCCAAATACGAACATTATATATATGGCACGAAGGCGGCCATCGTTCTGGTCAACGATGACTTCCATCCCTCGGCGCCCATAGAGTCCACCCTGCTGCGTGTGCCTAACGCCTACGCCGCGCTGGCCTCGCTGCTCCACTTTGTGGAACAGACCCAGACGCAAAAAGAGGGCATCGACCCCTCGTCCTTCATCGCCCCTTCGGCCCGGGTGGGCGCGGGCGGCTATGTGGGGCACTTCGCTTACATCGGTGAGCATAGCGTCATCGGCCGCGGCTGCCGCATCTATCCGCACGCTTACATCGGCGACAATGTCCAGATCGGCGACGACACGATCGTCTATCCGCACGTCACCATCTACAACGGCTGCGTCGTCGGCTCCCGCTGCATCCTGCATGCAGGCGCCGTCGTCGGCTCGGACGGCTTCGGGTTCGCACCCGAAAACGGGACCTACCGCAAGATCCCACAGCTGGGCAACGTGGTCATTGAGGACGAAGTCGAAGTGGGCGCCAACACCACCATCGATCGCGCCGTGATGGAGTCCACCACCATCCATCGGGGCGTCAAGCTGGACAACCTGATTCAGATCGCACACAACGTACAGATCGGCGAGAATACCGTCATGGCCTCGCAAGTCGGTGTGTCAGGATCGACGAAGGTGGGCCGTCATTGCATGATCGGCGGGCAAGTCGGCCTGGGTGGGCACATCCACATCGGCGACGGCACCCAGATCGGCGCCCAATCGGGCATCATCAGCAACATCGACGCCGGATCGCGCGTCATGGGCTCACCCGCCATGCCCCTCAAGACCTTCTTCCGATCCAGCATCACCCTGCGCAAACTGCCAGACATGTACCTCGAGATCGACCGCCTGCGTAAGGAGGTCGAAGAGCTGAAAAAGAGATTATGAACCCCCATTAAATAACGATCATACACCCACACATCATGCAAAAGCAAAAGACACTCGCGTCCGAATTTTCACTGCAAGGCAAAGGCCTGCATACGGGCCTCGACATACACATCACCTTCAAACCCGCCCCTGAAAATCACGGCTACCAAATCCGACGCACCGACTTGGAGGGTGCACCCATCGTCGAAGCACTGGCTGAGAACGTGATCAACACCCAGCGTGGCACCGTGGTGGGAAAGAAGGACGTGCAGATCAGCACCATCGAACACGCTATGGCTGCGCTCTATGCCTGGGAAGTGGACAACTGCCTGATCGAAGTCGACGCCCCCGAATTCCCCATCCTTGACGGCAGCGCACACCCCTTCTCCGAGGGCATCCGTAGCGTGGGCCTCACGGAGCAAAACGCCCCCCGAGACTACTATATCGTGCGCCACAAAATGGAAGTCAAGGACGAGAAGACCGGCTCGTCGCTCACCATCCTGCCCGACGACCGGTTCAGCATGAACGTGCTGATCGACTTCGATTCGCCTGTCCTCTCCAACCAATACGCCACCCTCTCTGACCTCAGTCAGTTCGCTGACGAGATAGCGGCCTCACGCACCTTTGTCTTTGTTCGTGAGATCGAAATGCTCCTCCAAAACGGACTCATCAAGGGCGGCGACCTCGATAACGCCATCGTCATCTACGACCGCGAAATGCCGCAGGCGGAGCTCGATCGCATCGCTGACGAACTGGGTCTGCCACACAAGAGCGTCTGCGAATTGGGCTACGTAAACAACAAGCCTCTGGCCTACGCCAACGAGCCCGCACGACACAAACTGCTCGACGTGATTGGCGACCTCGCCCTCATCGGCAAACCCATCAAGGGCCACATCATCGCTACCCGACCGGGCCATAAGATCAACAACCAACTGGCGCAGGTGATCCGCAAAGACATCAAGCTGAATAGCATCCAAGCCCCCGTCTACGACCCGAACCGCGAGCCGCTGATGGACATCAACCGTATCCGCGAGCTCCTGCCCCACCGTTACCCCTTCCTCTTGGTCGACAAGATCATCGAGATCGGCGGCGACTACATCGTGGGCATCAAAAACGTGAGCGTCAACGAACCCTTCTTCCAGGGCCACTTCCCGCAGGAGCCGATCATGCCAGGCGTCTTGCTCGTCGAGGCCATGGCACAGACAGGCGGGCTCTTGGTGCTGAACTCCGTCGACGAACCGGAGCGTTACTCGACGTATTTCATGAAGATCGACGGCGTCAAGTTCCGCCAGAAAGTTGTCCCCGGTGATACACTCATCTTCCGCCTCCAGCTCATATCGCCCATCCGACGCGGCATCTCCACGATGAAGGGCTACGTCTTCGTCGGCGAGAAGGTGGTGTGTGAGGCAGAGTTCATGGCTCAAATCGTCAAAAACAAGTAAGCCGACATGCACGCACCCACAGCCGTCATCCACCCCGAAGCCCGCATTGGCCAAGGCGTGACCATCGATCCCTTCGCATACATCGAGCGCGACGTCGTCATTGGCGACGGATGTCACATCTACCCCCACGCCGTCATCCTCAACGGTGCACGCATCGGCCGTGACTGCCGCATCTTCCCCGGAGCCGTTATCTCTGGCATCCCCCAAGACCTGAAGTTTGCGGGCGAAGACACCACCGCCGAGATTGGCGACCGCACCACCATCCGCGAATGCGTCACCATCAACCGTGGCACCGCCTCGAAAGGCCGCACCGTGGTGGGCAGCGACTGCCTGATCATGGCCTATTCGCACGTGGCACACGACTGCGTCGTACACAACCATGTGATCATCGGCAACGCCTCACAGATCGCTGGCGAGGTGGAGATCGACGACTTTGCCATCCTCAGCGGCAGCGTCCTTGTGCACCAGTTCACGCGCATCTCACAGCACGTGATGATCCAAGGTGGATCACGCGTTGGCAAAGACATCCCCCCCTACACGCTGATCGGTCGCGACCCGATCGTCTACTGCGGCATCAACATCGTTGGCCTACGTCGGCGCGGCTTCTCCAATCAGCAGGTCTACCTCATTCAGGACATCTATCGCACCCTCTACACCCGCGGCCTCAACAACACCGACGCCTTGCAGGCCATCGAAACCGAGTACGAGCCCGGTGCGGAGCGCGACCTGATCCTTAACTTCATCAAGCATTCCAAACGCGGCATCGTCCGCGGCTCCATCGATGAATAGAGGGTAGAGGGTAGAGCCGGGTACATGAGGCGACTCTCTATTCTCCAACCTCTACCCCCTACTCTCTATTCTCTACCCTCCACTCTCTACCCTCTAACTATGGTTTACCGATTCCTACTTGTTTCTGACGAAGTCGAAGACTTCAAGCGCGAGATACAAATCGACGCCGAGGCCACCTTCCTCGACCTCCATCAAGCCATCCTCCAGGCTGTCGACTTCCAGCCCGTGGAGATGAGCAGCTTCTTCATCTGCGACGACGACTGGACACGCCGCACCGAGATCACCCTCGTCGACATGGGCGCACCCACCGACGCCGACACGTGCCTCATGGAAGACACACGGCTCGAGGAGCTTCTCGAAGACGAGCACCAGCGACTCATCTACGTCTTCGACTACATGTTCGACCGCGCCTTCTACATGGAGCTTCGCGAGATCATCACCGGACGCACCCTCCGGGAGGCCGTCTGCACACGCTCTGTCGGCGATCCGCCCGAGCAAGCCTTCACCGAAGAAGAGCTCGAAAAAGATCTCGGCAAGACCCTCACCCCGACCGCCTCCGCCACCGGCGAAGACTTCTACGGCGACTCCGAGTATGACGACGACGAACTCGATCGCGAGGGCATGGGCGGCTTTGAGGATGGCGATAGCGTCGGCCTCTCCGACTTAGAAGAGCGCTATTGAGCCGCCTCTACCGGTACCCGGCCAAGTTGGCCGGCGTCCCTGACGCCCTCGCGAACAGGATAACCTCCCCACTTTACCCATTGACAACGACGACGCCCCCCACCCTCCTCGTCCTGCTCGGCCCCACCGGCGTGGGCAAGACGGCGCTCAGCCTGCGACTGGCCGAACGCCTCGGCAGCCCCATCCTCTCGGCCGACTCCCGACAGATCTATCGCGGCATGCCCATCGGCACCGCCGCCCCCACGGCCGACGAACGCGCCCGCGTCACGCACTACTTTGTCGACCTCCTCGACCTCGCCGAACCGTACAGCGCCGCACGCTATGAAACGGACGCCCTCGCGCTCCTTACGACCCTTTTCACAACCCACGCCACCGTCCTCCTCACCGGCGGATCGATGATGTACATCGACGCCGTCTGTCAGGGCATCGACGACATCCCCACCGTACCCACCGACATCCGTGCCGCCGTCCTGGCGGACTATGGGCACCTCGGACTCGACGCCCTGCTCGACGAGCTCCGACAGGCCGACCCCGTGCACTTCGCCGAAGTCGACCGCCGCAACCCGCGTCGTGTCATCCACGCCGTCGAGATCTGCCGTACCGCCGGCCGCCCCTACTCCGACTTCCGCACGCGTACCGTCAAAGTGCGCCCCTTCCGCATCCTCAAGATCGGGCTCGTCCGCCCGCGCGAAGAGCTCTTCCGTCGCATCGACGCCCGCGTCGACCAAATGATGGCCGACGGCCTCCTCCGCGAGGCCCGCGCCCTCTACCCCCAGCGTCACCTCAACGCCCTCAACACGGTCGGTTACAAGGAGCTTTTTCAGCACTTCGACGGCCAGCTTTCGCTCGACGAGGCCGTGGCCCGCATCAAGCGCAACACCCGCGTCTACGCCCGCAAACAGCAGACCTGGTTCCGCCGCGACCCGTCCATCACCTGGTTCCACCCCGACGACACGGCGCACATCCTCCGTTTCCTCGACGAGGTGCTCTGACATCTAATACTCCAGAAACCCACCCTGATTCTGTACCGAAACCGTTCGGGAATGATTCAGAAACACCGATTCTACGCTGATACCGTTCGGAAATGCTCCAGAAACACCGATTCTACGCTGAAACCGTTCGGGAATGATTCAGAAACACCGATTCTACGCTGAAACCGCGCGGGAATGCTTCAGAAACACCGATTCTGTACCGAAACCGTTCGGGAATGCTCCAGAAACACCGACTCTATGCTGAAACCGTTCGGGAATGCTCCAGAAACACCGATTCTACACTGATACCACGCGGGAATGCTCCAGAAACACCGACTCTATGCTGAAACCGTTCGGGAATGCTTCAGAAACACCGATTCTGCGCTGAAACTGCGCGGGAGAATACGCCCGCACGTAAAAAAGGCACCCCCACA
>ERZ773009.885-NODE-885-length-21569-cov-8.472715_pt1 | contig 21569 bp, 16 predicted proteins | sample MGYA00580663_ERZ773009 | MGnify/ENA primary metagenome ERZ773009 (study PRJEB29015, sample SAMEA2737969) | human oral metagenome | biome: human oral; feature: human-associated habitat; material: dental | place: China | collected 2026 ... | reverse complement strand
CGGCTCCCTCCATCGAGGAGCAGGCCTCCTACTCGACCCCGGTCGACAACGAGGGCACCCTGGCTTCCGACGAGGCCCTCGCCGCGCTGCGTGAGAAGCTGACGAACAACTGAGTCGGTCTGTCAGACGACCTTCAACTTCTCAGTTCACGACAGTGAACGCATAAGTGGTGGCTCCCGGGTTTTCCTGGGGGCCACCACTCATATCCCCGTACATTGGCCGGGACGTGCAGTTTCCCATGTGCGAGGCGCAAAGCCGAGCGGGCCACCAGCGGATGCGTCGCTCAGGCAGCCGTACGCCTCATCGCAGCCACGTCGATGCACGCACCGATCAGCGCAGCGATGAGCGTGGGGAGGATCCAGCCGAGCTGGTTCGCTTGAAGTGGGCTCCACATGAGAACGGAGCTAATTCCCTCCGTGGCGACACCGACGTGCGCGAGCGTCGTCGCCGCCGACCACGCCGCCGCCATCCACGACCCCAGACGGAAGGTCCACAGTGCTGGGGTGGTCAGGCGCAGCGGATGGGTCGCGATCGTTATGAACACGACGGTGATTGCGATGGGGTACAGGAACGTGATGATCGGTACCGCGATGGCGAGCACCGAGTCAAGTCCGGCGGAGGCCAGCGCGAAGGAGATGATCGTGAAGACGATCATCCACGTGCGGTAGGAGATGGCTGGGAGCAGGCGGTGGAAGAACTCCGACGTCGCCGCGATCAAGCCGACCGCCGTCGTCATGCATGCCGTCAGCACGATGAGCCCGAAAACGATCTGTCCGGGCCAACCCATCGTCATCTGGGCGGCGTCGGCGAGGAGGGTGGCGCCGTCGCCGTAGCTCTGGGCATTGGGGATGACGTGGCCGATGAGACCCAGGCCCACGTACACGACGGCGAGCAGCGACCCAGCGATGATGGCCGCCGTGGAGGTGCGTCGCACGACCTTCGCGCCGATGCCGCCGCCCGTGTGCCCGAGCGACGTAACGACGATGATGCCGAAGGCTAGGGCGGCGATCGAGTCCATCGTCATGTATCCCTCCAACAGGCCGGCGGCCAGGGGAGTAGCCGAATACTCTCCGGTGGGGGCGTCGTGGGAGGCAGGCAGGGACGCGAGGCACAAGAAGACCAGGAGGACGAGGAGGCCGAGCAGGATGGGGGTAAGGACCTTGCCGAGGCTGTCGATGATTGTGCCAGGATTCCAGCATAGGTAGAAGGCGACGCCAAAGAAGACAAGGCTGAAGAGGATCGACGCGGTCAGTGACTTCGTGCCGATGATGGGTGCGACCGCCGTTGAAAAGGACACGGCGCCGGTACGCGGCAGCGCATAGAAGGCGCCGATCGAGAGGTAGACCATGACGGAGAAGACGAGACCGAAGGACTTTCCCGCACGGTTGACGAGGTCGCGCATGTCGGTGCCCGACAGGGCGATCGTGATGATCGAGATGACGGGCAGGGCGACGCCACCGATGAGGAAGCCGATCATGGCGGGCGCGACGTTCGTGCCTGCCGACGCGCCCATGATCGGCGGGAAGATCAGGTTACCCGCGCCGAAGAACATCGAGAACAGGGTCAGTGAGGTCGCAATGAGGACGGCGCTGCTTGATCGTTGCCCGGAGGCGTCGTTGACTGTCTGAGGCACTGCTACTCGCTCGTTGGTGTCGGGATGAACAGTGCCATTGTGTCACGGGGGTGTGCACACGCAACACGTGAGCGGCTAGGGTGGAGACGTGAACGATACCCTGACCTGCGGTGGCTGCGCCGCCCGCCTGCTTCGCCCCACCCGGAAACGCCGGGTGAACGGGCCGGCTCGAGTGGTTGCCGTCAGCGGCGGAATAGGGTCGGGCAAGTCGACGCTGACGCGCGTCCTGGCGTCGCTCGGTGGTTTCGTTGCCGATGCGGACGCTATCGCTCGGGACGTTCTCGCGCCGGGAAGCGAGACCCTGGAGCGAGTGGCACGCCGCTTCGGGCGCGATCTGATTCTTCCCGATGGGAGCCTTGATCGCGCGCTCCTTGCTTCCCGTGTCTTCTCCCCCGAGGAGGGTGAGGCTCGGGTGGAGGAGCTCAACGCCATCACGCACCCTGTGATCGGAGAACGTGCCAGGCAGATCCTCGGAAGTGCTCCGGATGGCTCGCTCGCCGTCTACGACGTGCCGCTGCTCGTTGCGCCCGAAGACGCCGGCCGCTTCGACGCGGTCATCATGATCGACGCGCCCGAGGACGTGAGGGTTGTGCGCCTGGCGGGACGGGGGGTGAGGCCCGAGGATGCGCGCGCTCGCATTCGCGCCCAGGCCTCGTCCGATCGTAGGCGAGCCATTGCCTCGATCTGGATCGACAACGAGGGAAGCGCCGCCGACCTCGCAAAGGTCGCTCGCCTCGTCCACGACCGCTGGCTGATGCCCGACGCGCCGGCTGTTGAGTGAGGAGGCCGGGGAGCTCCACGCTCGCCGCGAACCCGACCGCCTTATGCGGGCGCTCGACGTGCCAGGGAGGTAGCGTTGGGGCGTGAGCACTAACGTCGTGACGCGCCAGAACAAGCCCTTCGAGGTCATTTCCCCTTACACGCCGTCGGGCGATCAACCCAAGGCAATCCGCGAGCTGGCCGCGCGCATCCGCGACGGCGAACAGGACGTCGTCCTCATGGGCGCGACGGGCACGGGAAAGAGCGCCACCACGGCGTGGCTCATCGAGGAGCTGCAGCGCCCGGCGCTCATCCTGGAACCCAACAAGACCCTCGCCGCGCAGCTCGCGGCCGAGTTCCGTGCGCTCCTGCCGGGCAATGCCGTCGAGTACTTCGTGTCCTACTACGACTACTACCAGCCCGAGGCGTACGTGCCGCAGACGGACACGTTCATCGAGAAGGATTCCTCCATCAACGACGAGGTGGAACGCCTGCGTCACAGCGCCACCAACTCCCTGCTCACCAGGAGAGACACGGTCGTCGTCTCCTCGGTCTCGTGCATCTACGGTCTGGGAACACCCGAAGAGTACGTGGCGCGAATGATCGAGCTGAGCCGTGGCATGGTCGTGGATCGCGACGCCCTGCTCCGCAGGTTCGTCGCCATGCAGTACGTGCGCAACGACATGGCCTTCACGCGCGGCACCTTCCGCGTGCGCGGCGACACCATCGAGATCATCCCCGTGTACGAGGAGCTCGCCATCCGGATCGAGATGTTCGGGGACGAGATCGACTCCCTGGCCGTGCTGCACCCCCTCACCGGCGATGTCATCGACGAGGTCGACCGCACCTACCTCTTCCCCGCCTCGCACTACGTCGCGGGGGAGGAGCGCATGAAGCGCGCGATCGGCACCATCGAGGAGGAGATGGAGGAGAGGGTCGCCTGGTTCGAGGGGCAGGGCAAGCTCCTCGAGGCCCAGCGCCTGCGCATGCGCACCACCTTCGACCTGGAGATGCTCCGCGAGATCGGGTCGTGCGCCGGGGTGGAGAACTACTCGCGCCACATCGACGGGCGGGGGCCCGGCACGCCCCCGCACACCCTGCTCGACTACTTCCCCGACGACTTCCTGCTCATCATCGACGAGTCCCACGTGACCGTCCCGCAGATCGGCGCCATGTTCGAGGGCGACATGTCCCGCAAGCGCACCCTCGTCGACCACGGTTTCCGCCTGCCCTCCGCCATGGACAACAGGCCCCTCAAATGGGACGAGTTCACCGCGCGCATCGGCCAGACCGTGTACCTGTCCGCCACCCCCGGCCCCTACGAGCTCGACCGCTCCGACGGCGTCGTCGAGCAGATCATCCGGCCCACCGGCCTCGTCGACCCCCTCGTCACCGTCAAACCGACCGAAGGGCAGATCGACGACCTACTCGAGCAGGTGCGCGCCCGCGTCGAGAAGGACGAACGGGTGCTGGTCACCACCCTCACGAAGAAGATGGCCGAGGAGCTCACCACCTACCTGGCCGAGCGCGGCGTCCGGGTCGAGTACCTGCACTCCGACGTCGACACCCTGCGCCGCGTGGAGCTTCTGCGCGAACTGCGCAAGGGAGCCTTCGACGTGCTCGTCGGCATCAACCTGCTGCGCGAGGGCCTCGACCTGCCCGAGGTCTCCCTCGTGTCCATCCTGGACGCCGACAAGGAGGGGTTCTTGCGCTCGACCCGCTCCCTGATCCAGACCATCGGCCGCGCCGCCCGCAACGTCTCCGGCGAGGTCCACATGTACGCCGACACCGTCACCGACTCCATGCGCGAGGCCCTGTCGGAGACGATGCGCAGGCGCGACCTGCAGATCGCCTACAACCGCGAGCACGGGATCGACCCCAAGCCGCTGCGCAAACGGATCGCGGACGTCACCGACATGCTGGCCCGCGAGCAGATCGACACGGAGTCCCTGCTCGAGGGCGGCTACCGCCGCGAGAAGACGGCTGCCGAGCGGACCGCCCCGGGCGCCCGGGACGCCGCCGGGCGCGCCCAGGGGGACCTCGCCTCCCTCATCGAGGAGCTGTCCGAGCAGATGATGACGGCGGCCGAGCGCCTACAATTCGAACTCGCGGCGCGCCTGCGCGACGAGATCGAGGACCTCAAGAAGGAGCTGCGCGCCATGAAGCGCGCCCAGTAGGGCCGCGACGCACACCACCCGGACGGTGTCGTGCCCGCCCTGCGTCATCGGGTACCCTGGTTCCCGTTAGCGGAGGGGAGTACTTCCACCAACAGTGGCATCGTCACCACGACGGCCCAACGGCCTCCGGTGCCACCGGCCCGATCCCACCGGGGAGGGCGGAAGGAGACCTCCGGTACCCCAACCGTACCGGAGGAATATCTGTGGAGGTCCACGCCATCGGATGGGCCGCGCTGGCGGCGATCATCATCACCATGATCACCATCGACATAGTCGGCCACGTCCGAACCCCCCACGAGCCCACCATCCGCGAGGCCGCGTGGTGGTCGCTGGGCTACATCGGGTTCGCCCTGGCATTCGGCGGCCTCGTCTGGGCCGTCTGGGGCGCTGACTTCGGCCAGCAGTACTTCGCGGGCTACGTCACCGAGAAGGCCCTGTCCGTCGACAACCTGTTCGTGTTCGTGCTCATCATCACGGCCTTCCGCGTCCCCAGGAAGAACCAGCAGGAGGTCCTGCTGGCGGGGATCGTCATCGCCCTGGTCCTGCGCCTCGCCTTCATCCTGGTCGGCAAGGCCATGATCGAGAGCTGGTCGTGGGTGTTCTACCCCTTCGGCCTGTGGCTGCTGTGGACCGCGTTCTCGCAGATCCGCGAGGGCGCCGAGGACCCCGGCGCCCACCAGGACGAGGAGTACAGGCCCCCGTCCATCGTCAAGTGGGTCTCCCGGGTCGTCCCCGTCACCGACGGCTTCATCGGGGCGCGCATGCTCTACCGCCACGGCGGGCGCACCTACGTCACGCCCCTGCTGCTGTGCGTCATCGCCATCGGCACGGCCGACGTCATGTTCGCCGTGGACTCGATCCCCGCGATCTACTCGCTGACGGTGGAGCCCTACCTGGTGTTCGCGGCCAACGCCTTCAGCCTGCTGGGCCTGCGCCAGTTGTACTTCCTCATCGACGGCCTCCTGGACCGCGTCGTCTACCTGCACTACGGGTTGGCGGCGATCCTGGGGTTCATCGGCTTCAAACTGGTCAACCACGCGCTGCACACCAATGAGCTGCCCTTCATCAACGGCGGCGAGCACTGGACAGCGGTCCCCGAGCCGTCGATCCCCTTCTCCCTGGGCTTCATCGTCGTCGTCATCGCCATCACCATCGCCGCCTCCCTGGCCGTCTCGGCGGGGCGCCGGGCGAGGGCGCGGCAGGCGGAGGCGGAGCGCGCCCGGGAGGGGCACCGCGGGGGAGACGCCGCCCTATGACCGTCCACCCCTGGGCGTGGGCCGTCCTCGCCGTCATCGCGCTCGCGTTGTTCGCCTTCGACTTCGCGGGGCACGCGCGCAGGCCGCACCCGCCGTCGTCGGGGGAGGCGCTGCGGTGGACGCTGTTCTACGCGGGCCTCGCGGTGCTCTTCGGCATCGGGGTGTGGCTGGCCGCTGGCGCGGCCTACGCCCAGGAGTTCTACACGGGGTGGGCGATGGAGTGGTCGTTGTCGGTGGACAACCTCTTCGTCTTCATCCTCATCATGAAGTCGTTCCGCGTGCCCAGGGAGTACCAGCAGAAGGCCCTGCTCTTCGGCATCGTCATCGCCCTGGTCCTGCGCCTCGCCTTCATCCTGGCGGGGGCGGCGCTGGTGAGCCGCTTCTCCGCGGTGTTCCTGGTGTTCGGCCTGTGGCTGGAGTGGACGGCGTTCACGCAGATCCGCGAGGCGCTGCGGGGCAGGGACGGCGACGGGGAGGAGTACCGGGAGAACGGCTTCGTCCGCCGGGTGCGCCGCGTCCTGCCCGTCACCGACGGCTACACCGGCAACCGCTTCCTCCACCGCCACGGCGGGCGCACCTCCATCACCCCGCTGTTCCTGGTGGTCATGGCGCTGGGCTCGGCGGACCTCATGTTCGCCTTCGACTCGATCCCCGCGATCTTCGGCGTCACCTCCGAGCCGTTCCTGGTCTTCTCGTGCACCGTGTTCGCCCTGATGGGGCTGCGCCAGCTGTTCTTCCTCGTCGACTCCCTGCTCTCCAGGCTCGTGTACCTGGGGTTCGGACTGGGCGCCGTCCTCGCTTTCATCGGCGTCAAACTGATCCTCGAGGCCCTGCGCGGCGGCGCGCTGCCCTTCGTGGCCGGTGGCGCCCCGCTCACCGCCCTGCCCGAGATCTCCTCGGCCCTGTCCCTGTGCGTCGTCGTCTCCGTCCTGGCCGTGACGGTCGTCGCCTCCCTCGTCGCCAGCTCCACCAAGGAAGGAACAACGCGTGAGTAACGCCGTAACAACCACCGCAGGACTCACCGCCGCGCAAGTCGCGCAGCGGGTCTCCCTCGGCCAGGTGAACAGGGTGCGCGAGCAGACATCGCGTTCCCTGGCCGCCATCGTCCGGGAGAACGTGTTCACGCTGTTCAACGCGATCATCGTCGGGGCCAGCGTCATCGTCCTGCTCTTCGGGCACATCCAGGACGGCATCTTCGGCGGGGTCATGGTGATCAACGCGGTCATCGGCATCGTCTCCGAGCTGCGCGCCAAGCGGACCCTGGACGCCCTGGCCATCGTGGACGCCCCCCGCGCCCGCGTGGTGCGCGACTCCAGCGCCCAGCAGATCCCGGCGGCCGAGGTGGTCCTCGACGACGTCGTCTCACTGGGTCTGGGCGACCAGGTCCCCGTCGATGGCGAGGCCCTGGAAGTCAACGGGCTCGAGGTCGACGAGTCCCTGCTCACGGGCGAGTCGCGTCCCGTGAAGAAGCAGGCGGGGGACCGGCTGCTGGCCGGCACCTCCGTGGTCGCCGGAGCGGGGGCGATGCGCGCCACCGCCGTGGGCGCCGACGTGTACGCCCAGGGGATCTCCGCCGCCGCCCGCCAGTTCACGCGCACCGTCTCTGAGATCCAGGCATCCATCAACCGGGTCCTGCAGGTCGTCTCCTTCCTGCTGGTCCCCGTCGTCGTCCTGACGTTCTGGTCCCAGAACCGGGTCGCCGGAGCGGACGGCGGGGACTGGCGCAACGCCCTGGTCCTGTCGGTCGCCTCGATCATCGGGATGATCCCCCAGGGGCTCGTCCTGCTCACCTCCATGAACTTCGCCCTCGGCTCGGCCACGCTGGCGCGCCGCGGCGTGCTGGTCCAGGAGCTGCCCGCGGTGGAGGTCCTGGCCCGCGTGGACGCGCTGTGCGTCGACAAGACGGGCACCCTGACCACGGGCGGCATCCGGGTGCGCTCCGTCGAGGTCCTGGCCGGGGACCGGGACCAGGTCCTCGGCGCGCTGGCCGCCGCCTCGGCCGACCGCACGAACGCCACAGCCACTGCCATCGCCGCCCACCTGGAGGAGGAAGGGGCGCCCGCGCCCCTGGGCCCGCAGGCGTGGGGCGTGCCCTTCTCCTCGGCGCGCAAGTGGAGCGCGTGGGGCGACGGGAGCACCGCGTGGATCCTGGGCGCGCCGGAGATCGTCATCGACCGCGCCTTAGAGGGCGGGGCCCGTGCCCTGGAACTGGCCGCCGCGGCCGCCAGCCAGGGCGCGCGCGTCGTCGCCCTCGTGAGCGCCCCCGCCGCGCTCGTCGAGGACCGGCTGCCCGAGGCGCGCCTCGCGGCCGCGGTCATCACACTGGAGGAGGACCTGCGCCAGGACGCCGCCGAGACCCTCGACTACTTCCGCCAGCAGGGCGTCCACGTGCGCGTCATCTCCGGGGACAACCCCACCACCGTGGGCGCACTGGCGGCCCAGGCCGGCCTCACGGCGCCGGGGGGCGGCGGGCCCCGCCTCATGGACGCCCGCGAGCTGCCCGAGGACACCGCCTCGGAGGAGTTCGCCCGCGCCATCGCCTCCCACGACGTGTTCGGGCGGGTCACGCCCGAGCAGAAGCGCGCCATGGTGGGCGCCCTACAGGGCAGGGGGCACTGCGTGGCCATGACGGGCGACGGGGTCAACGACGCCCTGGCCCTCAAGGACGCGGACCTGGGGATCGCCATGGGCAACGGCTCCCAGGCCACGAAGGCCATCGCGCAGATCGTCCTGGTGGACTCGAAGTTCTCCGTGCTGCCCGGCGTAGTCGCCGAGGGCCGCCGCATCATCGCGAACATGGAGCGGGTGTCCAGCCTCTTCCTGGCGAAGACCACCTACGCGGCGATCCTGGTGATCATCACGGCCCTGGTCGGGTGGCGCTACCCGTTCCTGCCCCGCCAGTTCAGCTACATCGACTCCCTCACCATCGGCATCCCCGCGTTCTTCCTGGCGCTGTGGCCCAACCGCCGCCGCTACGTGCCGGGCTTCCTGCGCCGCACCCTGTCACTGGCGATGCCCACGGGCGCCGTCCTGGCCGCCGCCGCGCTCACCGCCTTCGGCATCGTGGAGGGCCCGCCGTCCTCGCGCGAGTCCACTGCGGCGATCCTGGCGCTCATGGTGGGCGCGATCTGGCTGCTCGTCATCACGTCCAGGCCCCTGACCCCCGTCAAGTGCGCGCTGCTGACGGCTGTCGCCGTCGCCACCGTCGGGGGGGTCGCCCTAGCACCCGTGCGGGATTTCTTCCAGATGGTGTGGCCGACGCCGTGGGAGTGGGCGGTCATCGTCGGCGTGGGCCTGTGCGCGGGCGCGCTCATCGAGGCAGGGCAGAGGATCTTCTACCGGACCGCCTACAGGCGCTCCCTGGAGGAGGGCGGAGCGGCGGCCCAGGACTGAGGCTGAGGAGGGCCCGGCGCTTCCACGCCGGGCCCTGACGGGCGCGCGGTGACAGCACGGGTGCTTGCGCGCTCCTGCTGTCATGTGGTGCACGGACCGGATCAGCCGCGGCCAAGGCTCCGGCCGCGCCAGCCCCATGGACCGGCGGAACGGCCCGCGCCCGCCGCAGGATCAGAAGTGGCGGATCACCGGGTTCCACTCGCGGACGGTGCGCGAGGACACGACCCCCGCCTCGTGGAACGGGTCCGCGTCCAGCATGGCGAGCACATCGGCCTCGGCGTCCGCCTTGAGGATGAGGAGCGCGCCGGGCGCGTTCCCCAACAGGGGGCCCGACCCCAGGTTCTTCCCCTCGTCCCGCAGCGCCCCCAGGTAGGCGCGGTGCCGGGGGCGCACCTGGTCCATGAGTTCGGTCTTCGAGGGGTCGTACACGTATTCGACTGCGAAATATGCCATGCCCCCACCGTAGCGCTCATCCCGGGATTTGCCCAGGGCCCCGCTAGGATCGTAGGGTGCATGACCAACTAGTGATCCAGGGCGCCCGCGAGCACAACCTCAAGGATGTGAGCCTGACCCTGCCCAGGGACGCGATGATCGTCTTCACGGGCCTGTCCGGCTCGGGCAAGTCCTCCCTGGCCTTCGACACGATCTTCGCCGAGGGGCAGCGGCGCTACGTGGAGTCCCTGTCCTCCTACGCCCGCCAGTTCCTGGGGCAGATGGACAAGCCCGACGTCGACTTCATCGAGGGGCTGTCCCCGGCGGTGTCCATCGACCAGAAGTCCACGTCCCGCAACCCCCGTTCCACGGTCGGCACCATCACCGAGATCCACGACTACCTGCGCCTGCTGTACGCGCGCGCCGGGGTCGCCCACTGCCCCCAGTGCGGGGCCCGCATCCAGGCCCAGACGCCCCAGCAGATCGTCGACCGGGTGCGCACCATGGACGACGGCACCCGTTTCCAAGTGCTCTCGCCAGTCGTGCGCGGCCGCAAGGGCGAGTACCAGGACCTGCTCGACGAGCTCAAAGCCGACGGCTACACGCGCGCCATCATCGACGGCGAGGCCGTGCGCCTGGAGAACGCGCCGAAACTGGAGAAGAAGCTCAAGCACACCATCGAGGTCGTCGTGGACCGCCTCGTCGTGCGCAGCGGAATCCGCCAGCGCCTCACCGACTCGGTGGAAACTGCCCTGCGCCTGTCCGACGGCCTCGTCGTCATCGACTGCGTGGACCTCGACGAGGCGGACCCCGCGCGGCGCCGCCGCTTCTCCGAGAAGCGCGCCTGCCCCAACGACCACCCCCTGTCCCTGGACGAGATCGAGCCCCGCACCTTCTCCTTCAACGCCCCCTACGGCGCGTGCCCCGACTGCACGGGCCTGGGCTTCCGCAACGAGGTCGACCCCGAACTGGTGGTCCCCGACGAGGAGCTGTCCCTGGCCGAGGGCGCCGTCGGCGTGTGGAGCACCAACTTCAAGTACCACAAGCGGCTGCTGGAGTCGTTGGCGGCCGAGCTCGGCTTCGACATGTCCACGCCGTGGAAGGACCTGCCCAAGAAGGCCAAGGACGCCGTCCTGTACGGCAAGGACTACGAGGTCCAGGTGAAGTTCCGCAACCGGTGGGGGAGGGAGCGCTCCTACACGACCGGATTCGAGGGGGCGGTCGCCTACATCGAGCGGAAGAAGGAGGAGACCGAGTCGGAGTGGGTGACCGAGAAGCTCGACGGCTACATGCGCCAGGTCCCCTGCCCCTCGTGCCACGGAGCCCGCCTGAAGCCCGAGGTCCTGGCCGTCACCGTGGGCGGCCTGTCCATCGCGCAGCTGTCCGACCTGTCCATCGCCGACGCCCGCGCCCACCTGGCGGACCTGGAGCTGGAGGACCGCTCCGCCTCGATCGCCGCCCCCGTCCTCACAGAGATCGCCGCCCGCCTCGACTTCCTGGTGGACGTGGGCCTCACCTACTTGACGCTGTCGCGCGCCGCCGGCACCCTGTCGGGCGGCGAGGCGCAGCGCATCCGCCTGGCCACGCAGATCGGGTCGGGCCTGGTGGGCGTCCTCTACGTCCTCGACGAGCCCTCCATCGGCCTGCACCAGCGCGACAACCGCAAGCTCATCGCCACCTTGGAGCGGCTGAGGGACCTGGGGAACACGCTGATCGTCGTCGAGCACGACGAGGAGACGATGGAGGCCGCGGACTGGATCGTCGACATCGGCCCCGGCGCGGGCGAGACCGGCGGATGGGTGGTCCACTCGGGCACCATGGACTCGCTGCTGGTCAACAAGAAGTCCCTCACCGGCCAGTACCTGTCCGGCAGGCGCGCCATCGCCCTGCCCGCGGCCAGGCGCTCCATCGACCGCAGGCGCCTCATCACCGTCAAGGGCGCCCGGGAGAACAACCTGCGCGGCATCGACGTGTCCTTCCCCATCGGCGTGTTCACCGCGGTCACGGGCGTGTCCGGCTCCGGCAAATCCACGCTGGTCAACCAGATCCTCTACCGGTCCCTGGCGGCCCGCCTCAACGGCGCGCGCACCATCCCGGGGCGTCACCGCACCATTTCGGGCATCAGCGGCCTCGACAAGGTCGTCCACGTCGACCAGTCGCCCATCGGCCGCACGCCCCGCTCCAATCCCGCCACCTACACGGGCATGTGGGACCAGATCCGCAAGCTCTTCGCCGAAACGCAGGAGGCGAAGGTCCGCGGCTACGGGCCCGGGCGCTTCTCCTTCAACGTCAAGGGCGGGCGCTGCGAGTCCTGCAAGGGCGACGGCACCCTGAAGATCGAGATGAACTTCCTGCCCGACGTGTACGTGCCGTGCGAGGTGTGCCACGGCGCACGCTACAACCGGGAGACCCTGGAGGTGGAGTACAAGGGCAAGACGGTGGCCGATGTGCTCTCCATGTCGGTGGCCGAGGCCGCCGAGTTCTTCGCGCCCATCTCGCGCATCGCCCGCCATCTCAACACCCTGGTCGAGGTGGGGCTCGGATACGTGAGGCTGGGCCAGTCCGCCACGACCCTGTCCGGCGGCGAGGCCCAGCGCGTGAAGCTCGCCTCCGAGCTGCAGCGCCGCTCCACGGGCCGCACCGTCTACGTGCTGGACGAGCCGACCACGGGCCTGCACTCCGAGGACATCCGCAAGCTCCTGCTGGTCCTGCAGTCCCTGGCTGACAAGGGCAACACCGTCATCGTCATCGAGCACAACCTGGACGTCATCAAGAGCGCCGACTGGGTCATCGACATGGGCCCCGAGGGCGGCTCCGGCGGCGGCCAAGTGGTGGCCGAGGGCACCCCCGAGCAGGTGAGCGAGGTCCCCGAGTCCCACACGGGCCGCTTCCTGGTGGACGTGCTGCGCAAGGGCAGGGTCCGCCAGATCGCAGAAGGGGCGTAGGGCAGGGGGCTGATGCGGCCGCCGCTAGCGGGGAATGTGAGGATGCCGTGAGTGACATCGTCGGAGCGCTGGGGTCGCTGTTCCCAGTTCTCAACAGCCACCCATGGGCCATGGCCGCGCTGATCGGGGTGGTCGTCGTCGCCGTGGCCATGTGGCTGGCGCCCCGTATCATCGTCGCCACCGAGAGCCTGATCAACATCAGGAGCCGCCTCAAGGATCCGGACGATTGGGCCAGCGGGGACTCCTTCCTGCGGACGAGCGATCCCGCGCTGTGGAGGCAGAACCTCGTCTTCAACAGGCTCCGCCTCGACTATCTGAACTCCGCGAGGGTGCATAACCGAATTAGGGGGAAAGAGACTCCTGTTTCAGCATTTCTGCTGTCTCAACTCGCTTTACTGTTCGTTGCATTGTTTTTCTTTTGGATCTCATCCACATTCTCGCGGCTAGCGCACATTGAGCCACAGGTTCAGTCTTCTCACTGGTTCCTTCTGCTTTTCGTCATGTTGGTTATGCCAGTATTGGTCGTTGCGTTCGCCCTACTGGGGCTCGTATCTTTCATTGTATTATTACGGATAATGGATGATGAAAAGGTCAGAAATACTGAAGCACTCTGCCGATACTTGCAGGATTCAGGTTTTGGCGATCAGGTTTCCAAGCGCGTTGCGACGTGCTGGTACCACTTCAAGGTCGAGCACCGCGATCCGCCGGTAGCGCTCGATGAACGGAGGCTGAGGACGAGAACCGGCGTTCTGCTCTCTTTCCGGGTCGAGCACCGTGACGATGACAGCGTTGCGCTCAAGGAAGAGTACGTGAGCGCTATGAACGACCGTCGGCTAGTGAAGTGTCCGACGTGCGGCAAGCGGGTGTGGTCGTACTCGTGGTCGCGCTTGTTCCTCAAGTGGCTGCGATCGTTGAAGGGCAGGGCGAAGAACAACGGGACCTGGACCGAGCAGGACGTCGCACTCGCACTGGGGGTGCTGTCCCACTTGTTCAGTGCTCAGAACGTGCAGAAGTACTTGCGCCGCCATGAGTCGCGCGTCGGACACGGCGGCTCGGCCGAAGCGGGCGCGGGCGGCCCGGAAGGAGTTGGTAGTGATGATGGCGCTGCGGGGAACGGGTGGTTCAGCAGGGTTCTGCGGCGGGGGCAGCGGCGGCCACGGTGATGCACCGTTCGACGGCCCCTCCTCCAGTGTTCGAAGAACGGAAGGATAGCCTGAGCCGCGTCAGGTCGGCTGGGTCGCCCCAGTCCGCCATTGCACAGCGACCTCGATCATCCAGCAGTCCCTGCCCCTATACCAGCTTCTGCCATACTCAAACGGCGAAGGGCCATTTTTCTATTGGAAAGCGGACCCGGCAGCGGCAGTGCTCGGGTAGTTCCGCAAGCGAAGTGGAGTTTTCAAAGGGATACCGTCACTTCACAAGTGTGATAATGCTTGCAAAGTGACGGTATCACTGCGAAAGTGGAGGCATCGCTGCGAAAACGCGCCCCGTCTCGTCGGCATAGTGCCCCTTCCGGGCGCCGCGAGCCGCATTGGGGTAGGAAACCAACCATTGGGGTAGGGCGCGCGCTGGCGGCACGGAAGCGGAGGAAGGCATTGGGGCAGGAAACCACCTATTGGAGCAGGTTATTTACCTGCCCCAATGCACCGTTTCCTACCCCAATGCTCGCCCGCGCCGGGCCCGGACGCCTCAGCTGTCGGGGTCGGCGTCGATGGCGCCCTGGACGTCCTCGAAGAGCAGGTTGGAGATCTCGACCTGGACCATCTCGACCTTCGGCACGTCGCGCAGCAGCAGCGGGTCGTCGGAGGAGGTCTGCAGCGCCAGGGTGCCGCAGCCGAATATGCGGTCGTTGAAGTCCTTCACCAGCTGCACGTCCGAGATGCGGGTGAGCGGCAGGTCGTGGCCGGTGCGCCGGAAGACTCCCCGGCGGGTGATCACCCGTTTCGTGGTCACGGTGTACGTGTGCATGTACCACAGCAGCCACGGGATGAAAAGCAGGGGGAAGCTCACGACCAGGACCAGCGCCCACAGCGCGATGGCCGCCCAGGGCTGCCAGTCGGCGGGGATGAAGACCGTGCCCACCGCGGCCGCCGCGATCAGGAGGAGCCAGACGATGATCCTCCACAGGAGGACCTTGATGTGGGTGTGCATGTGCCGGACCACGACCTCGTCGCGGCTCAGGACCTTCTTCGACAGTGCCATGCCCCCATCATGCCAGTTCGGCGCCTGTGGCGCGTCTCAACTGGGGTTCCCGCAGTTCTCCGGCTTTTCGTGATCAAATCGTGACCTTCTGGGAAGGGCAGTCGTCGTTCCAGATCAACAGCGATTATTCGGCATCCTTGCCTGGCTTTTAACCTGGTCAGAGGGGGTGCTCCGAATTGCGGCAACGGCCTCGGGGTGTCATGGGACACGCTAAACTGTAACGGTAGGTCGAAGTCGTCAACGGGGATGGTTTCGACCTGACACCCCCATCCGCTCGCGCGGGGACGGCCTCAGCGCTTCTCCCCGCGCGAGCGGCCCAGCCCCCGGCCCTCTATCCAGTACGCCTGCGCGTGGAGGCGCCCCTTCGCCAGCCCCCATTCCTTCAAGCGGGGTTTGAGCGCCCTGAGGGAGCGGAACTCCGGCGTCGCCCACGCGTACCACCCCCGGTAGTCGCCAGGATCGACGGCGCGCGCCAGCGACTCCGGGCCCTCGCGGGGCACCCAGCGCACGTCGAGGCGGGGATGGGAGGCGAAGGGCAGATCCCGATCAGAGTCCGAGTGCTCCTCCAAGTACACGCGGACGGGCACATGGGCGGGCACCTCGGCCACCAGCGAGCGGATCGCCGGCACCGAGGCGGCGTCCCCGATCATGAGGTAGCCCTCCGGCTGGTCCTGCCCGGCGAAGGAGACCTCCGTGGACCCCATGCTCATCGCGCCGATGCGGTCGCCCGCCTCCGCCCTGGCCGCCCACGTGGAGGCGGGGCCCGACGGCTCGTGCTGCACGAAGTCGACGGCGATCGTCCCGGCCCGCGCGTCGTGGGCGGCGATCGTGTAACCCCGCTGGTGCTCGACATCGGGGCGCTCGGGATCGGGGACCCACAGGCGCAGCCACGAGGCGGCGGAGAGGGGGACGGCGCCCAGGAGCTCGGGGGCGGAGAAGACGACGCGGACGCACGAAGGGGTGAGGGGACTCCGCTCCACGACCGCCAGCGGGTACTCCCTCGCGCGGAGGACCTTCAGGACGGCGCCCTGGAACCCTCGTTTCGCCATACACCGAGCCTCACAATCATCACGGGCGTGCGCACGTGATGAAGGATACACCAGATGGCGCGGACGGCGCCTAGGGCAATCCCGCCACCTCGTTGAGCACCTGGCGTATCGGCACGGGCAACGGCGCCTCGCGCTCGAGGACCGCGTCGAGCTGGCGGGTCGTGCGCGGGCCGATGATGGCGCTGGACACGCCCGGGTAGCCGCTCGCCCACGCGCACGCCACGTCGGCGGCCGTGCGGTCCAGCCCCTCGGCCGCTCTCACGGTCGCCTCGATCACGCCCCTGGCGGCCGCGGTGAAGTGCGGTTCGACGAGGTGGCGCAGGTGCGGGGAGGCCGCCCGCGAATCCGGGGGAGTGGAGTGCCGGTACTTGCCGGTCAGCGCCCCTCCGGCCAGGGGGGAGGCCGCGAAGAACCCGATGCCCCGGTCCTCCAGTTCCGCGACCAGGCCCGCGAGCCGGGTGTCCACCAGGGACAGGGGGGCCTCGACGGCCGTGATGGGCGCCCCGCCGGGCATGGCGCCGCGCGTCACGGCCTCGGCGATGTCCCACGTGCGCGAGGAGGCCATGCCGATGTAGCGGGCCCTTCCGGTGCGGTGGGCGTGCTCCGCCGCCGACAGGGTCTCCTCCAAGGGGACGCCCGCCTCGGGCGACACCAGCCACACGTCGACGAAGTCACTGCCCAGGCGCTGCAGCGCGTCGTCGAGGCTGCGCAGCATGTCGCCGCGCCCGCCGGCGGGCCTCCATGAGTCGGCGTCGGGCCGCGAGGCGCCGCGCCACGCGAGGACGACGCGGTGGCGGCCCACGGCGGCCACCGCCTCGGCGAGCACGTCGGTGGCCCTGCCCTCGCCGTGCATGGGGGAGCACTCCACCAGATTGCCCCCCGCGTCGACGAAGCGCGCCAGCATCTCGCAGGCCTCCGCGGCGTCCGTGTCGCGCCCCCACGTGAGGGTGCCCAGGCCGATGGAGGACACGCGCAGCCCGCTGCGCCCGCAGAACGTAGTCACCATGCCACCACACTAGGCCGTGCCAGGCTGCCCGGCCCAGTACGCCGGGGTGTGTCCGACGGTTCCCTCCGCGCGGGCGGCGCCGGGCACGGTCACAGGACCTTCGAGAAGAACTCCCTCGTGCGCTCCGAGGACGGATTGTCGATGACCTGGGCGGGGGTCCCCGCCTCGACGATCGCGCCGCCGTCCATGAAGACCACGTGGTCGGCGACCTCCCGGGCGAAACCGATCTCATGGGTCACCACGGCCATCGTCATGCCCGAGGCGGCCAGGTCCTGCATGACCGCCAGGACCTCCCCGACCAGCTCGGGGTCCAGGGCGCTCGTCGGCTCGTCGAAGAGCATGATCTCCGGGTCCATCGCCAGGGCTCGGGCGATGGCGACGCGCTGCTGCTGGCCGCCTGACAGCTCCGCGGGGTAGTGGTCGGCGCGGTCCGCCAGCCCCACGCGGTCCAACAGCTCCAGGGCGCGCGCCCGCGCCTGGTCGGCCGGCTGCTTCGCGACGTGGACGGGGGCCTCCATGACGTTCTCCAGCGCCGTCTTGTGGGGGAAGAGGTTGAATCGCTGGAACACCATGCCGATGCGGGCCCTCTGCGCGGCGATCTCGCGGTCCTTGAGGTCGTGGAGCTGGCCGGAGGCGTCCTCGCGGTAGCCCAGCAGCGTGCCGTCCACGTACACGCGGCCCGCGCTGATCCGCTCCAACTGGTTCAGGCAGCGCAGCAGCGTGGACTTGCCCGAGCCCGAGGGGCCCAGGATGACGCACACCTCGCCGCTGGCGATGTCGAGGTCGATGCCGCGCAGCACGTGCAGGTCGCCGAAGAACTTGTGGACGCCGCGCACCGACACCATCGGCTGGGGGGAGGGATCAGGGGTCATGGGGTCACATCCAGGAATCGGTTCTGGGAGGGGGAGGGCTCGTCGTCTGAATCGGACTGGGCGGGGGAGGCCCCCGTCGTCTCGCGCCGGTCGAAGCCCTTGGCGAAGTGCTTCTCGATGTAGGACTGGATCCACATGAGCAGCGTCGTGATGAGCAAGTACCAGATCGCGGCGGCGATGAGCAGGGGCACGGGCGCGAACATCGCCTGCCCTTTCTGCCTGGCGACGAAGGTGAGCTCCAACGTGAAGGGGATGGCCGACACGAGAGACGTCGTCTTCAGCATGGAGATCGTCTCGTTGCCGATGGGCGGCACGATGACGCGCATCGCCTGGGGCAGCACGATCCTGCGGAATATCAGGGAGCGCGGCATGCCCAGGGCGGTGGCGGCCTCCCACTGCCCCTTGTCGACGCTGAGCAGGCCAGCGCGCATGATCTCGGCCAGGTACGCGCCTTCGTTGAGGCCCAGGCCCACGAACGCCATCCAGAACGGCGTGAAGTAGGCGGCCGTCTCGAAGGTGACGAACTCCGGGCCGAAGGGGATGCCCAGCGACAGCTTCGGGTAGAGGGTGGGCAGCAGGGACCAGAAGATCAACTGCGTGTAGATGGGGGTCCCGCGGAAGAACCAGATGTAGGCGGTGGCCACCCACTTGAGCACGGGGTTGATCGACTGGCGCATGATCGCCATCGTGATCGCCAGGGCCGTGCCGATCAGCATGGCGAGGACGGTGAGGATGATCGTGAAGAGCACCCCCGACATGATCGACTGGGAGAACAGCCACGCCCACACGGTCGACCACTGGTAGTTCGGGTTGGTGACGAGCCCGTGGACGGCCATCGCCACGATCACCGCGACGACTCCGGCGCCCACCCAGCGGCCGGGCCGGGGGACCGGCTTGGCGTCGAGCAGCTCGACTCCGTCTTTCACATGGGGCATGATCGCTCCTTCCGCGCTCAGTCGTTGACCTGCGGGTTGAGCTCCGCGGTCGTCAGTGCGGCGCCCTCCGCTCCGTAGGGGGCGAGGATCTGCTGGAGGTAGCCGTGGTCCATGAGGTACTGCGCGGCCTTCTGGACGGCCTCGGTCAGCGCGGCGTCCTGCTTGTTGACCGCGATGCCCTGGGGCGCGGACTCGATGACGTCGCCGATCTGCTCGATCTTGCCCTGGGACAGGGCCGCGGTGTAGCCGATGACCGTCGAGTCTGCCAGGGTCGCGTCGTACTGCCCGCCGACGACCTTGGTGGCCACGGAGGTCTGGACGTCGTGGGGCATGACGGTGATCGCCTCGTTCCCCGCGGACACGCACTCCTCGGACAGTTTGTTGACGTACTCCTCCTGGGCCGTGCCCGTCTGCACGCCGATGGTCTTGCCGCACGGCTGGGCGGGGTCGAAGCCCTTCGGGTTGCCCTGGGCGACCCCGTAGGCGGAGCCGACCTGGACGTAGGCGATCATGTTCGTCTGCTGCTCGCGCTCGGAGTTGATCGTGAAGGAGGAGATGCCGACGTCGAACTTCGTGCCGATGGAGGGGATGATCGTGGGGAACTCGGCGTGCGAGGTCGTCCCGTCCTTCAGGCCCATGACCTTGGCCAGGGCCCTGGTGAGGTCGGCGTCGTAGCCGACGACCGTCTGGCCGTCGCTCGCGCGGAACTCGCCGGGGGCGTAGTCGGCGGAGGCGCCGTTGCGCAGCGTGCCGCGGGTCTTGACCTCGTCGGGCACCAGTGCGGCGATCTCGTCGACGGTGGGGATCTGGGAGACGTCGAAGGGGGTGACGTCCGTGGTCGCGGCTCCGCCCGAGGCGGCCGCGCCGTTGGGGTCCGAGGCGGACTGCGTGGTGGCGCCGGGGTCGGAGCACGCCGCGAGGACGAGCGCGGACGCCGCGGTCAGTGCGAGGAGGGCCGCTGTCGCGGGCTTGTGCGGGGTGTGCATCTCGGGATCCTTAAGTGCGGGGGATTGTCGGTACGGCATCAGTATGCATCATCATGCATGGCTATGCATAATATGTGATGGATGTCCGTTCGCAATGCGGACGCCCGCACGGCGGCGCCCGCGCCCGCTCCGCGGACTGCGCCCCTGCGGCGGGCCGCTGCTCCGGCCAGTCAGGACCACTGCCGCCCGGCCGGTGGGCGCTGCCCCGGGCTCCGGGGACAGGGAAGGGGCGGCCGGGGCCGCCCCTTCCCGCGCTACGCGTGCGCCGCTCACTTGCCCCGCAGGGCGCGCCGGTTCGGGCGCGCCCGCTGCGGGTCGATGCCCTTGGGGATCGGCGGGTTGTTCGCCTTCAAAGCCGCCAGGCGGGAGGAGACCTGCGGGACCTCCTCGCTGGTGAGGGCGTTCTTGAGCTTGTTGATGGCCGCCTGCAGCTTGGCCAGGGCGACCTGCCCCTCGTCCTTGCCGACCTGGATCTGGTGGACCGGGACGTTCTGGAGGATCCTGGTGACGCGCTTCGCCTCGGCGTTGAGCAGGGGGCGGACGCGGGAGGAGGGCCCCTCGGAGATGAGGACCACCCCGGGGCGGCCCACGATCCGCCACACCAGGTCCTGCTCGCGGGTCACGGCGACGGGCTCCTCCGGGATGATCCACCCGCGCTTGATCTGCTGGAGCACCGCTTTGGAGGACCCGGGGGTGTCCTCGATCTGCGAGTACAGGGCGCGGGGCACCAGGAAGGACAGGATCGCCATGTCCGTCGTCAACGCGGCGAGGAGGCCGACGAACAGCCACGCGATCCAGTTCAGGTGGAGGAGGGCGGCGATGATGAGGAACAGACCGATCACGGAGATGGCTGCGCCCACCAGGACCCACGGGATCCAGGGGTAGGAGCGGGCGGAGACGCGGTACGCGTCCGCCATGTTGTTGTACCAGCGGCGCTTTGCGGGGGGTTTCTTCTCACTCATAGCACACCCATTCTACCGCCACGTGGGCCGGGCCCGGACACGGGGCCGTTCACGCGCACGCGCATGACTTGCCTCACATGGAAGTCTTCGGAAAGATTGGACCATGGAAATCGGAGGGTACGAACTCGGCACCATCATCCACATGGGCGCCAACGGGCCGCTGTGGTTGACGGAGACCAGCAAGGGCCCCGGCGTCGTCGCGATCCGGGGCGAGCGCGAGGCGCGCGAGAGCGTGGACCGCTGGCGCGCGTGGGCCGGCATCGACTCCCCGCACGTGGTCCGCCTGCTCGACGTCGTCCGCCACGAGGACGGGCAGTGGGCGGTCGTCCAGGAGTACGTCGAGGGCCGCCCGCTCGACATCGCCCTCGCCTCGCACGCGCTGCGCTCGCCGCGCACCCGCCGGAGGGTGTGGGAAGGGGTGGCCGCCGGCGTCAGCGCGCTGCACGAGGCGGGGATCGTCCACGGCGACATCAGCCCCGCGAACATCATCGTTGACCCGCAGGGGCGCGCCGTCATCATCGACATCATCGACCCGCCCCGTCCGGGCGCGGGAACGCGGGGATGGTCGCTGGGCGCGCCGGAGGGGCGGGAGGGCGACGAGGCGTGCGCCGACCGCATCGGCGAGCTCCTGGGCGTCGACCCGTCGGACGCCGACAGCGGCGGAACGGACGCCGACTCCCCCGTGCTCGTCGATGGCGGCGTCGTCGACCCCGCTCAGATCGTCGCCGATCTGCGGGCAGCGGCCCTGAGAGAGGACACCCTGGCGCCCTCCCGGGCCCGGGAGGGCGCGGAGGGCGGCGCGGAGCATGGGGGCGCCCCCGGCCACAGTCGGCGCCGCGTGGCCGCGATGCTCGCCCTCGCAGTGGTCCTCTTCGCGGTCGGCGGAGTGCTCGTGTGGCGCAGCGGCGCCTTCAACGGGGCCCCCCAGACGCCAACCGGGCAGTCCGCCGAGGGAGCGGGGG
>ERZ773009.883-NODE-883-length-21637-cov-5.770874_pt1 | contig 21637 bp, 8 predicted proteins | sample MGYA00580663_ERZ773009 | MGnify/ENA primary metagenome ERZ773009 (study PRJEB29015, sample SAMEA2737969) | human oral metagenome | biome: human oral; feature: human-associated habitat; material: dental | place: China | collected 2026 ... | reverse complement strand
CGCTCACGGCGGCCGGCCCGCAGGGAGCGCAGGGCGACCACCGCCAGGACGCGCCGACGGCGTCGGGTCGCCGCACGCAGCCGGGCCAGGACGGCGTCGGCGTCCTCCCAGACCTGCTCGGAGCGGATGTGGGAGGCGTCGGCGCCACCGAAGACCGACCCGTCCACGGACACCGCCAGGGCACCCACACTACCCGGGGCGGGCTGGGGACGGAACACGCTCCCGGGTACCTGCGCCCGCCCGTCAGTGAGCGCCTGGAGGAAGCGGGCCTGCTCCGGGCGGGTGGCGCTGCGTGGCACCCCGGTGCCCAGGTCGGTGGCGCGGTCAATGAGCTCGTCCCAGCCGCCGCCGACCTGGTCCAGGCCGGTGCCCCCAGTGCGGCGCCGGTGGCGGCGGCGCGCCTTGAGCCCGACCACCACCAGGAAGGGCGAGCTGACCACGAGCAGGCCGCCGGCCAGGCGGGCCGCCAGGAGGAGCCAGTACCTCCAGGCGGAGGCGTCGTCGGTGTCCCGGTCGTGGTCGTCGGTAATGTCGGGGGGCAGCTCGGCGGGCTCCTGCGGGGGCACCGGGGGCTGGAGGACCTGGGGACGCGGGTTGGGCTTGGGCCTGGGGACCTCGGTCTGCGGGGTCCGGTCGCGCGGCGGGGTGGGGTCGAAGGGGACCCAGCCGGCACCGTCGAAGCTGACCTCGACCCAGACGTGGGCGTCGGTGCCCAGGATCCTCTGCTCGCCCTCGGAGTAGGTCTGCGGGTAGAAGCCCATGACCACCCGGGAGGGGTACCCGGCCTGGCGCGCCATGAGGGCCATGGCGACGGCGTACTGCTCGTCGTCCCCGATCATGGCCGCGTTGACGTCCAGCAGGCTCTCCAGGCGGGCGGTGGAGTGGCTGGGCAGGCTCAGCCCGTCCGACCCGTTGGAGAAGTAGCCCTGGGTGGAGAAGAACTGCTGCATGGCACGCACCCGGGAGACGGGGGTGTCGGCCTCCCCCACCGCCTCGGACAGGCGCTCGCCCACGCCGTCGGGCACATTGGTGAGCTCGGGCTGGACCAGGGTGCTCCCGGCGCGCCCGGTCAGCTGCTGGTCGCTCCACACCGGTGGGGTGACGAGAGTCACGGTATAGCTGTCCCCGCTGCTCAGGCCCCGGGTGGTCAGCGCCGAGCCCAGGGACGAGGAGTAGTACAGCCCGTCCATAATGGCCGCGGAGTCGGCGCTGGTGACGTCAATGGTGCGCAGCTCCCCGCCGCCGGGCATCCAGTAGCCGGAGTAGTCCTTGATGGTGATGCCCAGGGTGGAGGTCGTGGCGTCCTCGGGCAGGGCGTCGTCGGTCACGGTGGTCCCGGTGCGGTAGAAGCTGTCGGAGCCCTGCCCGGTGCCCACCCGCATGACGACGCCGTCGTACGCGTCCAGGGTGGCCAGGCGGATCCGCTCCCCCTCCTTCAGGCCGGTGACAGTGAACAGGGTGGCGTCCTTCTGGTTGTCCACCCAGTAGTGGAAGCTCGTCAGGGGCGAGGCGTACTCCTCCAGGTCCAGGGGCGGGCGGACGTGGTCACGCAGGACGTCGCGGTGCTCCCCGCCCTGGAGGACGGGGGCGGCCAGGCCGGACGCCACCAGGGCGGTAGCGACCATGGCGAGCGACCCGGCCACCGTGAGCCAGCGCCTGCCCTGGCCCGTGGGGCTGCCCACAATGCCCCGGCCGGCCTCCCGCCGGCGCCGGTGGGCCAGCCAGGAGGTCCACAGCAGGCCCGTGGCCAGGACGGTCCCGGCTGCGGGCAGGGCCAGGGGGGCGTTCTGGGAGCCCCACAGCACGCCGACCAGCCCCAGGGCCGCCACCGGTACCAGCGCCCAGGCCTGGCGGCGGGTGGTGCGCAGCGCGGTGGTGACCGCGGTGACCGACGCCAGCAGCCCGGCCAGGTAGGGCACGATGGCGGGGCCCACGAAGGCCCCTGCGGGCGGGCTCAGGGTGAGCAGGTCCTTCCAGGCCTCCACGGCCCCGGTGACCAGCCCCTGGAGGGTGGCGAGGGTGGGGACCAGGCGTGAGGTGGTCGTGGCGGGCAGGGCCAGGGCGCCGCCCGCCAGGAGGTAGGTCAGGGTGGTGGCCAGGAGCGTCTCCAGCAGGCTCCACCGCCACCGGGCCCCGGCCAGGCCAATGAGGCTGCCCAGGGCAATGCCCCCGGCCACCGCCGTATAACCGCTGGTGTCCCCGAACACGGCGCCGTGGGTGGCCCCGGCGGCCCCCAGGAGGAGGACGACGGCGCCCAGGCTCACCCAGTCCACGCCCCGGGCGGACGCCTGATCGGCCTCGGGCCCGCCCCCGGTCTTAGGCCCGCCCTCGGTCTTAGGCCCGCCCTCGGTCTTAGGCCCGCGCCCGGCCCTGGCGGCGCGCCGAGCCTGCCGGCGGGCCTGGCGTCGGGCTGCCAGGCCCACCCGTCCCCCGCTCTCACTGGCGGGACTGCTGGCGGCCTCGCCGGCGCTCTTACCAGCGGGCCTGCCAGTGGCCTCACCGGTGCTCTGAGCCCGGGGCTCGTCGGTGGTTCCGGTCTGCCCGGTCACGGGCTCAGGAGTATCAGTGCTCTGCCCGGTCACGGGCTCAGGGGTGTCAGCACTCACGAGTCGACCTTTCTCATGGCCCGGCCCAGCAGGTCGAGCTCGGGCAGGGTCAGGACGGGCAGCCCGGCCAGGCGCTGGGAGCGCAGGGCGGCGTCGCCGTCCACGCGCAGGGCGATAGACCGGGTGCTCAGGGGGAGCTCGACGTGGGCGCGGTGGATGCTGGCAATGGGGACCAGGGAGCCGGTGACCAGGACGGTGACCGAGGCGTCGGGGACGGCTGCGGCGGCGCAGCGGGTGACCTCCATGAGGTCACCGCGGTCGGCCAGGCGCTCAATGGTGGTCAGCAGGTCCAGGACCCGGGTGGAGGTGGGCAGCAGCGGGACGCCCGCCTGGGTGACCAGGCTCAGCTCACGGTGCTCGCGCAGGGCGGTCAGGGCCAGGGAGGCGGTGACGCTGACGGCCGTCTCAAAGTCCTCGTCACTGGCCCAGGAGGCCGGGTCCAGGTCCAGGACGAGCAGGAGGTGGGCGCGGCGGGTCTCCTCGAACTGGCGGACCATAAGGCGTCCGACGCGGGCGGTGGTGCGCCAGTGCACGTTGCGCCGGTCGTCCCCGGGCACGTAGTCGCGCAGGGCGTGGAAGGACACGTCCGAGCTGGACAGGTCCTGGGTGACCGCGCCCTCGACGTCCCGCAGCACGCCCTGGAGGACCGCCCCCATGAGGACCGTGCGCGGGTGGACGTGGATCCTCTGGGCGCGGGTGCGCTCGCGCTCGCGGCGCAGCAGGCCGACGGGGTCGCGGGCCACGCACAGCACCGGTCCCACGGTGACCACGCCCCGGTGGTCGGTGGGCAGCACGAAGCCCCGCTCGAAGCTGGCCCGCGGGGCCAGGGTGGGGACCGCGAACACGGCGGTGCCCCCGCCGATGGGCAGCTCCATGCGGGTGGGCAGCAGGGAGCGGGTCAGGGGGTTGGTGACCTCCACGTGCACCAGGGCGTGGTCCCCGACCGTGACCTTGCTGTTCAGCGGGGAGTGGCTGACCTGGTGCCCGCCGGAGGGCAGCAGCCACAGCCAGGCGGTGCACACCACGACGGCGAGGACCACCGCCGCGCTCCAGGCCTCCTGCCAGCCCAGGACCCAGCTGGCCGCCACGCAGGCCGCCAGCAGCACCCCGGCGGCGACGCCGGTGGGGGTGACCACCCGCCACGGCGCCGTGAGCACCGAGGCGGCCCGGGCGTGCGGGAGGAGGCGGGCGAGGCGGCCCAGGGGGCGCAGGACGGGTGCGGCGAGGCGGCCCAGGGGGCGCAGGGCCCGGACGAGCCCGCGCACGGGGGCCAGGAGCCGACGACGGCCAGCTGACTGGGACCGGGAGGGTCGCGGGGAGGAAGGGACCGGGGCGGGAGACACGTCTTACCTGTGGGTGGGTGCGGGTACGGTGGTCAGGGCGTGGTCGATGACCTGCTCGGGACTGGCCCCGGCGAACTCCGCGTCAGGATCCATCACCACACGGTGCGCCCACACACTACGAGCCAGATCCTTGACGTCATCAGGCACCACGTACGCCCGACCCTGAGCAGCCGCCCACACCCGCGCCACCCGCACCATCGCGATCGCCCCACGAGTCGACACCCCCAACCTCACCGAGGCATCCTCCCGCGTCGCCTCCACCAGAGCCCCCACATAGTCCAGCACCGAGTCCTCCACATGGTTACCCGCCGCCAGATCCGCCATCGAGGCCACCGCCGAGGACGCGATCACCGCCCCCAGAGACCGAGACCGGTCCGGACGAGCCGACCCCGCCAGCACCCGACGCAGAGCCACCCGGTCCGGGTACCCCACCGACGTCTTCACCAGGAACCGGTCCAACTGCGCCTCAGGCAGACGATACGTCCCCGCCTGCTCAATCGGGTTCTGCGTCGCGATCACCATGAACGGACGACCCGCCGCATGAGCCACCCCGTCCACCGTCACCTGCGACTCCTCCATCACCTCCAACAGGGCCGACTGCGTCTTCGGACTCGCCCGGTTGATCTCGTCCGCCAGCACCACCGACGCGAACACCGGACCCGCGTGGAACTCCCACTCCCCACTCCCCTGATCGAACACCGTCACCCCCGTGATATCACTAGGCAGCAGATCCGGCGTGAACTGGATCCGCGAGTGCGTCCCCTGCACCGTCGCCGCCACCGCCCGAGCCAGAGCCGTCTTCCCCGTCCCCGGCGCGTCCTCCAGCAACAAGTGCCCCTCAGCCAGCATCGTCACCAGAGCCAACCTCACCACCTCCTCCTTACCCAACAGAGCCAGACCCACATTACCCACCATCCGCGCAAACGTCTCCGCAAACCAAGCCGCATTCTCCTGAGTCATAGCCATAGGATATCCGCCTTTCTCTCCGCTACCGGGGGTCATCTGCAGCTAAGGCTGTCAATCATGCTCGCCCACTGGGCGTCCTTGTATTTGGTGTCGGCACCGAGCACGCCTATATTCCACTTACCCTCATAGGAGGCGTTTCCGGCCCCGTCAACGGGGATGGAGGTGGAGACGCTGTAGCCACCGAATTTGCCGGAGCAGCTGACCGTGGTATTGGGCGGCCAGTCCGTGAGCCTCAGGCCCACCACGTTGCAGGTCGCTACGGCGCAGTACCCTATGCTCGAGCCCCCACCGAACTGCCCTGCCGCCTTATAGGTCCCTGCCGAGCGCGCGTAGGTCCGGGTCCTGGCCTCCGCGCAGCTGTCGGAAGTCGGCGACTCGCCCTTCTCGGAGGAGTGCTGGACCGCCTTGACGCACAGGCGGACGTAGCCCCCCTCACCGACGTCCCACGACCTGGACCCTGAGGGCCCCACCGACGCGGACTCATGGCCTGAGAGCACGAAGCTGGTGTCCCGGCCGTTGCCGTTGCCCCCGCTCCAGCTGCAGTCCACGCGCGTACCGTTGGCCGCGCAGCTCATGGTGGGGCCGACCGGGGACCCGAAGGGTGTGACCGTGCCGGCCTCGGTGGGCGTCGAGCAGCTCTGGGTGCCGGTCTTGGCCCCGCAGGCCCGCACCCTGACGCTCGCGGGCTGGCCGTTGGACAGGCCGTTGCCGCTGAGGTTGGACACCGACTGCCAGGCGCCCCCGCCCACGCTCCACTCCAGGGACAGGTCGCTGGTGCGCCAGCCGTTGCCGGCCACCGCCGAGGTGGTCATACTGATCTGGTTGTCGCTGCCGGTGGCCGCCAGGCCCGAGGCGTTGGGGGAGGCGGGCACGCCCACCACCCAGGTGCTGACGCAGGTCTGGGAGGAGGTCCGGGCCGAGGCGTTGGCGCCGTCGTTGGTGGCGGTGACGCAGAAGCTGACCTGGTCCTCGGCGGTGCCCACGCCCTCCAGGGTGGTGGACCGCGAGCCCCCCTGGACCGTGGTGCTGGCGCCGTTGGAGGAGGTCACGGTGTAGTACTCGACGTCCTTGCCGTTGGTGCTGCTCACCGGGCCCCAGCTGACGCGCACCGAGTCCGACCCCGAGGCCGTGCCCAGGCCGGTGGCCTCCGCGGAGACCGTCCCCACCGGGCCGGGGCGGCCGAAGGGGGTCACCGCCACCGACGGGGAGGACCACTCCTGGGACTGGCCCTTGGCGTTCTCGGCCTTGACCACCACCGTGTAGGCGCTGCCGTTGGTCAGGCCCGTGAAGGTGGCGCTGGTGCCGGTGACGCTCTGCTGCTGGCCGCCGGGGGACAGCGCCACCGTGTAGCCCTTGAGGGCCGAGCCCTCGTTGCTCGGGGCCGACCAGGTCACCGAGAGCTCACGGTCGCCGGGCGTGGCCACCGCCTGGGGCACGGTCCCGGGCACCACGTCGATATTGGTGGTCGCCGAGGCGGAGGCCGGGGAGTCGCCCACGGCGTTGCGGGCCACCACGTGGAAGGTGTGGTCCACGCCGTTGGTGCGCCCGGAGAACAGGCAGCTGGTGACCACGCCGCAGTCGGTGGAGTCGCCCTGGGTGTCGTCGTAGAGGGTGAAGCCGGTGACGTCGGCGCCGTTGGCCGGGCCCGCGGTCCAGGAGACCAGGGCCGTGGCCGGGGAGTTGGAGGTGGCGCTCACCGCCGTGGGCGCACCCGGCCTGTCGCGCACGGTCACGGTGACCACGCCCTCGACCTCACGGGTGGGGTCGTCGGTCTTGTCGCCCACGCGGTAGCTGACCGTGGCGGTGCCGTTGGTGCCCGACGGCGGGGTGATGCTCAGGGTGGTCCCGGACACCGAGACCGTCCCCCCGTCGGAGGAGGTGGGTGTGCCCACCAGGTGCAGGGGGGTGTCGGGGAAGGGGTTGGAGGCGTAGGAGGAGACGTCCACGCTCACGGGCCTGCCGGCGTCGGTGGTCACCGAGGCGGCGGAGAGCTGGATAAGGGGCCGGGTGGAGCCCACCACGCTCACCGGCACGCTGGCGGAGGTGCTCGCGCCCCCGGCGTCGGTGACGGTGAGGGTCATGGACCCCGCGCTGCCCCGGGGGGCGTCGGCGGACACGCCCACCGACAGCGAGGAGCCCGACGCCGAGGCGCTGACCGCGGCGGGCACGTCGGACAGGGTGTAGGTCATGGAGGCGGGGTCCTCGCCGTCGGGGTCGGTGACCCACTGGGCCATGGAGACGGCGGGGGAGGTCTCCCCGGCGGCCACCTCCACGCCGGTGGGCGTGACCACGGGGGGCCGGTTCTCACCGGGGGTGACGGTGATGGGCAGGGTCAGCGGGACCACGTTGCCCGCGGGGTCGTTGAGGTCGGCCCCGTCGGTGACCTCGAAGGTCACCGAGGAGGGCCCGGAGTAGTCCGCGGCGGCGCCGAAGGTCAGGGTGGTGGCGTCCTTGACCAGGGACGAGCCGTCCCAGCCGACGGCGGCGCTGACCTTGTCGGGGTCCGTGATCTGGACCTTCTTGCCCGGGGCGGCCAGGACGTAGTCGCCCAGGGGGATGGTAGCGGTGGTGCCGGCCCTGACGGTCACGGCGCCCTTGGTGGCGTCCAGGCGCGGGGCGGTCACGGTGGTGCCGGGCACGTTGACCACCGCCGAGGAGGTCAGGCCGTCGGGGTCGGTCAGGGTGTACAGGACGAAGCGCTGCTGGTCGCGCACCTCCGCGACGAGCTTGCCGTCCTGGACGCGCACGCCGTCGTCGGCGGAGGAGATAGTGTCCGCGGCCACGTCCCCGTCGGGGTCCTCGTCGTTGGCCAGCACGTCCACGGGTACCCAGGCCCCGGCGCGCACCTGGTCGGCGGGGACCTCGTCGTCGCGCGCCACGGGCGCGGACAGCGGGGCGGTGGGTGAGACGGTGAGGGTCAGCAGGCCGGTGACCGGGTCGGACCTGCCGTCGGTCACCCCGTACTCCATGGTGTAGGTGCCCGGGGTCGTCGGGGAGCGCAGGGCCACCCGCGAGCCGCGGGCCGCGGGGGCCACGGCCGGGTCCTGGGAGGCGATGAGGCTCTCCACCAGGGACAGGGAGTCGCCGTCGGGGTCGACGTCGTTGGCCAGGACGGGCACGGCCACCGCCACGTCGGGGCGCACGGTGACGGCGTCGGCCACCGCCACGGGGCGCTGGTTGCTGGTGGCGGCCGGGGCCACGCCCACGCGGACCTGCGCGGTGGCGATCTTGCCGAGGCGGTCGCGCACCGTGTAGGTGAACACGTCGGTGCCGACCTTGTTCGGGGCGGCCGTGTAGGCCATCTCGGCGGTGCCCAGCTCCACGGCCCCCAGCCTGGGGCTGGTGCCCAGGCCCATGAGGGTCACGGAGTCCCCCTCGGAGTCGATACCCTCCAAGGGTACGGGGATGGTCACGGTCTCCCCGGCCACGGCCCAGGCGGTGACGTCCTTGGGGTGCGGGGGCGTGTTGCGCTCCTCGTCCATGGCCACCACCGTGACCCGTACCACGGCGGAGGCCACGTTGCCGGCGGTGTCACGCACCGTGTAGATAATGTTGCCGCTGCCGGGCTGGTCCCCGGCGCGGAAGCGCACCTGGTTGCCGGAGGTGAAGGGGGTGCCCATGGCGGGGGCGATCTCGTGCTGGAGGTCCCCGCTGACGCTCATGGTCAGGCCCGCCGGGGAGCGGTCGTTGGCCAGCACCGAGACGGTGCCGATGTCACCGGCGCGCACCACCAGGGTGTCGTCGGTGAGCTCGGGGGGCGCGCTGGCCGAGGCCGCGGGGACGGGGATGACCATGACGTGCCCCTCGGTGGTGCCGTAGGCGTTGGCCACGGTGTAGGTCACCTGGGCCGGGGCGCTCAGGCCGCTGGGGGCGGTGACGCGCAGCAGGTGGTGCTGGAGGAGGGCCGCCACCAGGGGCGAGCCCTCGGGGGTGCGCACGGACTGCACGGAGAGCACGCCCCCGTTGGGGTCCATGTCGTTGTCCAGGACCGCTACCAGGGCCTGGCCCCCGGCGGGCAGGGTGGTGACGTCGTCCATGGCCACCGGCGGCAGCGAGACCGCCGGGTCCACGGCGTCCACCCGGATGAGGCCGTCGGTGGACGAGGGGCCGTCGCTGACGGTGTAGGTCAGGTAGGTGGTCCCCGGGGCCGACGGCGTGACGGTCACCATACCCAGGTTCTGGTCCACGCTGACGCCCACCCCGGCGGGGGCCTGGCCGACGGAGACCAGGCGCAGGGTGTCGCCGTTGGCGTCGGTGTCGTTGAGCAGCGGCATGACCTGGACGCCCACCCCGGCGGGGGTGATGACGTGGTCGCCGTTGGCCACCGGGGGCACGTTGTCGTTGCCGCGCACGTCCACGCGCAGCACGCCGTCGGTCTCGGCGGTGCCGTCGGAGTAGGTGACGATCAGGTCGGTGGTGCCGGTGGCGGAGCCCAGGTCACGGACGTTGACGGTGCCGTCGGCCCGCCAGGTGACGTCGAGGTCGGCGGGGAAGGCCACGCCCTTGAGGTAGACGGGGTCGCCGTCGGGGTCGATCCAGTCCCCGGACACGTTGAGGGAGACCTGCGCCCCGCTGGTCAGGGCCAGGGTGGAGGTGCGCAGCTGGGTGGGGCCGTCGTTGACGCTGAAGGGGTGGACGGTCAGGGTGACGGTGGCCTGGTCGGTGTCCTGGCCGTCGTCGAGGGTGTAGGTGAAGGTGGACTCCCCGGTGGCCTGCTCCTGGACCTGCGCCTGGAGGGCCGCTCCCCCGCGGACCTTGCCCACGGTAGCGAAGGAGGGGTCGGCGTCGGGGGTGGCCACCAGGACGTCGCCGTCGGGGTCGGTGTCGTTGGCGACCACCGGCAGGTAGGCGGTGCGCCCGGGGCGCACCCCGAAGGAGTCGTCCACGGCGTCGGGGGGCGTGTTCTCCTCCTTGCGCTCCTGCTGGGCCTCGTCCTGGGTCCGGGTGGAGTCCTCGTCGCTGGTCTCCTCCTTCTCGACGTCGGAGTTGACGGCGTCCCAGTTGTCCACCTGGACCATGTTCCTGTCCGGCAGCCACAGGCCCCCGGACTCGACGTCGTTGAGGACGATGACCTCGCGGTTGACCCGGAAGACGGCCCGGGTGGCGTCGTCGAGGCCGGCCACGGCCATGTCGACGTCGTCCTGGGAGCCCTCGCAGTCGCGCAGGAAGGAGCCCTTGCCGCCCCAGGCGGCGTAGGCGCACCCGGCGTGCTGGGCGGGGCGGGCGGGGGTGCCCCCGGCCAGGGTGGGCGCGACGGTGGTGACCTCGCCCTCCAGGGACACGCGCAGCAGGGCCTGGCTGGTGGACACCAGGACCTCGCTGGCGGCCGGGCCGGGGATCTGGAGGCGCCAGGAGTCGCCGGGCAGGGTGAGGGTCCTGCCGCCGGGCAGGGTGAGGGTGCCCGAGGCCGTGTCCAGGACCGCGGTGGCCGAGCCGACGGCGCTGACCTCCAGGACGGCCTCGGGGCCCAGGGCGGGCAGGTCGGTCTGGGTGACGTCGTAGGTGGAGCCCGCCGGGATCAGGGTGCGCAGGGTGCCGGTGCGGGTGGAGGCGACGTGGACCGAGCCGTCGGTGCCCATGGCCAGGACCGCGCCCGGCATGTCGGTGACCAGCGGGCTGGAGGAGGCGGGGTCGAAGCTGGCGTACCGGGAGGCGGGCATGACCCAGACCTGGCCGCTGTCGGGGGCGGCCACGCCCACCGAGCCCCCGCCCAGCTCCATGCGGGCCGAGCCGGTGGCGCTGGAGGCGGTGAGGAGCTCGCTGCGGGCCACGTCCACCTGGGTGTAGGTGTCGGACTCGGTGTCGGAGACGAAGACGTCGGCGGCGGCCTGGTCCACGTCGAAGGAGGCCGAGCCGGCCCGGAACCCGGAGTCCAGGGCCTGGGAGGGGTAGTTGAGGTGGGCCACCAGGCGCATACCGGCGTTGGTGACCCACACGCCGCCGTCGTGGAGGTCCACCTCGTGGGTGGCGACGCCGGGGTTGAGCAGCACCAGGACCACCGCCGCCGCCGTGAGGACGCTCGTGACCCACACGGTCAGCCTACGTACCGAGAGACGCCGCAACAGCCGACCTTTCCACGGGGATGGGGATCCTCCGGCCGTACGACGCCGCAAGTCACGGAGGAGACGAAAAACGTCGCCGTGAGTATGCCACGGCACCAGGACGCCTCAGGGGCCTCGAGGACCCCGGATACAGACAAGTTCTGACCCATGCCCAGGTATTTCAATGTGTTTTGATCACATTACTTTATCTTGAGGCTCTTTGTTACGTGGAAGTAACGTCCCGTTCTCCTCCGTCGGCCCTCACAGGCACCTGCGGAAGCGTCGTGAGTGGGTCCGCTCCCTGGCGAAGCACCAGGCGCTCCAGGAGGTGCGCAGGGTGCCCTCGTCCTGCCCGAACTCCTCACGCAGCCCCGGGTAGAGGGCGACGGCGTCCTGGAACGCCTCCTGGACCTCCTCGTAGCGTTCCAGCCTGGCCATCTCGCTGCCCGCGCGGTACAGGCAGACGGCCTGCTGGCGCCCGGTACCCCCTACCTTCCGGTAGAGGTCCAGGGCCTGGCGGAAGGAGTCGGCCGCCTCCTCGTGGCGCCCTGCCGCCCTGAGGGCGATGCCGGTGTCGTACAGGCAGTCCGCCTGGTCCTGCACGGCGCCCGGCAGGTCCCGGTACAGCTCCAGGGACCCCCTCAGGGCGTCCAGGCCCTCCTCGTGGCGCCCCACCGCCACCAGGGCCGTGCCCATGTCGTGCAGGCAGCCTGCGCGCTGGCGCCCGGTCACGAGCAGGTCGGGCGGGCCCTGCCGGGAGGGCTCCGCCTCCTTGTGCCCCTCGTCGGCGCCAGTATCCGGGCGGTCGGCCTGCTCCCGGTCCCCGGGCAGGTCGCGGTAGAGGTCCAGGGCCTGGTGGTAGACCGTCAGCGCCTCCTCGTGGCGGTCCGCGTCGTCCAGCGTCAGGCCGGTGCTGTACAGGCAGTCCGCCTGCTCCTCCTGGGTGTCCGGCAGCTCCCGGTAGAGCCCCAGGGCCTGGCCGAGCCCGGCCAGCGCCTCCTTGTGACGGCCCGTCTCCGCCAGGGCGCTGCCGGTACCGTACAGGCAGCCGGCCTGCTCCGCCCGGGTGTCCGGCAGCTCCCGGTAGAGCCCCAGGGCCTGGCGGTAGGCCTCCAGGGCCTCCTCGTAGCGCCCCACCCGGTCCAGTGCGTCGCCCACGCCGTACAGGCAGTCGGCCTGCTCCGCCTCGCACCCCGGCAGGTCGCGGCAGAGGTCCAGGGCCTGCTGGTAGGCCTCCAGGGCCTGCTGGTAGGCGGTGCGGGCGTCGTCGAACCGGCCCAGGGTGCGCAGGGTGACGCCGACCTGGCCCAGGCAGTCGGCCCGGCAGTGCTCGGCGTCGGACAGGTCGCGGTAGAGCTCCAGGGCCTGACGGAACCTGCTCAGGGCCTCCTCGTAGCGCCCCATGGCGTGCAGGGCCAGGCCGGTGTCGTACAGGCAGTTCGCCTGGTCCTTCTCCGTGCCCTTCATCTGCCGGTAGAGGTCCAGGGCCTGACGGAACCTGCTCAGGGCCTCCTCGTGGCGGCCCTCGGCGCTCAGGGCCACGCCCGACTCGCACAGGGAGTCGGCCTGCTGGTACTGGGTGCCGGGCAGGGAGGGGCAGAGATCCCGGGCGTCCCGGAAGGCCTCACGGGCCCGGGCGTAGCGGCCCGTGGCGTGCAGGGCCTTGCCGATGCCGTTGAGGCACTCGGCCTGGCTCTTCTCCGTGCCCTCCACCTGGCGGTACAGGCCCAGGGCGTCCCGGAAGGAGGCCAGGGCCTCCTCGTGGCGCTCCATGCTCCCCAGGGCCAGGCCGATATTGCGCAGGCAGCCGGCCTGCCGCAGCCCGGTGCCCTCCACCTGGGCGTACAGGTCCAGGGCCTGACGGTAGGCGGCCACCGCCTTCTCGTGGCGCTCCATGCTCCCCAGGGCCAGGCCGGTGTTGTACAGGCAGCTGGCCTGGTCCCTCTGGGTGCCCTCCACCTGGGCGTACAGGCCCAGGGCCTCCTGGAAGGCGATGCAGGCCTCCCCGTAGCGTCCCACCTGCCGCAGGGTGTTACCGGTGCCGTACAGGCACAGGGCCTGGTCCTTCTGGGTACCGTCCACCTGGTGGTACAGGCCCAGGGCGTCCCGGTAGGAGGCCAGGGCCTCCTCGTGGCGGCCCATGGCGTGCAGGGCCAGGCCGGTGCCGTGCAGGCACAGGGCCTGGTCACGCTCGCTGCCCTCCACCTGGCGGTAGAGCTCCAGGGCCTGGCGGTAGGCCTCCAGCGCCTCCTCGTGGCGGCCCGTGACACGCAGGGTGTTGCCCGTCTGCCCCAGGCAGTCGGCCTGGTCCTTCTGGGTGCCCTCCACCTGGCGGTAGAGCTCCAGGGCCTTGCGGTAGGAGGCCAGCGCCTCCTCGTGCTTCTCCAGCCCGTGCAGGGCCAGGCCGGTGTTGCGCAGGCACATGCCCTGCTCACGCTCCGTACCACCCTGGCTGCGGTAGAGCTCCAGGGCCTTGCGGTAGGAGGCCAGCGCCTCCTCGTAGCGCCCCAGGCGGCGCAGGGTGTTGCCCGTGTTCTCCAGGCAGATACCCTGCTGGCGCTCGGTGGCCCCCACCTGGAGGTACAGGTCCAGGGCCCGCCGGTAGGCGCTCAGCGCCCGTGCGTAGCGCCCCGCGTCGTCCCAGGTGTTACCGACGTCGACCAGGCAGACGGCCTGGTCCCTCTGGGAGCCCCTGACCCGACGGTAGAGGGACAGGGCGTCCTGGAAGGCGGCCCGGGCCTCCTCCTGACGGCCTACCGTGCGCAGGGCCAGGCCGGTGTTGCGCAGGCACATAGCCTGCTCGCGCCCGGTACCGCTCTGGCTGCGGTAGAGCTCCAGGGCCTGGCGGTAGGAGGCCAGGGCCTCCTCGTAGCGACCCAGGCGGCGCAGGGTGATGCCGGTGATGTTCAGGCAGCCCGCCTGCTCCTTCTCGGTGTCCTCCACCTGGTGGTACAGGCTCAGGGCGTCCTGGAAGGAGGCCAGGGCCTCCTCGGGGCGGCCAGCGTCGTCCAGGGCGTTGCCGGCGTTGAGCAGGCAGCTGGCCCGCTGGCGCTCGGTCCCCTGGATCTTGCGGTACAGGCTCAGGGCGTCCTGGAAGGAGGCCAGGGCCTCCTCGGGGCGGCCGGCCTCACGCAGGACCAGGCCCATGCCGTGCAGGCAGTCGGCCTGCCTCCACCTGGTGCCGTGCAGGCCGCGGTAGAGCTCCAGGGCGCTCGTGAGCTCGGCGAGCGCCTCCTCGTGGCGGCCCTCACGCCTGAGGGCGACGCCGGCGTCATACGTCTCGCGCGCGCGCCTGCGTCCCTCCTCATCTTGGCTTGGCATCCTTATCTCCCGCCTATCATAGACAACAATATTTTAACATATGATGCATGTGTCCGGTGTCGGGTAGGGCGTACCCGCGGAGGCCTCACGGCAGGCCCCTGTCCTCGGCGAGGCTCCGGGTGCTCCAGGCGCGGTGCAGGGTGTCGTCGTCCACCCCGGCCTCCTCGCGCAGGCCCGGGTGGAGGCCGACGGCGGCCGCGTAGGTGCTCGAGGCCTCCTCGTAGCGTCCCAGCTCAGCCAGTGCGCCGCCAAGACGGTACAGGCAGGTGCCCTGCTGACGCCCGGTGCCGGCCAGGGTGCCGTAGAGGTCGGCGGCGGCGCGGTAGGAGGCCGCCGCCTCCTCGTAGCACCCTGCCGCCCCCAGGGCGACGCCGGTGTCGTACAAGCAGGCGGCCCGGTCCCCCACGGAGCCGGCGTCGTAGAGCTCCGAGGCCTCCTGGAGGGCGTCCACGGCCTCGGTCAGGCACCCCACCTCCGCCAGGGCCCTGCCCACCTCGTGCAGGCAGCGGGCCTCCTGCGCCTCGGCGCCGCCCAGGGCGCGGTAGGCCCTCAGGGCCCGGCGGTAGGAGACCACGGCCTCCTCGTAGCGCTCCTGCCCTATTAGGAAGCGGGCGGCCTCGTGCAGCTGGTCGGCCTCCTGGCGCCCGGCCCCGGGCTGGTCGGGCTGGGCAGTGTGGTCAGGCTGGGGGACCTGGGCGGCGTGGTCGGCCACCACGTCACCGGCGGGCTGCCCGCCGGCGGCGGGATCCGGGGCCTCGTCCTGCGGACGCCCCAGCGCCTCCAGGCAGTGGCGGATGCCCCTCAGGCAGTCGTCCTGGTCCGTCTCGGTGCCCTCCACCTGGCGGTAGGCCTCCAGGGCCTGGCGGTAGAGCTCCAGGGCCTCGGCGTACCTTCCCGCCCGACGCAGGCAGCTGGCCGTGTTCTCCCGGCAGACGGCCTGCTGACGCCCGGTGCCCTCGACCTGCTGGTACAGGCCCAGGCTCTGCTCGTGGGCGGTCGCAGCCTCCTCATAGCGTCCGAGCTTCTCCAGGGCGCTACCAGTATTGAACATGACAAGAGCCTGACGGCGCTCGGTCGCCTCCACCTGACGGTAGGTCTCCAGGGCCTGGCGGTAGGCCTCCAGTGCCTCCTCGCAGCGCCCCTGCCCCGCCAGGGCCAGGCCGGTGCCGTTCAGGCAGTCGGCCTGGTCCCGGGTACTGTCCTCCACCTGCTGGTATGCCTCCAGGGCCTGGCGGTAGGAGCCCAGCGCCTCGGCGTAGCGTTCCATGCTGCGCAGGGTGCCGCCGATGTTGTACAGGCAGTTGGCCTGGCCCCGGGTACTGTCCTCCACCTGCTGGTAAGTCTCCAGGGCCCGGTGGTAGGTGGTCAGGGCCTCGGTGTAGCGGCCCAGGTCGTCCAGGGCGTTACCGGCTCTCAGCAGGCAGTCGGCCTGCTGGCGCACCGTGCCGGGCACGGTCCGGTAGGCCTCCAGGGCCTGGTGGTAGGTGGCCAGCGCCTCGGTGTAGCGGCCCACGTCGCCCAGGGCGTTGCCGATGTCGAGCAGGCAGACGGCCTGGGGGCGTGCCGTGCCGGGCAGGGTGCGGTAGGCCTCCAGGGACTGGCGGAAGGCCTCCAGGGCCTTCTCGTGGCGCCCCAGGCCGCGCAGGGCCCGCCCGATACCACCCAGGCAGTCCGCTACGTCCCTCTCAGCGCCCTCCGCCCTGCGGTAGTCCTCCAGGGCCCGGCGGTAGGAGGCCAGCGCCTCCTCGTAGCGGTTCAGGCGGCGCAGGGTGTTGCCCGTGTTCTCCAGGCAGAGCCCCTGGGCCCGCGTCGTGCCCTCCACCTGCCGGTAGGCCTCCAGGGCCTGGCCGTAGAGGTCGACCGCCTCCTCGTAGCGCCCCAGGTCGTCCAGGGCGTTGCCGGTATCGAGCAGGCAGACGGCCTGACGACGTAGCGTGCCGGGCACGGTGCGGTAGGCCTCCAGGGACTGGCGGAAGTTGTCCAGCGCCTCCTCATAGCGCTTGAGGCCGCGCAGGGCCCGCCCGATACCACCCAGGCAGTCGGCCTGGTCCTTCTCGGTGCCCTCCACCTGCTGGTAGGCCTCCAGCGCCTGGTGGTAGGAGGCCAGCGCCTCGGCGTAGCGGCTCATGCGGCACAGGGTGTTACCCGTGTTCTCCAGGCAGACCCCCTGGGCCCGCGTCGTGTCCTCCACCTGGCGGTAGGCCTCCAGGGCCTGGCGGTATGAGGTCAGGGCGTCCTCGTAGCGCCCCAGGTCGTCCAGGGCGTTGCCGGTATCGAGCAGGCAGACGGCCTGACGACGTAGCGTGCCGGGCACGGTGCGGTAGGCCTCCAGGGACTGGCGGAAGTTGTCCAGCGCCTCCTCATAGCGCTTGAGGCCGCGCAGGGCCCGCCCGATACCACCCAGGCAGTCGGCCTGGTCCTCCGTGGTGCCGCCAATGCCGCGGTAGGCCTCCAGGGCCCGTCGGAAGGCGTCCAGCGCCTCCTCGTGACGTCCTTCCCTGCGCAGGGCGAGAGCGTCGTTGCGCAGGGAGTCGGCCTGCTGGCGCGTGGTGCCGGACGACGAGACACCCCCTGACGGTACGCCGGACGGTGCGGCGGCCCCCGGTGCAGCACTGGTTGGCGCGGCGGTCCTGGGCGCGGCACCGCTCGACATCGGCCCGGCACTGGCGGGCGCGGCGGCCCCGTCCCGGCCCAGCGCACGCAGGGCGCGGTCGATCCCCGCCTGGCAGTCGGCCTGGTCCTTCTCGGTGCCCTCCACCTGCCGGTAGGCCTCCAGGGCCCGCCGGAAGGCGTCCAGAGCCTCCTCGTAGCGGCTTTCCTGGAGCAGGGAATCGCCAGTACTATAGTGGGAACTGGCCTGCTTCTTACTGATGTCAGACCGGTAAGGCCACAGATGCTGCGCCAGCCGGTAGGCGGCAGCAGCCTCCGTATAACGCCCTAGTGCGCACAGGGTGGCACTCGCGTCACTCAGACAGTAAGCTCGCTCCTTCTTGTAGTACTTGGAGCTGTAGTCACGGTAAGTATTTGCAGCCTGCTGATAAGCGGTCACGGCCTCCTCGTAGCGCCCCAGCGCACGCAGCGCATCGCCGACGTCACTCAGGCAGCTAGCCCGCGACTTTTCGACGTTTTTCTCCTTGCGCCAGTAGTCCAGAGCCTGCTGAAAAGCAGACAGGGCCTCCTCGTGCTGTCCCATTTTATACAGAGCCTCACCAGTTTTTTTCATGAGTTGGCCCCGCCTGTAGTCCGAGTCGGACACCAATGCACCCTGCCGGTACTCCGCTATGGCCTCCTCGTATCGTTTCATGTCGCACAGGGAGTCGCCAGCTCCTTCCAGACAGTCTGCCTGCTGAAAACCACCACCATATACGTCCACACCCTGCCGGTACGCCTTGAGAGCCTCCTCATACCTCCTCAGCTCACGTAGAACCCCACCAATATCCTCCAGGCAACAAGACTGCTCGAACTCGTCACCCAGGCTGCGATATATACTGAGAGCCTCCTTATACGCGGCGAGCGCCTCAGCATACTTACTTTTCCACTTAAGTTTAAAGCCCTCATCACGCTTCTTCTTTGCGCGCCTGCGCTCTTTCCTGTCCTGGCGTGACACTTTTATCTCCCGTCTACCTCAGACAAACACAACCTGACACGATCTCTCACAGGCCCCTCCTGAGACGTCGCAGGCAGCTCGGGCTGTCCGCGAAGCACTGGGCGCTCCAGGCGGTGCGCAGGAGGTCGATCTCCTCCTGCCCGGCCTCGCGCAGGCCCGGGTAGAGGTCGACCGCCGCCTGGTAGACGGCCGGGACCTCCTCGTAGCGGCCCGCCTCCGCCAGGGCGCTGCCGGCGTCGTACAGGCAGGCGGCCTGCTGGCGCTCGGTGCCGCCTGCCTGGCGGTAGAGGTCCGCGGCCTGCCGCCAGGCCCCGGCCGCCTCCTCGTAGCGCCCGGCCCTGTGCAGCACGGCACCGACGTCGTACAGGCAGTCCGCCTGGTCCTGGACGTCCCTGAGGGGGCTGGCGTAGAGGGCGTCCCGCAGGGCGGCCAGGGCCTGCCCGTAGTGCCCCGCCTCCGCCAGGGCCGTGCCCATGTCGTGCAGGCAGTCCGCCGCCTCCTGGGTGCGGGAGGCGGCACGGTAGGCCTCCAGGGCCTGCTGGTAGGCGCCCAGGGCCTCCTGGTACCGGCCCTGGGCGCGCAGGGCACGGGCGAGGGCAAGACGGCCCGCGGGCCCGTCCTCGTAAGGCCGGGCCCCCTGCCGCGACCCCGTGGCGGGAGGCGGTGATCGCGTAGGCCGCCACGTCCGTGGGCACCGCGGCGAGCACGGCCCTCAGACGCGCCGCGAGCAACGCCCTCAGACGGCGGACCTGGTCCTGGTCATCCTGCCAGTAGTACATTCCTATAAACCCTAGCTGTCGATTACCTGCTGACAGTGTGCCCGCCCAGCACCCGGGCCCCGCGGGCCGCGGGACCGCCGTTCCAGGCGTCGCCTATCCACCCGATGAAGTCACCTGGGCCCCGCGGGACCGCCGGCCGCGGCGCAGGCCACCGCCCCGGGCCCTGCCCGCGCACCCGGATCCCTTGGTAGCGTGCCCCTCCGCGGCCTAGAACAGGTACCCCGCCTGGGCCATGCCCCACAGGATCGGGTCCAGGACCCTGAAGGGGGAGACGCCCCGCAGGGTCAGCTGCTGGTTGTGCTCCGGCGTCTCACCCAGGGCCGAGACCGCGAAGTGCCGCAGCTCGCCGATCTTGTGGCTCTGGTGCGCCTGCTCGGCCAGGAGCACCACACTGTTCTGCCCGAGCTCATGATACAGGGTGCGCAGCTCGGCGTCGAGGAGCTCGGAGTCGCGTTCCAGGGCCTTGACCGCCTCGCGCGGCGGCAGGGCGGCACGGGCCATGGTGTCGTCCTGGTTGATCTGGGACCCGGGGTTGGCCAGGGGTGCCGCGAGAGGGTTATTGGCCTGTGGGAGCTGCTGCAGGGAGTCGAACTTGGAGATGGTCAGGGCCATGGGCACCTTGCTCCTCTCCATCTGGTTGAGGACATTGGCGAGGACCTTGTCCGCGGGCGCGCCCAGGCGCCCGGGATCCACGTCCGGGATAATGCCGGACAGGACCTGGCGGACGCTGTTCAGGCGCAGCGGGTCGAACAGGAAGACCACGAGATCCGCCCGGCTGAAGAAGGAGAAGGTCTTGGACCGCCCCACGATCTTCTCCAGGTCCTCCCCCGCCGCGTCACGGATGACCAGGAAGAGGCGCCCCAGGGGCCCGCCGGACATGTCCCAGATCAGCGGGTCGCGCTGGTAGGCGCCACCGGCACTGACCGGAGGCGTGCCCCTCATGGTGATGTTCTCGTCGAACAGGGGCTTGTAGTACTCACGGTTGTAGACGTCCAGGGTGCCCTGCGTGTAGGGGCTCACCGTGCAGGCCCGGGACTGGGCGTAGCGTGTGAGCGACTGCATGCCGACCCCGATGTACACCGACTTGCCGGCGCCGCGCGCACCCGCCACCGCCACGGTGAAGGCGCGGGAGCTCCGCCAGCCCGCGGGGATGTCGTAGTGGCAGGTGGGGCAGATCTCCTGGGTGCACCGGCTCTGGCAGCGACGGCAGGGGACCGAGGAGGGCAGGACCTTGATCTCACCGGTCAGGGCGGCCCGGTACCAGGGCGTCAGGAGCACGTCCGTCCCGGCGTACTCGGAGGCCACCGGGTCACTGGTCTGGGGGCAGGTGCCCGTGCAGCGGAAGACGACCTGGTCGTCGGGCAGCGGCGTGAAGCACGAGGGGCAGGCGGTGGTCATGCGGGGACTCCATTCGTGTCTGCGGGGTGGCTGACCCACTCCAGGAGCGGGGTGAGTGTGCTGAACGTGTGCTGCGTGAACGCCGTGTCCTCACGGCGCAGCTCGTGCCACACCTCCTTGGTGGGCACGAAGACCTGCCCGGCGGGCAGGATCTCAGCGAGCTCCGGGGAGCCGATGACCAGGCTCTCGCCGTCGCCGTCCAGCAGCGGCATGTCGGTCACGACGACGGTGCGTCCCCTCCCCCGGAGCCGGGAACCGCCCACGTAGCCCACCCCGTGTGCCAGCGCCCCGCCGGCCCCCTCCCGGACCACCGCCGGGGGCGTGGCACCCAGGGTGGCGTAGACGTCGTCGAGCCACCGGGTCAGCGCCTCGACCTCCCGGGCGTGGCGGCGCATGGAGGAGGAGTCGTCCAGGACCACCGTGCCCACGGTGGGACGCAGAACCCGTCCGTTCTCCTCACAGCGCCTGACGCACCACCCGCCCAGGCTGAGGGCGACCTGCCCCTCCGCGCCGGGTACGAGGACCAGCCCCCGCTCGGTACGGCGCAGCTGGACCAGGGGCGCCTCCACCTGCCCGGTCACCGGCAGGCCGCGCAGGAGGTAGCCGGCTCCCCCGCCGGCGTCCACCGAGAGGTCCACGACGCAGTCCGCCGGGAAGGGCTCACGGCTCACGGTGAGTGCCCGGATGGTGACCGGCTTGTCCGGGGCGACGGCGCCCACGGGGAACGCGAGCGTGTCGTGGGCCGCCCCGAGGTACTTGGGCGTGGTGGTGGTGCCCGTGGCCGCCACGGTGGCGGGGACCTTGCTGACGAGGGTCAGGGTGAGGGCGGAGCGCCCCGTGACCGGGAGCTCGTCCCACTCACCGTAGGAATGGATACTGGACATGAACTACGACCTCTCCTTGTAGTACCCGGCCTCAGCGGCCGCCGAAGAACCTGCCGCTGAGCTTCTTCCTGAGGCCCGACGCAGGCATAATGTGCTTCCTGACCCACTTCTCCGCGTCGGGGTCGCCGGGGAGCCCGGAGAGCACGGTCGCCACGAACCTGTTACCGGAGTCCTCGTCAAAGCCGCACACCCACGCGCGGCACAACGCCAGCACCAGCTCGTCCTGGGAGTGCAGGAGGTGGTGGGAGGCGGTCTCCACCTCGGTCAGGGCCTCCCGCTCGGCCTGCTGGTCCTGGTGCCTGGAGCCGTTCATGAGCCAGTAGAGCCGGACCACGGCCCCCGCGACGAGGACGGAGTCGACCTCCTCCCCGTCGACCAGGAAGGCGTTCGTCTCCTCCAGGCGTCCCGCGAGCAGCCCCAGACGCTCCTGGGCCAGCACCGTCATCTCCGGGCGCAGGCCCTCCAGGCGCACCGCCTGGTCGTTCCACAGCACCAGCAGGAGGACCGCGAGCGCCCGGTCGCAGACGTCCTGCTGGTAGGGGGTGAGCCGCACCGACTCCGGGGAGGGGGGCGCGGGCGGGCGGGGCGGGTCCCCCGGGTAGCGGATGTCCTGCCGGGCCGGGGCCTGGGTCCAGGGGTCCGGGCCCCACACGCCGTACGGGTCGGGCCCGGGGGCGCCGTCCTGGGGGGCC
>ERZ773009.880-NODE-880-length-21729-cov-20.028929_pt1 | contig 21729 bp, 21 predicted proteins | sample MGYA00580663_ERZ773009 | MGnify/ENA primary metagenome ERZ773009 (study PRJEB29015, sample SAMEA2737969) | human oral metagenome | biome: human oral; feature: human-associated habitat; material: dental | place: China | collected 2026 ... | reverse complement strand
GACCTACGAATGGGTCAGTCATGATCTTGAAGGCAAGAGCTGCAAATGGCTCTTCATCAGATGCAGGACGAGTTTCTTCTTCTTCTGTATCTGGATTGATACCCTTGATAGCTGGGATGTCAAGCGGGCTTGGAAGGTAGTCGATAACCGCATCAAGCATCAACTGAACACCCTTGTTCTTGAAAGCAGAACCACACAATACTGGGAAGAATTCAACGTTGATAGTCGCTTTACGGATAGCAGCTTTCAACTCTTCGTTAGTGATTTCTTCACCTTCAAGGTATTTCATCATCAATTCTTCATCAGTTTCAGCAACTGCTTCCACCAATTTTTCACGGTATTCTTGAGCTTGCTCAAGGTATTCAGCTGGGATATCTTCTTCCAAAATATCTGTACCAAGGTCGTTAGTATAGATTTCAGCCTTCATCTTGATCAAGTCGATAATTCCGCGGAAGTCATCTTCTGAACCAATTGGCAATTGGATTGGATGAGCGTTTGCTTGAAGACGATCATGCAAAGTGCTTACTGAGTAAAGGAAGTCAGCACCAATCTTGTCCATCTTGTTGGCAAATACGATACGAGGAACTCCGTACTCAGTTGCTTGGCGCCAAACTGTTTCAGTTTGCGGCTCAACACCTGATTGTGAGTCAAGAACGGTTACCGCACCGTCCAAGACACGAAGAGAACGTTGTACTTCGATTGTGAAGTCCACGTGTCCCGGTGTGTCGATGATATTTACGCGGTGGTTGTTCCATTGAGCTGTTGTCGCAGCAGATGTGATAGTGATACCACGTTCTTGCTCTTGCTCCATCCAGTCCATTTGTGACGCACCTTCGTGAGTTTCACCGATTTTGTGGATTTTACCAGTGTAGTAAAGAATACGCTCAGTTGTTGTTGTTTTACCAGCATCGACGTGGGCCATGATACCGATATTACGAGTTTTTTCAAGTGAAAATTCGCGAGCCATTTGGTTATTTCTCCTATTAATTTATTTTACAGTTTATTATAACATTATTTAGCAAAAACGGATAGGCAGGACCTACCCGTTCTCAATGTTTATCTTGTTTTGTTGGTTTCAACTTGTAGATAAGTTGAATTGAACTCGGGCTAAAAGCTCGGAAAATAGATAAGCTTTTCTAGAATCTTTGATTCTGCGTCAAGCTTCCTAATTTTCAGTCGTTTTTTTAACGCCCTTAGCATCTTGTTCTTACCAACGGAAGTGTGCGAAGGCACGGTTAGCTTCTGCCATACGGTGAGTGTCTTCACGTTTCTTAACAGCTGCACCAGTATTGTTAGATGCATCCAAGATTTCTTTTGCAAGGCGGTCAACCATTGTGTGCTCACCACGTTGACGAGCAATCGTTACCAACCAGCGAAGTCCAAGTGTTGTACGGCGTTCTGGACGAACTTCAACCGGAACTTGGTAGTTTGAACCACCGACACGGCGAGCACGAACTTCAAGTACAGGCATGATGTTTTCCATAGCTGTTTCAAATACTTCCAGCGCATCGTTTCCAGTTGCTTCTTTGATTTGGTCAAAAGCTCCGTAAACGATAGAAGCCGCTGTACCACGCTTACCATCAAGCATAACGCGGTTGATAAGACGAGTAACTAATTTTGAATTGTAAAGCGGATCTGGCAATACTTCGCGCTTAGGCGCTTGGTTTTTACGACTCATTTATCTTTCTCCCCTTTCCTTATGCTTTTGGTTTTTTAGTACCGTATTTAGAACGGCCTTGTTTACGATCAGTAACACCTGCTGTATCAAGTGCACCGCGGACGATATGGTAACGTACCCCTGGAAGGTCTTTTACACGTCCACCACGAAGAAGCACTACGCTGTGCTCTTGCAGGTTGTGTCCGATACCTGGGATGTAAGCTGTAACTTCAATCAGGTTGCTCAGACGTACACGGGCAAACTTACGAAGGGCAGAGTTTGGTTTCTTAGGTGTCATAGTTCCGACACGGGTTGCAACTCCACGTTTTTGTGGTGAAGATACGTTTGTTTGAACTTTTTTATGGCTGTTGTAACCAACGTTCAAAGCTGGTGATTTAGATTTTTCTACTTTTGATTTACGCGGTTTGCGAACCAATTGGTTAATTGTAGGCATCTACATTCTCCTGTATTTTTTTAATTTTGGTGATGATACACTTGGTGACAGCTACCATCTGCGTGTACTTTTGCAACATTTGTCAGCACGTCTCTGTACACTTTTGAGAGACCAAAAGTAAAAAGTACCGTCTATCATTATAGCATGACGATACTTTTCTGTCAATACATTTTTTCTATTTTAGGCCTATCTATACTTATTAGATTGCTGCTAACTTATTGCTGCGGCTGAGCCACTGCTTCTTCTGATGCAGCAACTGGATTTTCAGAAACAGCGGACTGTGCTGCTTCCGGATCAATCAAGACTGCTATCGCCTGAATACGACTTTGGAATCTAGCCTTCGTCGCTGCATCCTTGACTTTCTCTACTGCAGTCTTAGCTAGCTGCAAATCTTCCAAAGTTTGCATGGTTTCAAGCTGTTTAACTGCTTCTTCTGCGGCCTGAACTGCTTGCTCCTCTTCCTGAATTTCTTTTTCCTGTGCTTCTTTTTGGGCAGAAGAAATCTGCAAGGAAGAGCTGCTCGATGCGATGCTGGCAGCTGAACTAACTGAATTCCTATTGGAATTAGACTGTCCCTGCACCAAAATCATGCCAGTAATCAGAATCCCAAATAAAATCAACAATACTCCTAAACGAATCCACAGCGGACTGTGGTCAAACTTTTCTAAAACTGTTTTCATCTATAATCTCCGCCCTTTTTCCTAATCAAATATATTTCCAATTTCCACATCAATGGTATTCGCCTTGACATCAATATTGGTTACTTTCAAGAGCGATTTATAGTCTAGATAATCGCGATTGGCCTGCGCATTGTCCGCAAAGACAGCTACACCTGCCAACTCAGAGTCAAACTCAGATAAGAGGCTAATCATCCCTGTAATGGTCCCCCCACCTTTGAGGAAGTCATCCACAATCAAGACGCGACTGCCAGCCTTGAGACTGCGCTTGGACAAGAACATCTTTTCAATACGATCTCCGCTGGAACCCGATACGTAGTTGACACTGACCGTCGATCCTTCTGTAATCTTTAAATCCCGACGAACGATGACAAAAGGTACATTAAGTACGTTGGCTACGGCATTGGCCAAAGGAACCCCCTTAGTCGCAACCGTCATGACAGCATCAATCTGTTGATCTTTAAAGCTTTTTGCAATGATCCGTCCGATATTATTCAAAATGTATGGAGTACTGAGCAGGTCCGATAGGTAAATGTAGCCTCCCGGAAGAATCCGATTGCTTTCAGATAGCTGATCACAAAGACCTTGTACAATAGTCTTGGCTTCTGCATCTGAGATGGACGGGCTGAAAATCACTCCTCCACCGGCACCAGTAATCGTTTCGATGGTCCCAATTTCAATCTCTTCAAAGGCTCGCTTAATAATGACAATATCTTCTGAAATAGAAGATTTGGCAGATTCGTATTTTTCTGCAAATGTATTTAAGCTCGTTAATTCATAAGGATGGTTAATCAAATAATTGGAAATAACCACCATACGCTCACTTCTTCTTAATTTCATTTTTTCACCAATTAAAGTTATTTTATTCATTATACCATAACAGAAACAAAAAAACGAACATTCTTTTCCAAGTAATGTCCATTTTTCGTATTTTACTGTTCAAGTTTTGGTTTGTAGAAGGAACGGCCTTCAAGAGCGAATATTTTATTGCTCATTTCACCTGGATCTACAAGTCCTAAGGCAGCAGTCATCATCATCATCTCCGCATCCAGATTATCAATCATGTGCAGGATTTCTGCCTCCATAATCTTAGGCCGGACAGGACTGCCGTATTCCAAGAGACCGTGGTGGCTGAGAAGGACATGTCGCAGGACGATTACTTCTTCTTTGCTGTCATCAATTTTCAGCTCCATCAGGGTCTTGGTCAATTCTTCATCAATCAAAGCGATGTGGCCAATCAGATTGCCTCGCACGGTGTACTCGGTATTTTCTGGGCCACTGAGCTCAATGACCTTGGCCAAGTCATGAAGCATAATCCCCGCAAAAAGCAAGCTTTTATTGAGCTGAGGATAAATGTCTCCGATAGCATCTGCCAGCTTGACCATGGTAGCGGTATGAAAGGCCAGACCCGACTCAAAAGCATGGTGATTGGTCTTGGCAGCTGGATAAGAATAAAACTCCTTGTCGTACTTGCTATAAAGCGAGCGCACCACGCGCTGCCAGACCGAATTCTCAATCTTGAAAATCATCTGAGATAGATACTCTCGGATTTCTTTCTGGTCTACTGGTGGTTTCTCCTTGAAATCTGCTGGATCGTTGGGCTCTCCAGCCTTAGGTAAGCGCAGGGTAAGTTGATTGACCTGGGGCGTGTTATTGTAGACTTCCCGGCGGCCTTGCATGTGCACGACCTTGCCAGCGGTAAATTCTTCAACATTATGCGGCTGAGCATCCCAAAGTTTACCCTCGATGACTCCTGTATCGTCTTGGAAAGTGAAGGCCAGATAATTTTTCCCAGCCCTTGTCTGACGGACTTCTGCTGACTTGATCAGATAGAAACCTTCAAACAGTTCATCTTTTTTCATTTGATTAATCTTCATTGTTTTCCCTTTCTTCTGAAAAATCAAGTAAGTTCAAATCGAGGTCTTGGTCAGACAGCTCAATATGGCGTAAGGTTCTTTCGATAGCTCCTGTCCGCCGGGTTAAGAGTTCATCAATGTTGCCCGAAGCATGCTGTAAGTGTTTCTGCGCCTTGGTCAGAATACCACCGAACTTGTTAAACTCGGATTTGACTGAGCCCAGAACCTTGCTGATGTCGTCCGCACTTTTTTGGATATTGAGCGTTTTAAAGCCGACAGAGAGCGAGTTGAGCAAGGCAGACAAGGTCGATGGACCTGCCACCACAATCTGCTCCTCCCGTCGCAAACTGTCAAAAAAGGCTGGATTGCGGACAACTTCCGAATAGAGACCTTCCGTTGGCAGAAACATAATGCCAAAATTAGTCGTAGCTGGCGGCGCCAGATATTTACTTTTAATATCCTTGGCAAAGCGTTTAACGCTTGCTAAGAGAGACTTGCGGTAGAGCTCAATCTCTTCCTTGCTGCCAGACTCATAAGCATCTTCCAAACGGTAGTAATCGGCCAGAGGAAACTTAGAATCAATGGGCAGATAGACATATTCATGCTCCGTCTGTCCTGGCAGTTTAATGGCATATTCGACACGCTCGCTGGAGCCGGCCACCGTCACAAACTCTCGCTCATACTGACTGGCCGTCATGATGTCCTCAATAATCTGCCCCAGTTGCAACTCCCCTAGAATCCCCCGAGTCTTGGTGTTGGAAAGGACCTTGTTCAGTGTGCCGACATCTCGGGCAACACTCTGCATTTCTCCTAGACCGCGATTAACAGACTCCAATTGCTTAGAAACAGTTTCAAAAGAAGTCTGAAGACGAGTCTGAAGTGTTTTCTCCAGTTTCTCTTCAACAGTCTGCCGCATCTGCTCTAGACGGGTTTCGTTGGACTCTTGGATCTGCCGCATACGCTCGTCAGTTTTATCCCGATTCTTGGTCAGGTTGTCACTGATTTCCAAGCGCAGCTCTGTCAAGTTGCGGTGCAAATCTGTCCTGACCTCGCTCAAACGATCTCCCAGAGCTAATTCCAGCTCTTTCTGAGCCGTTTGCTTTTTCTGGCTTTCTTGCTCCAAGCGATAGTCCAACTGATCCGATAGATGATCTGCCTGATTTTCCAAGACTTGCTTTAGCGTCTCGGTCTGCTGACTAAGCTTTTGCCATAAAAGAAAGGTCAGCACTAGGTTTCCCAAAAGAATGAGGATGATTATAAACTCCATATCAGCTCCTGTCTTTGCTGTAAATGACGACTGTATAGCCGCTATCAAAGTCCAAATAAATGGGCTTATCTATAAATTCGTTAGAAGCATACACTTTTTTGAAAAAAAAGTTATCTTTATTGAGCGGATATTTGGCGCCCTCAATCGTTAAGGTAGCATCATCCGATGGCAGAAAGGCTAGATAACGCATACCAGTTACCGGCCTGATTTCATGGCGCCCCTTGGGAACATAGGTCAGCAGATTCTGTTCGTCTTCTAGAAAAATCTTTTCCATATATTGTGCAATTTTTTCATTACTGGGCAGGAAGACATTGGCCAAGGCATGATCCAGACGGCCCCCAAAGGCTCCAAAAATAGTCAAACAAGCATCTGGATAGCGCTCAAAACAAGCTAGAACAGCTAACTCCAGGTCCGTATCATCCTTTTCAGGATGGGCCTGAACGACTTCCTTGGCACTATCTTTTATGCGCAGCAATTCTTCCTCGGTCACAGAGTCAAAATCCCCGACAGCCAAGTCAGGACAAACTCCCTGCTCAAGCAGAAAGAGGCTTCCACGGTCTACTCCGACTGAAACATCAAAATCTAAGCTAAAATGCTCCAAATTCCCGCCAGCAAACAGTGCAACCTTAGTCATGCAGGGCATCCCGTAAGGTCTGAACTTGATGATTGACATCACCTTTGAAGACATAGCTGCCTGCTACGAAGACATTGGCACCAGCTTCTTTAGCAATCCCAATGGTCTTATCGTCAATACCGCCATCCACTTCAATATCAAAATTCAGCTGATTGACTTCACGCAGAACGACCAGCTCACGGATCTTATCCATGGTTTCTGGCAGAAAGGCCTGACCGCCAAAACCTGGATTAACTGTCATCACAAGGACTTGATCGACCAAATTCAAAACATTTTTGACTGCTTCGACTGGTGTTCCCGGATTAATCACAACACTAGGCTTGACTCCCGCTGCCCGAATCTTCTGCAGCGCTCCGTGGATATGTGGCGTCGCTTCGGCATGGATGCTGATGATATCTGCACCAGCACGAGCGAATTCTTCGATATGGTGCTCAGGATTGGAAACCATCAGATGACAGTCAAAGACTAGCTTGCTGTGAGGACGCATACTGGCAACAACCCCAGCCCCAAAGCTGATATTGGGTACAAAATGACCATCCATAATATCAATATGGGCATACTCAGCGCCTGTTGCTTCTAACTTTTTTAGTTCTGATTCAAAATTAGCATAGTCCGCACTTAAGATTGAAGGGGCAATTTTGAATGAAGTCATAGTTCTTCTCCTTATTTAGAATTTTTTTTGGCAACTTTTTTATAGGTTTCCCGACGATTTTCAATCTCGCTGAGAAACTGCAGGTAATTATCAAAGCGGAATGACGCTATCTGGCCGGACTCGACTGCTGGCTTGACAGCACAAGCTGGCTCGTGGGTATGAGTGCAAGTACGAAACTTACAGGACTGGCTGACCTCAGCAATCTCTGGAAAAGCTTGATTGAGATCTTCAGCTGTGCTCACCTCGTAATCCAAAGACGAAAATCCTGGCGTATCGGCAATCTTCCCACCGTTTAGATTGTAAAAACTGACAGCCCGTGTCGTATGACGGCCACGGCCAAGACTTTCAGAAATCTCTCCTGTTTCCAGCTGCAGGTCTGGGGCGATTTTATTGAGCAGAGTGGATTTTCCAACCCCAGTCTGTCCCATGAAAACAGTGATTTTCCCTGTCAGCAATGGCAGCAACTCCTCAGTCGTCTTAATGACCTCATAGCCGATGGACTGATAGGCCTGTACATAGACATCCAAGCTCTGCTCATCTCCAAGCAGGTCTAACTTGCTGATGTAGATAATAGGATGAATCCGCTTACGCTCTAAAAGCACCAGAAAGCGATCCAACAGATTGGCATTGAAATCTGGCTCTTTCGCGCTCATGATTACAACTGCCTGGTCAATGTTGACAATCGGAGGCCGCACGAGACTGTTCTTTCGCTCTGCTATTTTTAAAATATAGCCTTCCGAGTCTTTTTCTGCTGAAAATTCGACTTCATCACCGACATAGGGTGTCTGCCCTTTTTTGCGAAAATTACCCCGCGCTCTGGTTTGATAAACCTGTCCGTCCGACTCTACATAATAAAAGCCAGCTAGAGCCTTAATGATTTTTCCTTGCAAGATTACTCCTTAAAAGTTAATACACTCATTATAACAAAAAATGCGAGATTTAGCTTGCTTGTTTTGCATAGAAGGCATTTCTTAAGGTTGACTTCTTTTTTCATAGAAAGCAGCTACTTTAAAATACTTGAGATGAAACTGACATGATAAAAGCGAACAAGTCCAAAAGAACCTGTTCGCTTTTTTATATCGAATGAGATGCTCACTGTAATTTTCGGTAAGTATCAAAACAAATTAGCTGCGTTTCGCCTTAGCCATCAGCATTCCTCCTGCGAGAAGAGCTGTTAAGAAGCCAAGAATAGTAACAAGAAGACTTTCTTCCTGTCCAGTACGAGGAAGAGCTTTCCCTCCGACTTTCGGAGCTTGACCGCCTGGCTTATTATTTACCGCTCCTTCAACAGTCACTTTCTTAGCAGGGATATGACTGAAGGTCAGCTGAGTACCGTTGATCTCAAGCTTGTAGCCATCTACTGGATCAGCCGCAATGCTGTAGACAATTTCCTTGCCATCCTTGTACTTAGGAAGGTCACTAAAGTCATACTGCCAGCCATTTTCTTCTGACACAACCTCTTCTTTAATTGGTTTGCCATCTGCCAAGAGTCGAACAGTAATCTTAGAAGGTCGCACCTTATCTTGATTTTCAGCATCTGACCATACAGCAGTTCCCTTAACAGCAATCTGTGTTGGTTTATAGCTATTAGTCAAAGTGAAGCTGCCATCTGTTGCTTGTTCTTGGCTGCTGCTATAACCCTCAACTGTCACTTCTTCAAGGACTGTATAGTTGATTTTCTTGCCCTTCTTATTCTTAGGCAGGTCTTTGGACTCAAACTTCCAGTCAGTAGCAGCTGTCACTTCCAGCTCATCTACCACCTTGTCTCCGTCCAAAATCTTTACCTTGATAGAAGCTGGGCGCTTGCCATCTTGATTATTAGCATCATCCCAAACCTTTTGACCAGAGACTTTAACAGTTTCTGGAGTGTAGGAGTTGGTAATGGTGAACTTATCAATCTTAGTTTCATACTGAGCAACCGCATCTTCCTTAAGCGTGTAGGCAATCTCTTGACCATTTCTATATTTAGGCAGGTCTTTGGATTCAAACTTCCATCCATTAGCAGCTGTTACTTCAAGTGTATCAACAATAGTGCTTCCATCCATTACCTTAACTGTAATAGATGTTGGGCGTTTGCCGTCTTGATCGTCTGCATCATCCCAGACTTTCTGACCAGAAACTTTAACCTGCTCTGGAGTATGAGAGTTGGTAATCTTCTGACCTTCTACCTTAGGACTGTAACCTTTTTCTTTCAAAGCGGCTACTGTTGCATCATCCTCTTTGACAGAGTAGGTAATCTCCTGCCCCTTGTCAAACTGAGGCAGATTGGTGAAGCTTGCTTTCCAAGTGTTGGCAGCTGCCTCATTATCAGCCGTCAAGGTCAATGTCTTACCTGCGACAGCAACTGGATCTTGACCATTTATTGAGCGATACAGTTGCACTGTGATAGAAGCCGGACGCTTACCATCTTGGTTATTAGCATCATCCCAGACCTTAGTCACAGCATATTCTGTACTTTGAGGAGTGTAAGAATTAGTAATGGTGAACTTATCAATCTTAGTTTGATAGTCCGCAACTGCTTCTTCAGTAACTGTGTAGGCAATCTCTTGACCTGCTGCATACTTAGGAAGGGCTTTAGACTCAAACTTCCAATCGTTAGCAGCTGTTACTTCCAGCTCATCTACGACAGTATCGCCATTTTTCACCTTAACCTTAACAGAAGCTGGACGCTTGCCGTCTTGGTTATCCGCGTCATCCCAGACTTTTTGACCAGAAATCTTGATCATCTCTGGAGTGTAAGAGTTGGTAACAGTGAAATCTTTGATTTCTTTAGTGTAGCCAGCTACATCATCTTCCTCGATAGAGTAATCAATCTTCTGACCATTTTCATAAACTGGCAGATTTTCAAATTTAGTTTGCCATTGATCAGCAGCCGTCACTTCCTTGCTAGCGACTTCTGTCTTGACACCGCCGACTGTCTTCATCAGCTTAATGCTAATCTTAGTTGGACGCTTGCCGTCTTGATTGTCGCTGTCATTCCAGGTCTTGCTGGCAGTGATTTCTGTCTTTTCTGGTGTATAAGAGTTAGTGATATTGTAGCCCTTGAGATTGGTTGAATAACCCGGTACAGCTTCTTCCGTTACTGTATAGGTAATTCGTTGGCCATCCTTGTAGACTGGCAAGCCAGTAAAGTTGTAAGACCAACCTTCTGCCTCTCCGACTGTTTGGGTATTGACTTTTTGACCGTCAGCTAGCAGATTAACTGTGATAGAAGCTGGACGTTTGCCATCTTGGTTATCGCCATCTTCCCAAGTCTTGCTTCCAGACACAGTCGTTGTCTCTGGGGTGTAAGAATTGGTGATGTTGTAACCATCCACTTTGCTAGTATAACCTGGAACAGCTTCCTCACTTACAGTATAAGTGATTTCTTGGCCTGCTGCGTACTTAGGCAAAGCCTTGGACTCATACTTCCAGTCGTTAGCGGAAGTCACATTTTGCTCATCAACAACCGTATCACCATTCAGAATTTTAACCTTAACAGAAGCTGGACGCTTACCATCTTGGTTGTCCGCATCTTCCCACTTCTTCTGACCAGAAATCTTGACCGTTTCTGGAGTGTAAGAGTTGGTGATGTTGTAGCCGTCCACCTTGCTCGTGTAGCCTGAGACAGCTTCTTCTGCAACAGTATAAGCAATTTCTTGACCTGACGCATATTTAGGAAGAGGATTAGATTCATATTTCCAACCGTTAGCAGCCGTCACTTCCTGCACATCGACAATATCTTGGCCTTTCAAGATCTTGACTCTAACAGCATTTGGGCGCTTGCCGTCTTGGTTTTCCGCATCTTCCCACTTCTTCTGACCAGAAATCTTGATTGTTTCTGGTTTGTAAGTGTTGGTCACTACAAAGCCGTCAGCAGCATTGCCAGTTACCTGAGATTGATAGTGAGGGACCGCGTCTTCTTCCAGAGAATAAACAACTTCTTGTCCCTTTTCATATTTGTTCAAGTTGGCGAACTCGGTTGCCCACTGGTCAGCTTCAGTCAGAGTTCGGTTCGCAACTTCTGATTTCTGACCGCCGACTTCTTTATAAAGTTTGACAACAACATTGGCAGGACGTTTGCCGTCTTGATTCTCGGCATCATCCCATTTCTTGCTGGCTTTGATAGCGATTTTCTCTGGCGTACGAGTATTGGTAACAGTGAGATTCCCCTGATCTACTTCTGGAGCATCGTAACCATCAAGCTGATCTTCACCGATTGTATAGGTGATTTTTTGACCGCTTGCATCAAAGATTGGTAAATCAGTTGTCTGAGCTGTCCACTCCGCATCTGTACTACCGCCAGTTACGGTCACTGTCTTATCAGCCAGTTTTTGACCGTTAGCGTAGACATCTACAGCAATAGAAGCTGGACGCTTGCCGTCCTGATTGCTTTCATCTTTCCAAATTTTCTTGACTGTCAGCTTTTTGCTGGCATTTGGATCTACCGTATTCTTGACTGTTTTGACTGCACCATCAGCCTTGATAGTCACTTTCATCGGATTGCTGTCCAGTACATAGCCTTCCGGAGCTGTGACTTCTTCTACTGTGAATTGGCCTTTCTTGATTTCTTCACTTGAGAAAGGCTGTGTAGAAACCCGCCCGTTAGCATCAGTCGGCGGCAGAGTAATCTCTTCACCGCTAGGAGTTGTCACCTTAAAGACAGCACCTTCCAGCATTTTGCCAGTCTTAGAATCCTGCTTATAGAGAACCAGACTGTTGCTGATATCCGCTGTGATAACACCGCCTTCTGTAATCCGGCTGCTGCGCTCTACCGTAGAGCTCGTCTGACCAGGACGATCATCTCTGAATGGCAGTTTTGTATTATCAACTTCCATCTCAGCCGTATTGGATACCAAAGAACCATCAGCTGGTGAAGTTGTCATATAGTTCAACATAAAGGCACGATTACCTGGATTATTGATAGTTAGAGTAAACTCTGTATAAGTGTCATTATAGGCAACCGTATAATCTTGACCTTCTTTCAAGATAACAGAATTCGCAATACTTGATAAACTCTGTGTGTACTCCCCTTGGCGAAGGACAAGTTGCTCCGGAACGAATTGCATTGGTGCACTGCTATCTGGAATGACGTCCTTGATAACAATCGGAGAATTATAGGTCTTTTGCTGAGTATTGATACGAACAGTCCAGTTATGCGAGTAGTCACCGCTCTTGCCTAGAATAGCCGAATTATATGGCTTCTTAGCAATGACCCCTCCAATCTTAGCGTAGTTTTCACCAGCTGTTGAAAAACTGTTTTGTTTGCGCTCGTTAATGGTTACCTTATGGCTCATCGCCCCTTGAGTTTCCTCAGGCTTATAATTCCAGTCTTGATCAGCACCTACTGTCGTCGCCTGAAAATCAAAGAAGAAGCTCCCTCTTACTCCACTAGCAGTTGTCTTAGACTTGTAATCTGCCAAATTCTGAATAGTAACCGTGATCAGACCACCCTTACCCGAACCATTCGACGTCATCTTAGCCGCTCCAAGTTGGACCTGCGTTTCATTATCCGTCAGAGTAAAAGTTGTACCATCAGCAATGGTTGCACCGTTCGGTACTGTAAAGGTAAAGGTATCCCCATCCTTGAGCTTGTTATCGTAAGCAGACAAATCAAAAACTAGCTCATAGCGATAATTCCCCCCTTGGACCAAATTGTAAGCACCGTTAACCTTGGTTGCTTCGCGGCCATTAGAATGATCCCAGATTTTAATGTCTGTGATTGCATTCTTCAAAGCATCAGCTTGAGCAGTTGCTGTAAACAGCTTCAAATCCAGCAAAAACAGAAGGGGCAGCATCAAAAACAGCAGCCATTTTTTCAGTTTCATAACATTCTCCTTTTTTATTTCGTTACCTAAATAAGTAATTAATCTTATTGTAACAAATACTTACTATAATGGCAATATTATAGAACTATTTTAGTAAAGAAAAAAATAGAAATTTTTCCGCTTTTTTTACTGTATGAAAAAAACTGATATTCTCTATTGGCATTTTCACAAAAATAAGTTATAATAGAATCTCAAGCGGAGGTGGTGGAACGGCAGACACGCATGCTTCAGGCGCATGTGCCCGTACGGGTGTGAGGGTTCAAATCCCTTCCTCCGCATAAAAAGCAATCCTATCATGATTGATAGGATTTTTTTGTTATTATGAAGTAGAATTACACTGCTGAGAAAAGCCAGAAAGGTCAGTCCCCCTGTTAAATACTTCTCTAATAGACTCGCGGTCACAAAGAAATTGAAAACAGTAGCCAAAAAGAGAAAAACAGTTCCACTTAAGATGATCTTTCTCAGAACAGAAGACTCCAAGCTACTTCTTAGCCAGCCTCCAAACGATAAATAACTGAAACTAAAGAAACCCCACAGCAAGAAAAGCAGGAAGTTGACAGGCCTCAGCCATAAAGGAAATACTATATAAGTGCCGCCAAATACCAAACATCCCAGAGGCAGACCTAGCATAAGCAGGAAATGGAGTAAAGACTGCGAAAACCAGAGCAGGGCAGAAAACAAAGACAGAAATTTCACTTTCATATTTACCTCATTAGCAAAATAGAAGACCAGCTATATAGAGCGATCTTCTATTTTTTTATAATCCTTCAGACTTCAAAGCGTCTGCCAAGCGCGCAAATTCCTCTAAACTAAGAGCTTCTCCCCGAACACTTGGAGATAAGTCAGCTCGTTCTAAAGCCGCTGTCAATTTACCTTTAGTCTCCTCTGACTTTCCAAAACAACTAGTCAGGTTATTCCAGAGAGTCTTCCGACGGTGGACAAAGCTGGCCTTGGAGACCTTGAAAAAGAATTTCTCGTCCTGTACCGCAACAGCAGGCTGGTCTCTGCGCACCATCTTGAGAATAGCCGAATCTACATTAGGCGCTGGCACAAAGACTGTCCTCGGCACGATAAAAGCAACCTTGGCCGTCATATAATACTGGACTGCGATTGACAAACTACCATAAGCCTTGGTATTCGGCTGAGCCGAAATCCGATCGGCCACTTCTCTCTGCATCATCACGACGAACTCACTAAAAGGAATTCCGCTTTCAATCAAATGCATAAGAATAGGCGTCGTAATGTAGTAGGGCAGATTTGCCACTACCTTGACAGGCAGGTCTGGATTTTTAAACTCTGCTATGTACTGAGCCAGATCAACCTTGAGGATATCTTGATTGACCACTGTCACATTGTCAAAATCGCGCAGAGTATCCGCCAAAATCGGCACTAGCCGATCATCAATCTCAAAGGCCATGACCTCTGCAGCATTTTCCGCCAAAAATTCCGTCAAAGCCCCAATACCAGGCCCAATTTCAATGACATTGACATTTTTATCAATCTCGGCTGTATCCACAATCTTCTGGAGGATGTTGGTATCAGTCAGGAAATTCTGACCGAAAGATTTTTTAAAAGTGAAACCGTGACGCTCCAGAATGGCACGGGTCACACTATGGTCTGCAATACGCATCTTTTCTCTTTTCTAATTCTTTATTCGTTATCTTTTAAGAAAGTCATTTGCTCAAGCAAAGTGCAAAGTTTTTTCTGCTCTTCTTCCTTGTAAGCAAATGCGTTAGCCTTTACTTCTCTGCATTTCTCATCATACAAAAAGCCCTCATAACCATCTTCTGTAGATAAGGCTGTATAGACTTTCGCCATTTCTTCAGGACCAATCGAAAATCTCGACTTAATTTTATACAGATTTTTCATAAAAGCGCTGAGGTGATCATAGCGGCGCATATCAACTTTGACATTGGTTACACGGATTGCCTGAATTTTGATGCCTTTCCACTGTTTCTGCATGTAAAGGGATAGAATCAACAAGGCCAGCTTATTCTGATAATATGTCTTAGCAGGACTGTAATGTTTTTGACCGGATAAATTTTCAAAATCAAGCTTCATGAAAGGATAAAGCACCAGTCCTTGAGAAGAAACATTAATAATTCGGCCACTTTCTGACTTTTCTAACAAGCCCTTCAACAAGGTAGAAAGTAAAAAGGGAGCAACCACGTTGGTCGCAAATTGTTTTTCCAATCCGTCTTTGGTAAGAATTGGCTTTTTGATTGATAAGTCAAAATCAGCCGCATTGTTAATTAAAACATCTAAAGTCACTTCTTTTTGGATATACTGCTCCACTGCTTTCCTGACGCTCTTCATCTCAGATAAATCAACCAAGATATAATCTACATGCGAATTTCCTGTTTGTTGACGGATTTTCTCACAGGCTTGCTCAGCAGCTTCTTTTCGCCGGCAGAATAAGGTCACTGACCACCCCTTTTCAGCCAACTGTTTTGCAGCCTGATAGCCAATACCACTATTGCCGCCCGTAATAATTACTTTTTTCATTTTTGACTCCGTTAGTCTGAATACTTAAGCATCACTTCTTCCACTTCCGTCAAGGTCACCCCAAACAATTCCAAGCGTTTAAGCAGCTGCTTGCCGTTAGAATAGCCGATGCGGAGCTGATCACCCAGATACTCTCGGCGCTGACGGCTGTCACTTCCCATAAGCAGTCCCAGTCTTACGAGGTCACTTTTGCTGATATCAAAATTATCCTCATCATCGAAATATCCGACTAGACCAGCCAATGCTTGCTGCAAATCTGCAAACGAAGCGTGCTCTACTCCCAGCGATTGACCTTTGTTCTTAGACTTGGGAGCCGCCTCATCACGGCGGAGAAAGGCATGCTGAGCAGTTGGCACTGCCTCCATAATCATTCGACGGATACGCTCGCCATTGTAGTCTGGATCAGTAAAGACAATAACGCCACGCAGCTGGTGCAGTTTCTCAATCCGCTCTAGATCTTCTTCATTGATAGCGGAACCTCTCGTCTCATAAGTATCAACTTCATAAAATCGCTGCAGATTGGCTGTATCATCCTTCCCCTCAACGACAATTACCTGAGGGATTTTTATCTTATCAGTCAAGCCCAAACACCTTCTTTGCATTGTCATAGGTCGCCTGCGCTGCTTCTTCGACAGTCAGCCCACGCAGCTCAGCAATTTTCTCTACCACATAGCGAGTATAGGCTGTTTTGTTTTCTCGGCCACGCTTGGGAACAGGCGCTAGATAAGGCGCATCAGTCTCGACGAGAATTTTGTCCAAAGGCAGGTTCTGCGCAGCTTCTTGAATATCCGTCGCTTTTTTAAAGGTAACAACTCCAGAAAAGGAAATCATCATCCCTAGCTCGATAAAGCGCTCTGCCATTTCCAAAGAACCGGAATAAGAGTGCATGATACCGCCCCGAGAACCAACTCCCTCACTCTTGATAATCTCATAGGTATCCTCCAATGCGTCACGTGTGTGAACGACAAAGGGGAGGTTCAGTTCTTTGGAGAGCTGGATTTGGCGTCGAAACACCCGCTCCTGAACATCCTTGGGCGCAGTCATCCAGTGATAGTCCAGCCCAATCTCGCCCAGAGCCACCACTTTGGGGTGACGAAGCTTGTCCAGCAGATAGGCTTCCACCGCCTCATCATAAGTCCCAGCCTCAGTCGGATGCCAGCCAATCGTAGCATAAAGCTGATCATAACTGTCTGCTAACTCCAAGGCGCGCTCAATAGTCAGTCGGTCAAAACCGACAATATTTATTTTGCTGACGCCCATTTCTGCAGCCAGCTGCAGTTCCTCTTCCTCTCGACCAGCAAATTCTTCCACATTTAAATGCGTGTGTGTATCAAAAATGTTCAAACTTTGTTTCCTCCTTCTTCCCTATACTTCTCTAACCATTGGAAATACAGAATTTTAATTTTCTATATTTCCCTGTATTTCCTATTATTTCTCACCACTTTGGTTAATTTATGGTTAGTTTTTTGGTTAGTCCTTTACAGGTGAATTTGATTGAGCTTCGTTCTTACTTCGTCTTGAATATTCTCCGTAACATGGCTATATACCTGTAAAGTAATGGACTCATCACGGTGACCTACACGCTCCATAATCGCTTTAATAGGTAATCCTAGTTCAGCAAGTAAGCTGATGTGGGAATGCCGAAGCATATGTATATTATATGCCTTTCCTTCACCTAGAACTGTATCGCAACTATTCTTGATGAATTTGTATAATAAAGGTTGTCTCATAATATTTCCTTGCTCAGTGACAAAAACAAACTCTTCATCACGGCAATGCTCACGAAAATATAAAACAATCTCTATACAACGTTCACTCAGAATTATCGTTCTAACAGAACCTACCGTCTTAGTAGTTTGAAGTACTCGCTCGTCATACTTGTGAGCCACATAGTCAATCGTATGATCAATCTTCAAAAGACAATTTTCAAAATCTATATCTTGATAGCGAACACCGATAAATTCAGCAAAGCGAAGACCTGTTAAAAAAATGAACTCCATTGCTAATGTATAGCGTCTATCTTTATTATGATTTTCGCAATACGACAAAACTTTTCCTAATTCCTCTCTGCTGATAAAATGTTCCTTCGCTTTTTTTAGTTTTTCATAATCAGCCTTTTGCTTAGGAATCACTACATTTTTGACAGGACTCTTGGTGATATATCCGACCTTCTCAGCATAGCCAAAGATACCATTAAGATAAATCTTTCGATTTTTCCTTGTAGAATTTTCAACATTTAAACTCATTAGGTAGCTTTGTATTTGCTGGGTGGTATATTCTGACAACTTCAAGTCACCTACCGCATCAGCAAAAAATTGTAAACATTTCATTTCGCTTCTAAAACTTGATGATTTAATTTCACTAGCTCGAATAGTTTTCCATTCTGCCAACAGCTGACTAAACGTAGTCGCTTCATATTTTTGTTGCTTCAGCTCTTCTTTTGTCGGTGTCATAAGAATTTTATCTATCTTAGTTGCTAACCGCCTTTTTGCTTCTGCTTGAGAAACTCTAGATCTTGATTTCAAAGTAACAGTCACCTGTTTCCACTTTTTATCACGCTTATCATAAAATTTCTCATAATAGCGATACTTACCATTATCTAACTCTTTATAAAACATCATCTCTCCTTTTTATTATCATAAATAAAGGAAAGCTATGTAGCATAGCTTAATTATAACATAACTACATAGCTTCCTCATACTTCTTTTGTTTGTATTGCAAAAAGCGCTCATATCCCTCAATACTTATATAAACCCTCTTATGGGAGGGCTTCAAAATAAAATCTTGAAACTGCTCAATCCGCCTCATCTCAGTCAAATCATTATTTAATGTTTTTAAAGGGATATCAAATAATTCTGAAATACCTTTTTTCGTTTTGTATAAATGTTCCATAATACTCCCTTTTTCTGCTATAATAGAGTTGATAAAAGTTTTCTTTTGTCACTCATTTGGCTTGTCAGTTGCTCCGCTAAAAGTGTCTGACAGGCTTTTTATATTATCGTAAAACTCCGTTGTGTATTCTTTCACACCATACGGCGTCTCATGCTTTGTAGTACGTGAAAAATTTGGCGGGCTATTGATTTTATAAGATTCCACTATCTCTCCTTTGGTTGCTGTTAACTCCAAAGGCTTTTTTATCCCTCGGCTGGTTCTATAAATACGAATCCCTTTTGGATACATGTATAGTCTCGCTCCCTTAACGGTTGCTTTGCTCTGAGAATCTTCATCACCTATCTGTAAATTAGATAGATAAGCTATCAAGTAATTTCCAACCTTATCAGCCCTTCTCAATCGTTTGGTCTTTGTAAAACCTTTCTGCCACAAGTCTGCCAGAATTTCATTAGGAATTGTCAAAGTTGTAGTATTCTTCATCAGCACATGTAAATGCCATCTTCTACTAGCTTGTGGCTCAATAACAACAATATATTCTACATGACCGTATTCTTTGCGAATTTTACGAATAAATTTTTTAAAGTCTTTATAAACTATTTCAGTATCAATAACATGCTCCCTATATGTTAAAGTTATCCATAGTTGATTGTATCCACCAGTAAAGTTATGAGCAACCAAGCGACGCAGTTTTTTCATCGTTTGCTTGACCGATTTAAGATTATCAAATCGTGTACTATTTGATGTATTCATGTCATAAATCTCACCTGTTTCAAGATTTACATAACGTTTTCCAGATATTACCTTGATGGTCTGTTTTTGTTGTCCGTCAGCTGTAGTCATTTCAACTGTATCTCCGTAAATATAAGATTTTACTAGTTTGTTGCTCCCAATTTCTGACATACGACCTCTATCTTCTCGTGCTTTTGTTTGACGCTTATCAAGTTAAGAGCGTCAAAATTGTAATCATTAAATTCTAATTTATTCCATGATTTATTGACAACAGGTTCCCTAAGATGACTAAACTGATTGCGCCGGCACGGGCGAACAGAGTTCGACCGCACCGCCTCAACCAGTCTAATTTATCTTAGCCTACTGTCAATAACTTTCACGGCATAAAACAGAATTTAATTCTCATATCAATAATTTTGTGAGTTTTTCAAATGAAACAAAGCACTTTTAACCGCTCGCTCATTTATTTTTTCATAGATGATAAACACTAAACGATGTAAATCATCTTTTTTATAAGTATCAGCGATACCATACAATCCATTGTTTTTCATATAATAGACCCATTTTTCTTTCATTTTGAGCAAAATGTCGGAATCTAACTCACCAAAAATAGTAAACCGAAACACAATACAAGCCACTTGAAATTCTCTTCCTGCTTTATCAAACTCACAAATTGGTACTTTTTTATCCTCTATGCGAATACGATAAATTGACTTGCTCCCATCAGCTTGAATGATTTCTTGATTTTCAAAATCAGGTTGTAATTCATAATCAAACTGATCATCACTAATCTGCTCTTTTACCAACTTCATTAATTTAAAACGTGTTTGACCCAGAAAATTATTCCATCGTCTTTGTTTCTCTTCTTCTAACTGCTGTTGTTGATACTCCATGATTTTTTGCTTACAAAATCCAAAAACTTTGACGACCGTGTAAGCAATTTTCCTAGGTAGCTCTTCTATAACCGATGGCATAATTAACCTCTTTTCTACAATTCAACAATCTCTTCATCAGCTCGAATGACTTTAGCTGTGATTGACAGTTGATTACGATATTCACCGTAAACCGAAGCTTTTTCAATATCAACGATTTCACAAATTGTGCCCATAGGCATATAATCAGCATAGTCCTCGATTGCTCCATAAGGAACTTTAACAGTAAGCTGTTCTCCAATATTCGTTTTTTCGTTGGGATAGTCACTATCGTCAGAGAAAATAAGTAGTCCCACCTTTACCCCCTTTTCAACTTCAGAGCTCTTATCAATTTTTTCTATCCAACGAGTAGCAGAAATGAAGCGAAGTTCTTTTCGTTTAAGAAATTCTGGGGCGTTGAACGCAGTGAAGTGAGAAAGATTTTTTAAAGCCATGATAGACCTCCTCCTAGTTTTTAGAAACTAATACATATAATAGTTTCTAGAAAAATATTTTGATAGAATCTAATTTATTTTTTAGATTCTAAAAAGATTATATCACTAAATTTTTATGTTGTCAAGAATTTATTTCTATTTTTTGTTTCTTGTGTTATAATATTTCTATAGACATAAATAACAAGGAGAATCCAATGGCTAAGCTATCAAGAAAAACAGTTAAAGACTTATGCTTATCAATTACAAAAGCAACGCTAGAATTTGAAGGATATGAACTCTTAGATGAATCAGGATATATTCTTGCACATAAAGAAGGTGAAGCAGATTTACTTATCTATCCTTTGGCTAAGCAATTTTCTGATAAAGAAAGTCCACAATATAAAGCTGATTACAAAGCAGTAACTAAACTCGATAATTTCGTAAAATCCTATCCCGAAGAGATAGTGCCCTATATCAGTTATAGCTTTATAAAAAATGAGCTATCCCATTTAGAGACTGTTATAGCACCCATTACTCTCATACGAAAAATCGCCCAAACGGGAAGTGTCTTTTCAAACGCAAGCGGGCACCTGTATTTAAACGTAGAGCTCACTTCCAACTTACCTGAAGATGTGTTTCATTCTTCATGGATAAAATAACCGAAAATAGGGACTCATTACGAATCCCTATTTTTTCATTCTTTCAATTGAATCTTTTCTAATTGAATCAATATATTGTTCTCTTCATTAGAGCTATCATTTCTAAGATAACCCATAAAAATTTTATTTCTGTTCTCTACAGGAACAATAAAAAAACTTCGTGAAATATCATATCCTTCTACAAGGACATATATATTGTTAGTGTCCTTTAATTGATATCCCCTGCTTTTTAACAACTCTATGATAGCCTCTTTTGATTTTAATTTATCATTTGGATATAAATTATAAGAAGAAATTGCCTGTTCATAGCTCATCAAGTAACGAGTTTTTTTATTAGAAATTACTTTATCATGTGAAAACTCCCATACAGGAAAATTAGAGATCTTTCTTTGATTCTCTTCATCAGATGTTTTAGATCCGAACACTTCGTTTATTTTATAATTTCCGCTCAGATTTGTCACATATGGAGTAAATAATATCCCTGGTAGTGTTTGTTTATCAAATATATATAAATAATAAATTTGATTTTTTTGAAACTGCCGTCAATCTTGCCGGCCTTGTCGTTTAAATTTTGCTTTGTTGCGCCTTGCCGCTC
>ERZ773009.878-NODE-878-length-21740-cov-8.055476_pt1 | contig 21740 bp, 16 predicted proteins | sample MGYA00580663_ERZ773009 | MGnify/ENA primary metagenome ERZ773009 (study PRJEB29015, sample SAMEA2737969) | human oral metagenome | biome: human oral; feature: human-associated habitat; material: dental | place: China | collected 2026 ... | reverse complement strand
CCGCGAAGCCATTTTCAATCAATGAAGGCATCAACCGGATTTTATCCATGTTTTTGTGATGTCACGAAGGTATGGATGATATACTCATAATATACGCATGTGCGCATGAATTAAAGATGAGTATTATATCTATAAGAGCGCGCGTGGATAAAATATAGTACAATGAGTGAAATAGATTCATGTGTAATCGCGAATGATCATATACAATATGATTTATAATCTTGTGAACACAACAATCTGTGTAAATCGTATTCTCATATATAGATGCATACAGTATAAATTGTGTGAGATATGATTATCCTTCATGTGATATCATGAAGATATGTATGATATACTTGTAATATATACATGTACGCATGAGTTATAGAAGAATGCTATATTTAAGAGAGATCGTATGGATGAATTATAGGGAGATGAGTATAATAAATTCATATGTAGTCACGGCGAACTATTCACAATGTGATTTATGTTCTTGTGAGTGCATGTAATCGTATATATTATATCCTCAGATGTATGTGCGTGCAGAATGAGTTATAGGAGATGCTATTATTCTTCATGTGATATCACGAATTGGTGATTTCTTTGACAGTGGACACTTCACAGATTGAAAATGGCTTCGCGGCGTTTGGGTTGGGAGCTTTGCGGGTTGAAAATAACGTTGCGGGAATGGCGATGAAGGCTTCGCGAGTTGAATCTGGAGCCACCGGATTCGGTTTGGGAGCTTCGCGGGTTGAAAATGACGTTGCGGGAATGGAGATGAAGGCTTCGCGAGTTGAATCTGAAGCCGACGGATTCGGTTTGAGAGCTTCGCAAAGTGGAAATGGCCCTGCGGGATTCGTGGTGATAGCGTTGCGCCAGGAGGGGAGGGTGGCGGCGTTGTCGGTGGGTGTCATGCGCCGGCAGGAGGGTGCGGATCGGATTCAGGAGGCGAAGGGATGAAAACAAAAAGGCTGCACTGGATGAACCAGCGCAGCCTTTGCTTTTATCTATTCAATCGGAAGAAATTGTTTCGGTGTGACCCCGGAGAGGCTCGAACTCTCGACCCAATGATTAAGAGTCATTTGCTCTACCAACTGAGCTACGGAGTCAAAAATCATCATTCCGTCGAACGATTACGGCCGCAAAAGTAGTGCTTCGATTCACTTCTCCAAATCTCGACCCCTATTTTTTCTCTGATTGCACAAAAAAGCCCCCTCACTCTTTGGGGGAGAGGAGGGGGCTGATGATTCCTTTTGGAGGGCAGTTAGGCTGCCACAGCGGGGAAGGTGAACGATATCAGGATGGACACAACGAGGGCGAGGATGGCGTAGAGCTCGGGGAATACGGCCATAACCATCGTGGCGGCAAAGACGTTGTGGCCGGCGCCGGTGGCGGCGATACCGTTGGCGCAAACGTGTGCCTGACGGACGGATGAGTAGAAGCCGGCAAAGCCCATGATCAGTCCGGCACCGAAGATACCGGCGGCCGTCACCCAAGGCATGTCAGCAACGAGGAATTTTTGCACCATCATATAGGCTACGAAGCCGTAAAGTCCCTGCGAACTGGGCAGGGCGCTCAGGGCGATGTATGTACCCATTTTCTCTGGGGCTTTCTTCATCGCTCCCACTACGGCGTTACCGCAAATTGTCAATCCAAATGCACTGCCGATGCCGCTCAGGCCGACCATCAGTGCTACTCCTACATACGCTAATAATACTGGTCCCATAATTCTAAATACTTTGTTTTTGAGGTTCTATTATTCTATTCATTGATTCATATTTTCCGGAAGGGAGCGTAGGCGGTGCCGCCGCCTTCAAATTCCGAGTTTTTGTAGTACTCCACGTAGATCAGACGCATGGGGTGAACCAGCGAGCTGACCATGCTCAGGCCGATGTTGAGAGCGTGGCCGACGAGCAGGATGAGGAGCATCGGTAGCCAGCGCACCCAGATGGGCATGGTGGCGGTCATGTCGACGGCCATCGTGTTGAAGACACCACCCAGCAGGGATCCGGTCAGGCCGATGGCGTAGAGTCGGATGTAGGAGAGGGTGTCGCCTAGGAGGCCGGATGCGGTGTTGTACGTCGCCCAAATGCCCGAACCGAAGTTGAGGAAGACGTTCTTGCCGGGCGAGTTGTAGAAGAAGGCGATGAGGGCGCCGACGCTGGCCACGCCATAGAGGGCGTAAACGACGGATTGCGGCAGGTGGATATTCATCATCGGCAGTCCGACGGCCAGCGCCAGCGCCAAGATGAGGAAGACCCACGCGAAGGCGGCGAGGCTGTACTTGAGTCCGCGCTGCACCTTAACCTTCATCGCGGCCACAAACTTGCCATAGAGCACATGGATGAAGCCGATGACGAGCGAGAGGGTCATGATGTTGTCGCTCGTCAGGAAGTAACGCTTGACGCTGGCCAGAGCCGGGATCTCGGCGATGTTGACGCCGAAGAAGGAGCCGGAAAGGGTGCCCACGACTAACGTAGCGATGCCGAAACACTGGAGGAGCGAGAGGATCGGTTTCATGTCGGCTTTGGCCTTTCGCTTCATCAGTGTGCCCAGGAGAAGAAGTAGGAGCCCGTAGCCGCCGTCGCCGAAACAGATGCCGAAGAAGAGCATGAAGAAGGGGGCGAAGAGGGGCGTGGAGTCGAACTCGTGGGCGTTGGGCAGGGAGTAAAGCCGGGTGATAGGTTCGAAGAGTCGGTTGAAGCGGTTGTTCTTCAGTTCGATGGGGATGTCGTCCTCATCGCTGATCTCGAGCTTGCGGCAGTAGTAGTCGCCGCGGTCGAGGGCCGACTCGAGCGACTGCGCCTCAGCCGTGGGGATCCACCCCTCGAGGAGCATGAGTCGGTCGTCAGCCTCGCGTTCGGTTTGCACCTTGGCGTTGTCCCACGTGTACTCGTTTTCAAGCAGTCGGCCGTAGGCTTCGAGCGTGCGGTAGTCGTTGAGAGCGACGGCCAACAGCTCAGCATTCAACTCCTCGCGCTGGCGACGCTGTGCCTCGCGCATGTCACGGAGGGTACGGAGGTCCTTCTCTGGCATACGCACCCGTTCGGCGTCGATCTCGATTGGGCTGCCTACGGGTGTGATGGTGATGAAGTAGGTGGCCGACTGTGCGGTGGCGATGGGAACGGCATAGAAGTCCGTCTCCCAGGCTTCGTCGTAGCGTGCGGCGGGGCAGGAGAAGAAGGTGACTTCGTGGCCTGCTTCGCGGAGGCGACGTAGGTTGGCGTAGTCGAACTCACCCCAGACTTGCATCGTGGCGAGATCTTTCTCCGTGGCCTGCTCAGCGGCCTGAGCCTTTTCGATCCGGTCGCGTAGGTCGTCGATCCGGTCTAGCAGGGCGGCGCCCTCGTCGGCCGTCACGGGTCGCTCAGGAGCGAGGGGTAGCGTGACTTTCGCCTTGTTACCGGTGGCTTTCGCGTCGGCCTTGAGGGCTTCGAGGCGACTCTCCTGGGTGTGCTTCAACTGGCGCATCTCGCTTTCGAGGCGTTTGCGCTCGGCCATGAGGCGTTGCAGTCCCGCGTCGTCTTTCTCCGACTTTGTTTCCCGGATATGCACCACGCCTAAGGAGCGCAGCAGTTCCAGGAAGGCGTCATATTCTTTATGGTACACCATGAAGGCGTACTTGCTCATTTTTACAATCATGCTTCTGCCTCCTTCGCGTTACGTTTTTCTTGATTGGCGCGCATAATCTTCTGCGACGATTTGGAGAGGCTCTCTTCGTCTTCCATAAAGCGCTTGATCTTACGGATAGCGTCCTTGTAGCCGGGGATCTGCACCTTTTCGAAGAGGTTCAGCTTCTGTGTGGTGCGTCGGCGGGCACGTTCGAGCATGTCGAGTTTCAGGTTGGTGAACTCTGCTTCGATACCCGTTTCGGCCATTGTCTTGAGTAGCTCGATGCCGTCAGCGTACCACGAGGGGGCGCTGAAGAGGCTGTAGCGGGCGATGCGAAACTCTACGCCGTCGAGCACTGGGATGGGTACGCCGGCGATCTTTCGAGCCGACAGTCGGACGTCCTCCACGGAGATCAGTTCGGGGCGGAACTCGTTCCAGAGCGCCATCATGTACTCATAGTTCCGAATCTCGTTCTCTAACCGATCCTCCAACGCCGCAGCCTCGCTTTTCGTTCGTTTCACCTCCATACGCAGTGCGCTCTCCTTGCTTTTGATCGTCGGTAGGGCACGTTCGCGCACCTTCAGTTGCTTATCGAGGCCCTGAAGGGAGGTCTTGTTGTATTGAAATTTAATAGCCATGACAGTTCACTGCGAAGCGTTCGCTCATTTCGCCGTCGGCCAATACTTGTCCACAAGCGCCTGTTTGATGTTGACCTCCTCCTGCTTGAAATGCTTGGCGAAGAGGGTCCACGCCACGTCGAGCATTTCCGTCGTGTTGAGGTTGACGTCGATGGCGAGGAGTTTCTCGGAGTAGTCGCGGGCGAAGGCCAGGGCGCGGTTGTCGTAATCGGTTAGGTCGAAACCGTTCTCCAATTTCGTTTTGGCATCGGCGGCGTCGGCATAGAGTCGGACGGCGGCGTTCATCACCTGCGGGTGATCCTCACGCGTCTTCTTGCCCGTTACCAACTGCTTCAGTCGGGAGAGTGAGCGGAACGGGTCGACGATGACCTTGCCCACGTCGCTGTCACGGCGCAGATAGAGCTGTCCCTCGGTGATGTAACCCGTGTTGTCGGGCACGGCATGTGTGATGTCGCCACCGGAGAGTGTGGTCACGGCGATGATGGTGATCGATCCGCCGTCGGGGAACTGCACGGCCTTCTCATAGATCTTGGCCAAGTCAGAGTAGAGCGAGCCCGGCATGGAGTCTTTCGAGGGGATCTGATCCATACGGTTCGACACGATGGAGAGCGCGTCGGCATAGTTCGTCATGTCGGTCAGCAGCACCAAGACTTTCTCGTGCTTCTCTACGGCGAAATATTCCGCGGCTGCCAGCGCCATGTCAGGCACAAGGATGCGCTCCACGGATGGGTCTTCGGTCGTATTGATGAAGCTGACGATGCGGTCGAGTGCACCGGCATTGCTGAAGGTGTTCTTGAAAAAGAGGTAGTCGTCGTTCGTCATACCCATGCCGCCGAGGACGATCTTGTCCGACTGGGCGCGCAGGGCCACCATGGCCATCACCTCGTTGAACGGCTGATCAGGGTCGGCAAAGAAGGGGATCTTCTGTCCCGTCACGAGCGTATTGTTCAGGTCGATGCCAGCGATACCCGTAGCGATCAGTTCCGACGGCTGTTTGCGGCGCACGGGGTTCACCGATGGCCCACCGATCTCCACCTCGCGCCCTTCGGGTACGGGGCCACCGTCCACCGGATCGCCATAGGCGTTGAAGAAACGCCCCGCCAGCTGGTCGCCCACCTTGAGCGATGGTGCCTTGCCCATGAACACCACTTCGGCGTTCGTACGAATGCCCTCGGTGCCGGAGAACACTTGCAGTGTCACCTCGTCGCCGGCGATCTTCACCACCTGCGCCAGCTTGCCGTCCACTGAAGCCAGTTCGTCGTAGCCCACGCCTGTAGCCTTCAGCGAACAGGTCGCTTTGGTGATCTGCGTGATCTTCGTAAATATCTTTTGAAATGCTTTTGTTGCCATATCTCACTTGATTCTTATTGTTTCGACTCGGCGGCAGCCTCCTGAAGGAGCGTCTCGGCCTGCCGGCTGTAATTCTCGAACTGTTCGCTGCGGAACTCTGAATAGTTCATCTGCTTGAGCACGTTGATCAGTCGCTTGAAGTAGTCCGTCACCTGGCTGAAGTTGTCGAAGGCAAAGTCTTGGTGGCAGATGTCGATCACGCGCTTCATCATGTATTCCTGTCGCTCGAGCGGCGTCACGGAGTCGGTGGCGTCGAAGGCGTCTTGCTGCAGGATGACGAAGTCGATCAGCTCCGACTTCCAGAACGTCACGTGGTAATCCACCGGCACACCGTCGTCGCCCAAGATGTTGATCTGCTCCGCGATTTCCTTGCCGCGCAGCATACGCGTCTTCACCTCGTTCACCATGCCGAGCCATTCGGGCGAGATGTGTTCCGAGACGTAGGCTTCAAACTCGGGGTACTCCAAGTATTTCGAGTAGCTGTCGATCGGGTTGACGGCCGGGTAACGCTTGCGGTCGGCGCGTGCCTGCTCGAGGGCGTAGAAACAACGTGCCACCTTCTTCGTGTTCTCCGTCACCGGCTCTTTCAGGTTACCACCCGCAGGCGATACGGTACCGATGAACGTCACCGAACCGGTCTTTCCATTATTCAACACCACCATGCCGGCGCGAGCGTAGAAGTTGGCCACGATCGCAGACAAGTCCATCGGGAAGGCGTCCGGTCCCGGCAGCTCTTCGAGTCGGTTGGACATCTCGCGGAGTGCCTGTGCCCAGCGCGATGTGGAGTCGGCCATAAGCAGCACCTTCAGCCCCATGCTGCGGTAATACTCTGCGATAGTCATGGCCGTGTAGACCGATGCCTCACGCGCAGCCACGGGCATGTTCGAGGTGTTGGCGATGATGATCGTGCGCTCCATCAGCTTGCGGCCCGTGTGCGGATCGACCAGCTCGGGGAACTCTACGAAGATTTCCACTATCTCGTTGGCACGTTCGCCGCAGGCCGCGATGATCACAATGTCCGCCTCGGCCTGCTTCGAGATGGCGTGCTGAAGCACCGTCTTGCCCGTTCCGAACGGCCCGGGGATGAAGCCCGTGCCGCCCTCGACGATCGGGTTCACCGTGTCGATGATGCGCACGCCTGTTTCGAGCAACTTGTACGGCCGCGGCTTCTCCTTGTAACACGTGATGGCGCGCTTCACCGGCCACTTTTGGATCATCGTTACCTCATGCTCCGCACCCTGTTCGTCCGTCAGTACGGCGATGGTGTGCGTCACGGGATACTTGCCCGCAGCTACCACTGACTTTACCTTATATGTACCCTCAAACTTGAACGGCACCATGATGCGGTGCGGCTGCGCGTTCTCTTCCACCTCGCCGAGCCACGCGCCGGCCTCGACCGTGTCGCCGGCCTTAGCCAGCGGCTTGAAGTCCCACAGCCGGTCGTTGTCGAGCGGGTAGGTGTATTCGCCGCGTTTGAGGAAGACGCCGTCCATCTTGTCCAGATCGTTTTGCAGCCCGTCGTAGTTGCGCGAGAGCATGCCCGGCCCGAGCGTCACCTCTAACATATGGCCCATGAACTCCGCCTCGTCGCCCACGCGCATGCCGCGTGTGCTCTCGAAGACCTGCACATAGGCGTTGCGCCCGATCACCTTGATCACCTCGGCCATCAGACGCACGCCGCCCACGGTGATGTAGCATATTTCGTTTTGAGACACCGGCCCGTCCACTTCCACAGTGACCAGGTTCGACACGATGCCCTTCACAGTTCCCTTTGTTGTCATTCTCTGTAGTATCTATTTTGTATGATTTCGTTTGAATTCGTCCAGCACCGCGGCGCTGCCCTTCTTGAGCGCGCCCACCATGCTGCGGAATGTCTTCTCGCCCGCGGCCGCGTCGAGCGTTGCCCACCGCTCAAGCATCTCCAGGCGCAGCAGGTAAGCAAAGACGCTCTCGAAGTCGAACGTTCGGAAGAACGTCTCCTCCTCTAACCAGTTCCATTTCATCACGTCTAACCTCCGTTCGCGCATCAGCAAATCCGTCTCTTCGGCCACGCGCATCAGCTCCGGCAGGTAGTCCAACGATTCGCCCAGCCCAAAGTCGCGCGCATTCGACGTGCGGAGCAGTTCGGCCGTCTCGTTGCCCGGCACGACATACTCCGCGCGGTCCAAGTCATGCCTCCGACAGGTGATCGCCGTCAGCACGTTGGCCATGTTCAGATTCAGCTCATACCATGCGCTCACGAACGCGTTCTTCGAGCCCATCGCATAGCGGAAATAGCGCGCCGAGAGTCGGTCTTGCCACACCACCGCGTCCATCTCCCGCCCCTCTTCTGCAACCTGGAGATACTCCCGCATGAAGTCCACGAGATACGCCGGCAGCGACGTCCGCGGCAGGGCCTCCTCCGTCTTCAGGGCCGTCAGCACCGCCTCCGCTTCGTCACGAGTCACCGTTCCGCGCGCGTCCCATGCCGTCTCCGCGTGTTGCAGCATCGACAGCACGTTCCGGTTGTCATATTGAAGGAAAAAGCAGGAAAACAGCGGGCGATCCGTGGCCGAAAGCATCGGCATCACCTCCGCCTTGAAGTCCGCCACCGTGTAGGGGCGCCTTCCGTCGTCCAGAGCCACCTCGGGCAGCCCCGCGATCAGGTAATAGTATTTGCTCATTTCGAGAACAGCATCTCAATCAGCTGCGGGCGCAGGAACTCCTTGAAATACTCCACGAACTCCGCCTCGCCGAACTGCACCTTGAACGATCCGTCGGCCGGGGCGATGGCAAACGAAGTCTTGTGGCCGTTCACCTCCTCGATCCGCACGCCGCCCTGGAGCAGCTCCGCAGCCTTAGCCTTGAAATAGGCTGACAGTTTGTCGGCGTCGGAGGTTTGGATGGTCATCTCGCCGTTTTTCGCCCATTCGCGAGCGATTTCGAGCATCATCTGCCGCATGAAGTCGGCGTCCCCCGTGGCGGCCTTCACTTCCTTCCGCACCACGCGGTCGGTGACGAGGTCGGCCACCTCCGTTTTGAGCGCCTCCACGGCCTGCGCGGCATACATCCGGAGTTCTGCCTCCGTGTTCTTACGCAGTTCGTCGGCCTCACGGCGCGCCTGTTCTACGATAGCGTCGGCCTCCGTGCGCGCCTCGCGCAGCATGCTCGCCTCTTTCTCCTTGGCGTCAGCCACGATGCGCCCGGCCTCCTCGTTGCCTTTCTCCACGCCTTCCCGATAAATTTTCTCGGTCAATTCCTGAATCTTACTGTCCATAACGACGATATTTTCTTGTTAGAGTGTATCTGTTTACTGTTTTGATGCCACAAAGTTACGGCAATTCCACCGACCGCTCGGAGCCGAAGCCCTGTCCACGCCCCCGTGCCGACCCGTTGCAGAACGCCGTAGCACTGTCATTATGGCACGAATCGTGGGCGTGACGCTCTACATCTTCTGCCTTTCATACGTCGCCAAGCCGCTTGACGGCTCCGCTGGCACGCAGGCTCTCCAAAAAGTCGCTTGACGGGGCCGCTGGGTCGTAAGTGGCGCTAAAAAGTCGCTTGACGGAGCCGCTGGCTCCCAGCGACGCCAAAAAGTCGCTTGACGGGGCCGCTGGGTCGAAAGTAACGCTGGCATGTCGCATGCCGCGGCCGCTGGGTCAAAAGTGACGCTGGCATGTCGCATGCCGCGGCCGCTGGCACGCAGGCTCCTCAAAATGTCGCATGACGGGGAGGCTTACCTCGGGCGGACGCTAAAGTGATGCGATGATGGTGGGCGTGGCTACATCCGCCGGAAAGAGTACGCCGGGCCGCCGTCCGATTCGTAGTGGTTCGACAGCCAAAGCTTGTCGCCATTCAAGATGTAGCGGTATTCCGTGCCGCCGATGGTGATGTACTCCCGCTTGAACCAGGGGTGGAAGATGTAGTGCGACGTATTGCCCTGCCCGAAGAACGTCAGACCCGTCAGCTCGGCGATGCCGTCGGCGCGGAGGGTGAGGACGTGCTGCCCCGGCGGATAGATGGTGGGTCTGGCGCGGCCATAATCTCGTTTGACGAGTGTCCACCGACCGAGTAGGGCGGCGGGTGGCGTTTCGCCGATCAGCTCGGGTGCGGCGCGGAAGAGCAAGTAGCTGCGCCCCTCGTTATAGAAGATCTTCAGCCGCGTCCCGTCGGCGGTCAGCTTGAAGCGCTCGGAGCGGTTGAGGGCGTTGCGGTACTTATGGCCGTCGTCTGTTTCGCTCATTTCCGTGCCGCCGATATAGGTGATGTGAATACGGTCGCCGTTGGCGTGATAGCGACCAAAGCCGCGATTGAAGGCCAAGGTGATATGCACCTCTCCGCTGCTCAAAAACTGAATTAAGAACCTCGATGATTTTTTCGCCGGAATGGTACTATGAAGCTCGGGCAAATACTGCGAGCCGTCGGCAGTGCGGCCAAAGGCGATGAGCTTCCAAGTGTTGAACAGCTTTTCCGAGAATGCACCGGGCAGGAACATGTCTGAGCGGATGAAGAGCAGGTAGTCGTCATTGTCGCTATAGTAGAGTCGGAGCGAGTCTTGCTCAGTAGCGGCGCGGTACCACTGGACCTGCCGCAGGGCGTCGATGTAGCGACGGCCAAGGGCGCTCTCGCCAGCGGTCGTTGGCTCGGCATCGAAGGTGAGCGTCAGGAGAGGTCCGTCGGTGCGGAACGTACCGGAGAGGCGATGCACGGAGGCACAGCCCGTCCACGTCCGTTCCTCGAGGAAGATCAGGCTGAAGCGGTCGTCGCCGGTGGGTGCGACGGGTGTCAGCGAGCCGTCGGAGATGCGGCCAAAGCCGGCCAGTCGCCAGTGATGGAGCAGGAACGAAGTGACGGGGCGCTCGGGTCGAGGCGTGGGGTCAGGGTCGGGATCGGGCGGGAGGTTGGAGAAATAGAGATAGCGCCGACCGCCGGCGTAGTAGATCCTCAGCGAGTGGTAGGCCGTGTCGATCTCGAAGCGCTCGATGTGGCGGAGGGCGTTGCGGAGGCGTCGGGAGAGCTGGGGCAGGGTGGCCTCGTTGATGTCGGCGAGGGTGATGCGGAGCGTGGAGTCGGTCAGTGTGTAGCGGCCGCTGACGTCACGTCCGTAGAAGGTGCTGTCGGCGCGGAAGGTCAGCGCGTAGATGGCCGTATCGATCGTCTCTGAGGCGTACGCCGACAGGTTGCGGATAGCCACCAGGCGCCAAGTGTCCTCGATGGGGTTACGGCCAGGCGTCGGCGTCAGCGGGGTAGGGGGATTCGGGTTCGGCGTCGGGGTGGGCGTCGGATCGTCGTTGCAGGCTGCCCCAATTAAGGCGAGGAGCAGCAGGGTGATCAGCCCGCGGAGGGTAGTTCTCGTTTTCATTATCGTGCATTGTTTAGTGTGAAGCATGTATGCGTAGGGAATCGTCCAAATGTTGGACGCCGTTGTCCACATCTTGGACAACAAAGGAAGGGCATTCGCTGCGTAACCGGTTGAGAATAATACGTTGGGCGCCGGTGGCACCGTTGTTGGATTGATTATAGAGGAGAATAGAGCCAAACACTCATCCTCCACCCTCTACCCTCTACCCTCTATTTATGATCCTTCTGAGACGATTACTAAAAAGCAAGTCCTTGCGCATGGTGAACGTGGCAGGGCTGGCGGTGGTCTTTGCTTGCATGCTCTTGTCGTATGCCTACGTGGCTTACGAATGCAGCTACGATCGCTTCCACACGAAGGCCGACCGCATCTATCGGCTCTCGCTGCGCACGGAGGGCGAGCCCGTCGACGTGCGTATTCATGGCTTTGAGACGGCCGACGCGCGGACGGCGGGCGTCAGCGGCATTGAGTCCGTGGTGCGGATGTACAAGGCCGACGGCGTCGAGATCCGCCACGAGGGCCGCATCGACCTGCCCGGATCCTTCTACTTCGTGAGCGGAAACTTTCTCAACGTCTTCGATCTCCGACTGATCGACGGCGATCCCCGCACGGCGCTCGACACGCCCGACAAGGTGATCCTCAGTCGCAGCTATGCCCGCCGACTCTTCGGCGAGGCGCCGGCTGTGGGGCGTGAGCTGACGCTGGCCGGCAGACGATTCCGCCGAGTGTTCGTGGGCGGTGTGTATGAGGATCTGCCTGAGACGTCGCACTTCCACTCCGACCTGTTCGTGCGGCTGCCGGACGAGGACGCGGGCATGTTCACCTACGTCTACCTGCTGCTTAGCCCCGGCACACGCCCGGACGCCGTCGCACGAGGCATCGCCGCCAACATGCGTCGGCTGGGCGCTACGGACGATCCGCGGCCCGTGGCCCCGATGCTCTTCCCCCTCACCGACATCCACCTGCGCAGCCACTTCCAACGCGAGCACGAACCCAACGGCAACATCCTTTACCTCTACCTCATTGCCGGCGCTAACATCCTGCTGCTCGTGATCGTCCTCTTCAACCTGTGGCTTAACGCCGGACTGATCTTCGCTTTCAACCGACGCTATTACCAACTGCTCCGACTGAACGGCGCCTCGTCGCGTCGGGTGCTCATCGACGAGATGATGATCGCCGGCGTCGTCGGAGGGGTGGCGGTGGCTGCCGGATGGGGATTGGCGCAGGTCGTGGCGGCGCGATGGGCCGGAGCGGTGCCTATCGGCGTGGCCGTGGGGATGAGCGCGGCGTTTGTGGCGATCGTCGTGGGCGTGTCGGTGGTGCCGGTCGTTGCGCGGATGTCGTCCACGCGGTTCTTGAGCATGCAGGCCGATCCGCGGGGTGGGGGCGTGGCGCTGTCGGGCGTCAAATACATGCTTATTGGGCAGTATGCCATTGTGCTTTTCGTGACGATCGTCAGTGTGTGCATCTCGCGGCAGGTGGGGCGGATACGCAGCTCGCAAGTGGGCGGACGGGAGCCGGCTGTGCTGGTCATGCAGGCGCAACCGATCGACGTCACGCGGCGCTTCGGGCTCTTGCGCTCCGAACTGCTGAAGCAACCGGGCATCGAGGCCGTGACGACGGCCATGCAGCTGCCCGGATCGGCCATCCGCGACGGGGTGATGGTGCAAAAAGAAGGTGAGAGTGAGGACGACACGCGCCGCATCGCTGTGCTGGTGGTGGGCGACGACTTCCTGCCCTTCTTCCGACTCCGCCCCGTGGCCGGCGAAGCCTTCGGGCGACTGCGCCACACGGCCGATGAGGAGGAGCGCATGTTGGTCGACGCCGCCGAGGGCCACCGTACGGACAACGGATCGGAGCAGTATGTCGTGAACCGCAGCGCGGCCGAGATGCTCGGCTTCCGCACGCCCGACGAGGCCATCGGCCAGCAGCTGCGCATCCGAACCGGCAACGGCGGGCTGGACTATATCGACCGCGGCACGATCGTGGGCGTCACGGACGACTTCAACTACACGACCACCTTCGAGGCCACCCAGCCGCTGCTGGTCGTCCACCGCGCCTTTTTCCAGCATTGCCTCATGGTGCGGCTCGATCCGGACCGCAGGGACGAGGCGCTCGAGAGCTTCCAGCGCGTCTGGGCAGCCGTGAACCCGGGCTACCCCGCGCACTACGCCTACCTCAGCGACGTCTACGACGGTGTCTACGCCAACGAACGCTACGCCGAGCGCCTCACGCGGATCTTCGCCGCGCTCTGCCTCGTCGTCGCGACGCTGGGGCTGGTCATCGTCATGGCGTTTGTCGTCCGCCGGCGGACGAAGGAGATCGGCATCCGCAAGATCAACGGCGCGCGACCGTCGGACATCGTCCGCATGCTCAACTACCGGTTCGTCCTCTGGATCGGCGTGGCCTTCCTCCTGGCCGCACCCGCCGCCTACCTGCTAATGACGCGCTGGCTGGAGAACTTCGCCGCTCCGGCGCCGCTCGACTGGTGGCTCTTTGGGCTCACGGGCCTCGGCGTGCTGGTCATTTCGGTGGCCGCCGTCTCGTGGCAGAGCTGGCGCGCCGCTACGATCAACCCTGTGGACACGCTGAAGCTCGAATAGGAGAGGATTTTGGAGGCGAATGAGGGGCCGCCGATGGTAAAAGATTGTATGACGAGGGCGTCTGAGCAAAAAGACGCCCCGTTGGAAACCATTTTGAGGGTGTCTGAGCACCAGCCACACCTATTGGACATTCCGACAAGAGCGCCCGAGTGTCAGCCGCTCCTGTTGGAAAACATTTCGGGGGCGGATGAACGACATCGGCCCATAAAATGGTTTCCGACAGAGGCGAATGGGCGTCGGGCACACGTATTGGAAAACATTTCGGGGGCGAACGAACGTCAGGCACCGCCGTCGGACATCCGTGTAGGGGCGCAAAAGCATACGCCCCCGATGTTCCCGACAGGGAACAATAGCGCCCGACAGGCATCCGCCGCCGTTGGATTCCATTTTATAGGCAGATGGATAGCGGTGGCACATAAAAAGGTTTCTGACGGAAGCGAATCGGCGTTTTGGGCACCTATTAGATTCCAATTTACAAGCAAATGAATGCTGATGGCTTACGAAACGACATCCGACGACGGGCTACTGGAGGCGAATGCTCAATTTGTAATTTATTTCTCCTCCAACTGAATGAATAACAGAAAGATTCAAACTATCTTTGCAATGGAAAAGCTGGAGACAAGCAGCTAAAATGGATTTATTTACTCGCAACAATATACGATACACTTATGGGTGAAAGAATGAAAATGAAGCAAGAGAAAGCTGAGGCCTTGAAGCAGACTATCCTGAACGTGGCCTACGAGCTGTTCCTGACGCACGGATACGAAAAGGTCTGTCTGGCAGACATTGAGCAGGGCGCAGGAGCGACCCGCGGGAGCCTTATCTACCATTACCGAAGCAAAGAAACCCTGCTCCTACTCACCTCGGAGAGGTTCATCGCCGACTTTTTCCGCGACACCTGCCCCGACGAGGAGGTGATAAACAGCCGGACGCCGCTGAAGGACTATCTGAAGGCGTTCGTCCAGATGGTAGAAGCGCAGGTCAGGCATTTCAAGGAGAACATAGTCAAAGACACGAAGGTCACGTCGGCCTCGTCGATCAACTTCATGATTCACCTCTGCACCCTGAGTGCCTCCTTCAAACGGGCGCTGCAAGCGTTCCACACGACGCAACTGGGCTACTGGTCGGAGGTCATCAACCGGGCCAAGGCGTGCGGCGAAATCCGCCAGGCGCTCAGCACCGTCACCCTGGTCGACACCTTCGTCCACATCCTTTCCGGCATCATCTTCCAGAGCGCCGTCTGTCACCAAGAGATCCCCCTCGATCAGCTCCAAGACGAGTGGGACAATTTCTACCAGACCACCATCGAGGCGTAGCGCCCGCCCCGACTCGGCCCGTGCGCCGGCGACAACGTGTACGACGTGGGCCGACGATTGCACACGGCCTCCGAACCTATATGCCCCCTGCGGAAACGTCTGGGGGCATACGTTTTTTCGTCCCTACCCCCGGCCGCCAATGGGCGACAGCGGCCGCCGTCGGGGGGGGCGGTGGGAGCCGCGGAGCGAAAGAAGCTCCAGCCATGAAGAAAAATAGACCGAACAGTATGTAGATTTCTCTCATCCTACTTATTTTTGGGGCCGACAAGCCGAACGAGGCTATCCATCTACAACCCTTTAACCCCCATTCAACAATTCCCACTTATGATCCAGAAAACGAACAAGAACGAACTGAGAAAGACTGAGACAAAAGGCCGCATTCTCTCGGCCGCATTCAGGCTGTTTTTGGCACACGGATATCATGCCGTCAGCTTAATGGACATAGAACAAGCCTCCCAAGCCACCAGAGGGGTAATCTATCATCATTTCAAAGGCAAAGAAGATCTGCTCAAGGGCGTAGCAGAGAAGTTCGTTATCGACTTTTTGCAGAGCAATCCCCCGGCCGACGAGATCATAGACGCCCAGACGCCATTGAAGAGCTTCTTGGACGTTCAAATCCGCCAAATAAAACGGCGGATGCAGATCTTCTTTGAGCAAGTTGGCCCAGATAGTGGCATTACGTCAGCCACGTTCATGAGTTTCTTGCTTTTTATTAGCGAACACGTAGCCGATTTCAGGGAGAGGCTCCAAGCGTACAAAAAGGCGCAAGCGCGCTACGGGTCGGAGGTCATCAATCAAGGTAAGGAGCGCGGCGAGATCCGAAAAGAAGTCGCCACAGAGGCGCTGTACAACGTCTTCTACTCCGTCTATGTCGGCATAGCGTTTCACGGCGCCATCATCGACCGGCAGTTCGTCCTCGACCAACTGCGCGAAGAGTGGGACTTCCTCTATCAGTTAGCCGCCGCCCATTAGCCGCCGCCCCCCAATCGAAAGGGCGGGGCCATCCCATATAATTTCTATGATCCAAACACCATTAACCCCCTTTACGTGATGAAAACGAATCGCTTTTTTCGGCAGACAGCTCTCCTGCCGATCCTTGCAGCAAGCCTGCTGCTCACCGTCGCCGCCCGTGCACAACAGGGCATCACCGGCCGACTGACGAACGCCGCCGGTCAGCCCGTGGCGCAGGCCGCCCTGATCCTCTCCGCCCCCGATTCCACCTACTTGGAGTCGGCCGTGAGCGAAGACGACGGCACCTTCCGCCTGCTTTCCACGGCCCGTCCCTACCTGCTCAGCGTGCAGCATTTGGCTTACGAGACACGCACCATCGCGGACTCTCGGAGCGACCTCGGCACGATCGTGCTGGAGCTCAAGGCGCAGACGCTCGAGGAGGTCGTCGTGCGCGCCGAACGCCCCATCGTCCGCGTGCAGAACGGCCGCCTGAGCTTTACACCGCAAGGCCTGACCAAATCGAAGATCCTCACCACCGCCTTCGACCTCCTGGCCGAGACCCCAGGCCTGAAATCGACCGACGGCCAGTCCATCAAGCTCATCGCAATGGACCAGACGCCGACCCTGCTCATCAACGGTCGCCCATCTACTCGCGATGCGGCCGCCACGCTGCTTTACGTCAAATCGCTGCCCGCCGATCGCGTCCTCCGCATCGAGGTGGCCCACACCGCGCCGCCGGAATGGAACGTCAAGGGCGCAGCCGTCAACATCATCCTCAAGGAGGGCCTCTCCGACCGCCTCACGGCGCAAGTCCAGACGCAGTGGGACAACAAACACGCGAACCGCTTCACCCAAACGGCTTCCGTTATGTATGCCTCGGGCAAGTTCTCCGCCGACCTACTCTACCGCCTAAGCTCCGGGCACGAGATCAGTCGGACAAACATGTACGTGCGGCACGCCGTCGGCAGCGACACGACCGAAATCCGCAACCACACCGACTACCGCTCGCACACCCCCGCCACCCATGATCTCTACCTGAACCTCGACTACGCCCTGGCCGACCGCCACCGCCTCAGCGTCTACTACAACGCACGGGTGACGCCCAACGAAACGTTTGACGACCGCTCCGTCAGCACCCTCACCGGCCGCAGCGATCAGCACGGCACCCTCCGCGACCACCTCCAAAGCATCGCAGCCGAATACACCCTCCGCGGATGGCGCGCGGGAGCGGAATATCTCTACTCCAACAGCCGGAGGGACTACACGGGTACCGTCGCCGGTCGCCCCATCGCCTACGATCGCTTCCAACGCATCGACCGACTGCACGGCTACCTCCGCGGACGCCACGCACTCTCCGAACGGATCAGCCTGCGCTATGGCGCCGACTACACCCGCACCCGCAACCACAGCGAACAGACCGGCGCCGCGCCCGTCACGTCCGACGAAGACATCGCCAACGCCTACGTGGGCACGGACATCGCCTTTGCGGGCGACCGCGCGAACCTCTCCGCCTCCCTCGCCGGCGAAGGCTACCGCATCCGGGACTACCGTCGGCAGTCGATCCTCCCCAACATCTCCCTCAGCTATGCCCCGACGGACGACCATGTCTTCACGCTTGGCTGGCAGGCCTTCCACAACTACCCCGCTTACTGGTATCGCCAGACGTACCGCCGCGAGGTGGACGGCTACGAGGTTAACCTCGGCAACCCCGACCTGCGCGTGGCCCGATACAACATCGCAAGCCTGAACTACGTCTACCGCTCGCGCTACGCCTTCAACGTCTACTACTACCACGTCCGCGACGCCTTCTTCACGCTCCTCTACCAGTCGCCCGACCGCCTCGAGCTGATCAACCAAATCACCAATACGGATTTATCGCATGTCTGGGTACTGTCGGCTTCCGTACCGGTCACCATCGGCAGCCGCTGGTTCCTGACCTTCGCCCCCACGGCTTACCACGAGCACTACCAGACCGCGCACTGGCACGATCTTCCCTTCGACGTCGCAGGTTGGGCGGGCGGTATGAACGTCAGCAGCCAGCTCAGCCTCCTCTCCCGCCCCCGCCTGACCTTCACTACCGACGGCTATTACTACTCCGGCGGCCGACAAGGCTTACAGAAATCCAGCGAGAGCTGGGGCGTCAATGCGGGTCTACAATTAGCACTGCTCAAGGAGGAATCGCTGCTGATCGCTCTCAACGTAAACGACCTCTTCGAGAGCGCCACGCCGATAGCTCGCACCCGATACCAGTCTCAGTGGAGCGACTACGACTACACCGGCGGGATCAGTCGCTCCGTCATGCTCCGCCTCACCTACCGCTTCAGCCGTTACAAGGAAAAGCAGCGCCGCGAGGCCGACCGCTCGCGAATAGGCATCCAGTGAGCGCAAGACGTGGGTCTTGCCCACAAAGAACAAGTCCTGCCGGCAGGAGAGAGGGCGTATGCTTTTGCGCCTCTCTTCCCACCGGCAGGACTCGTTCGTTTTTAGTTTTCCGTCGTTAGTTCTTCCTCTTCCCGTATCGCCACAGCTGGTAGCTGTTGATGATGTTCTGCCAGAGGATGTAGCCCGACGGTGCGACAGCCGTCAGCGGATGGAGGTACGTCTGGGCCATCCAAATGGCAAGGATCGTATTCTTCTGCCCGAGGCCTTGGCCGGACGAGATCGGATCACCGTAACGACGGCCGATGCACCGTCCGATGAGGAACTGCGCCACGCACAGCACGAGCGAGACGAGGAGCAGTCCCACTACCGCCCGCGGATTCTCGCCGCCGTGATCAATCAGGAAGCGAACAGTGACCGACGTGACGATGAACAGCGAAAAGGCCCACAGATAAAACGACATGCGGGGCGCACGGAGCATGACGCGCCGCAATCCGGGCGCAAACCGACGGATGGCGAAGGCCGTGAACAGAGGTAATAGGAGGAGCGTAAAGACGCGTTTGCAGACGTACAGGAGCGCCTGAATGAAGGGCAGGTTTTCGCTGCCGTAAATGCCGATCAGGGAGAAGTAGACGGGAGCGACGGGCGCCACGGTGACGTTGCAGAGGATGACGTAGGAAGTGAGGAAGCCCACGTCGCCGCCCAACATACCCGTGACGACAGGCGCGGAGGCGGCCGTAGGCGTCAGCAGACAGAGCAGGGCGCCGCTGGCGATGATCCGGTCGACGGGGTGCAACAGCAGGTAGAGGCCGCCGCTGCCCATCAGTTGGACAAGCAGCAGCCACACGTGCTCACGACGCAGACGGATGTCGCCCGGCTCGATCTTGCTGAAGGTGAAGAGTAGCATGGCGAAGATCAAGTACGGCGTCAGGAAGGCCAGGCGGCTGACCCACGGATAGGTCAGCGCACCGGCCAACATGGCGATCGGCAGCATCCAGTCTTTGAAAAACTTCAGCATCCCTCCGCGCCCTTTCAGTCGATGGGAATGTATTGCACGAAGGCCTCGATGGCTTCGTAAGCCGCCAGCCCGAGGTGCTTGTACATCTCGGCCGTGGCGCGGTTGCGATCCTCGGCGCGCTGCCAGAAGAGTCGCTCGTCGTCGCCGAGGTACGGCGCGCTCTCGGCCTGCGACTGGTGCTTGAGGATGGCGTTACGCTTGTAGCGCAGCTCCTCGGGACTGATGGGCACAGCCATCTCGATATGGTCCATCTCCCACTCGGCCCACGCACCGCGGTACATCCAAATGCGGCAATCCTTCAGCCATTCCTCACCCTTCATCTCGTCCACGGCGGCCAGGACGGCGTCGAGGCAGACCTTGTGCGTGCCGTGCGGATCGGCCAAGTCGCCGGCCACGAACATCTGGTGCGGCTTGATCTCCGTCAGCAGTTGCTTGACGATGTCCACGTCGCGCTGCCCGAGCGGATTCTTCTTCACGAGCCCCGTCTCGTAGAAGGGCAGGTCGAGGAAGTGCACATGCTCGTCCTTCACGCCCGAATAACGGCAGCCGTGGCGCGCCTCCTCGCGGCGGATCGTGCCCTTCATGAAGAGCACATCGGGGCGCTCAGGCTGGCCGTCCTCCTTCTTTTCGTAGCGCAGATAGCGGATAATCTCCTCAGCCTTCTCACGAATGGGGGTCTCGCCCGGTGCGTAGCGCTCGCTGACGTCGCGCAGATACTCGCAATAGCGGATCACCTCGTCGTCGCCCACGGCAATGTTGCCCGACGTCTCGTAAGCCACGTGCACCTCATGCTGCTGGTCGCAGAGTCGGCGCAGCGTGCCGCCCATCGAGATCACGTCATCGTCCGGGTGCGGACTGAAGACGATGACACGCTTCGGATAGGGCTTGGCGCGCTCCGGACGGTTCGAGTCGTCGGCGTTGGGTTTGCCGCCCGGCCAACCCGTGATGGTGTGCTGAATGTCGTTGAAGATGCGAATGTTCACGTTGTAGGCCGAGCCGTAGAGGGCCAGCAGTTCGCCCAGTCCGTGCTCGCTGTAATCCTTGTTGGTGAGCTTCAGGATCGGCTTATCGGTCTGCGCGCAGAGCCAAACGATGGCGCGGCGAATCAGCTTATTATCCCACACACACGGCGTGACGAGCCACGGGTGACTGATGCGTGTCAGTTGACCCGCAGCCGAGAGGTCGATCACGACCTTGGCGTTCGGATGGTGTTGCAGGCAGGTAGACGGCACGGCATCGCTCGCGGGGGCTTCGATCGTCTCACGGATGATGCGCGATTTGTTTTCTCCCCACGCCACGAGCACCACTTTGGCCGCCTCCATGAGCGTGCCGAGGCCCATCGTGATCACGCCCGCGGGCACATTGTCGATCGACCGGAAGAGCTGCGCTGACTCCTTGCGCGAGGTGTCGTCCATGAGCACGAGGTGTGTGCGCGAGCTAACGGACGTTCCGGCGCTATTCACGCCGATCGTCCCCGCCTGCCCCACGCCGAGCAGCATGCAGTCGATGCCGCCACACTCGCGGATGCGCTGTTCGTAGCGCCGGCAGAAGTCGTAGATGTCGTTCTTATCGATGAATCCGTCGGGGCTGTAGACGTTGCCCTTGGGGATGTCGACATGGTCAAGGAAGACCTCGCGCAGGAGGTGCATGTTGCTGTATGCCTCGTTCGTGAGCGGGTAAAACTCGTAGATGAGGAAGACGACCACGTTGCGCAGGCTGAGTCCCTCCTCGCGGTGCATACGGATCAGCTGTCGGAAGATGGGGTACGGCGACCGTCCGCCAGGCACGGCCAGAACAAACTGTTTGCCCTCGCGTTGGCGTTCGCGGATGCTGGTGGCCAGTTCGCGGGCCAACTCTCCAGCGCCCTCCTCCATGGTGGCGTAGATATGCGTCCGGACCTTCTCGAATCGGGTCAGGAGGCTGTATTCATAGGCGTTCTCCGGTTTGTAATACTTCTCCGGGACGCGTGTCAGGGTAATCTGTGAGCTCAGGTTATTTCTCATTGCTGTATATATAAATGTATGATTCGGGCGCCAAAAGTAGCCGCGGGCGGCAAACTTCCCCGGCCCCGGTGGGGCCTTGATCTTCTTTTGCTTCCTTTTCTTTCATCACGGGCAGAAAAGGATGTGGAAAGCAGGGGTACCCTCGCTTATTCCTTCCCCTATATAAATAGGTATAGCAACCGCGCCACATTTCGGGTCACGTGGGTGCGAGGGCGGAGCCGTCATGCGACATTTTGGAGAGCCTGCGTGCCAGCAGCCCCGTCATGCCGCATTTTGGAGAGCCTGCGTGCCAGCGGAGCCGTCATGCCGCATTTTGGAGAGCCTGCGTGCCAGCGGAGCTGTCATGCGACATTTTGAGGAGCCTGCGTGCCAGCGGGTCCGTCATGCGACATTTTGGAGAGCCTGCGTGCCAGCGGCCCCGTCATGCGACATTTTGAGGAGCCTGCGTGCCAGCGGCCCCGTCATGCGACATTTTGGGGAGCCTGCGTGCCAGCGACGCCGTCATGCGACATTCTGGGAAGCCTGCGTGCCAGCGGCGCCGTCATGCGACATT
>ERZ773009.877-NODE-877-length-21740-cov-17.453032_pt1 | contig 21740 bp, 24 predicted proteins | sample MGYA00580663_ERZ773009 | MGnify/ENA primary metagenome ERZ773009 (study PRJEB29015, sample SAMEA2737969) | human oral metagenome | biome: human oral; feature: human-associated habitat; material: dental | place: China | collected 2026 ... | reverse complement strand
GAATACAACGATATCTGTTGTCTAATGAGAACTGCATTCCCCAAAAATGAGCAGATACCGATGTGGTTATTGAGAGTGTTAGCATTTCGCAAAAGTGTCAATTTCAGAGTCCTTTACGAGGATGAACAGTTCTGCGGAGTTTTATATACGGCTGAGGATAATAAATATATCTTTGTTCTTTATCTGGCAGTAAACGACCAAATCAGATCAAAAGGCTATGGCACTAAGATACTTGACTGGCTAAAACAAAGCACAGAAAAAATAATCGTTTTGAATGTTGAATCGCTTGATCCTTCCGCCGAAAATGCTTTGCAGAGAGAAAAGCGAATCTCTTTTTATAGCAGAAATGGGATTTTTGATACTGGATGCAGATTTGTCGATGAAGGTGAAAAATATTCTGTGCTGGCATCTGATATTGATCACTTTGATCCGAGAGAGTATTAAATACTCCTGAGCAGGTTCTCTTTTGGGACGTATAAAAAACACATTACATGATGATAACTCCCAGTTTATCGGGCTCATTCGATAAATAATATAGCGAAAGCACATGACTTTAAGATTGTAAAATCTTTCAGCTATGTGCTTTTTCTGTGCTTATTTTAAATCTGGTGGAACTTTGGCATTTATTCTGCTTTTATAGAATTTTACATTGCTTTCTTCAAAGGGAACATAATTTGTCTGTAATTGACCAAGAAACACAAAGAGAAATCAATGAAATTAAGCGAAGAAAATTTGTGAATTGGTATGACTGGAATGAGGATAAAAAAGGCAGTAGCTATAAGTCAAGACTTCAATTTGATATTGATAGAACTATAAAGCAGTCAATCAACTGGCAGGGATTTTTATCTAAGATGGAAAGCTATGGCTATGAAATAAAATATGGGAAGCATATAGCTTTTAGAAGTAAAAATCAGCAGAGATTTACCAGAGCAAAGACCATTGGAGCTAACTACACTGAAGAAAGAATTAAGGATAGAATCCTGAATAAAGATAAAGAACTTGGAAATATCATTGATATTAAAAATAGTCAAAAAGTAAAGTCAAGCAAAGGCTATGAACATTGGGTAACAAAACATAATCTTAAAACAGCAGCGTCTACGCTTGTTGAAATCAGGAATAAAGGTTTTAATTCAATTGAAGAATTAGAGCGTGGTATCAGCCGGATCTCCATTGAAAAGAACGAGTTGAAACGAGAATTTGATAAGCTGTCATTGGAGCAAAAGAGGATAAAGGAAGTCGTTAAACATATTCAAATTTGTATTAGTAAGAGAGAACATTACGAAGGTTATCGTAAAAATCCAAATGACAGAATTTATATGATGATGAACCGAAAAGATGTGGAAGCCTATCAGAAAGCTTATGAGGGAATAGATATTTTTCTTAAGCAATTCCCACACTTGAGACATATGGTATTGGGAGAGTTGAAGACAAAATCAGGTAAAAATCTTTTTAGAAAATTAAATGAGCATTCAAAAGAATTGCAGGCTAAACAAGAGGAAATTGCAAAGAAATATAATGCGTTATCAGTAAAATATGAGGAGTTGGAACATCTGAAAGTTAATATGAATGAGTATCTTGGTAGAGATAAGAGGGAGAAAAGAGAGTCAGTTATAGAAAAAATTAGTAGACATAAGGAACAAGATAAGAAAATTTCTAAAGAGAAAAAAGAAAAGATGAAAGAAGTAGAAAGATGAATTTATATTGCGGTAGACTATGTTTTCTTGAAAATAAAGAATCTTGACAAATATTGAATTTTAATTTATTATTAAATATAAATTCAGTATTGGAATAGAAAGAGGTGTGCTATGGCACAAGTATTAAAAGAAGAAGTTAGAAATAGAATACTCGAAGCAGCAGAAAAAGTATTTTATAAAAAGGATTATAGAGGTGCCAAATTAACAGAAATTGCAAAAGAAGCGAATATACCTGTGGCACTCATCTATACCTATTTCAAAAATAAGGAGGTTTTGTTTGATGCAGTGGTAAGTTCTGTTTATATAAATTTTGAGTCAGCTTTTAATGAGGAAGAATCTTTGGAAAAAGGCTCTGCTTCTGAAAGGTTTGATGAAGTCGGTGAGAATTATATTCATGAACTTTTAAAAGAGCGTAAGAAGTTAATTATTTTAATGGATAAAAGCTCAGGTACAAAGCATACAGAAGCAAAACAAAAACTTATATCGCAAATGCAGATTCATATTGAAGTGAGCCTAAAAAGACAATCGAAAGAGGAATATGATCCAATGCTTGCCCATATTTTAGCCAGTAATTTCACAGAGGGGCTTCTTGAAATAGCAAGGCACTATCAAAGTGAAAAGTGGGCAAAAGATATGCTAAAACTTATTGCAAGGTGTTATTACAATGGAGTGGAATCCCTATAATCAGCAAAAAATAGACTTTGCGTAATCAGCAAAGTCTTACTTTAAACCTTAATACTGAATTAAAATTCAATATTATTCAATTTTGAAAGGAGAGTTGTTCATGCCGGAAAAAGAATTACGAAAAAAAGTGATTGGGGAAAATGGCTTATCCAATTTACTTCTTGCTTTAAAAATAGTGTTTGATTTGATACCACAAATCTTACTCGTATATTTGATTAGTTCTTTAATCACAAACAATATTAGCGAAGATAATTTGAAATATATTTTCTTAGGAATCTTTACTTCATTTGTATTAAAAGGAGTGTTTTACTATTTTGCAACAAAGGTTGCTCATGAGAAAGCATACGAAAAATTGACAGAACTTAGGTTAGATATTATCGGTCATCTAAAAAAACTAAGTTTAGGATTTTTCAAAGAACATAATACTGGAGAGCTTACCAACATCGTTCAACATGATGTAGAACAAGTGGAAGTATACCTTGCCCATGGTCTTCCTGAAATAATGTCAGTTACACTTCTACCTAGCATTATTTTTGTAGCCATGATTTTTGTGGATTGGCGTCTTGCTCTTGGAATGATTGCTGGAGTTCCACTCATGTATTTGGTAAAAGTTCTTTCACAGAAAACAATGGATAAAAACTTTTCGATTTACTTTAATCATGAAAATAAGATGAGAGAAGAGTTGATGGAATATGTAAAAAACATTTCTGTGATTAAGGCTTTTGCTAAAGAAGAGGAGATTAGTGAAAGAACATTAAAAACGGCAAGAGAATATATTTACTGGGTTAAAAAGAGTATGGGAGCAATTACAATTCCAATGGGACTTATTGACATATTTATGGAAATTGGAGTGGTAATTGTCATGATTTTGGGAAGTATCTTTCTTTATTATGGGAATATTACAACTCCTAATTTTATTCTTGCAATAATTTTATCATCTGCTTTTACTGCATCTATAAGTAAGACAGCTACATTGCAACATTTTTCTATTGTGTTTAGGGAGGCATTAAAGGCGATTGGAAAAGTTTTAACAGTTCCACTTCCAAACAAAAAGACAGAACAAGGTTTAGAATTTGGAAACATAGAATTTAAAGATGTGAATTTTGCATACGGAAAAGATTGCTTTGAGCTAAAAAATATCAATTTAACTTTTAAGAAAAATAGCTTGAATACCTTTGTAGGTGCAAGCGGTTGTGGGAAAAGTACCGTATCTAATTTGCTTATAGGATTTTGGGATGCAGACGAAGGACAAATACTGATAAATGGAAAAGATATAAAAGAATATAGTCAAGAAAACATCTCAATGCTGATTGGTAGTGTGCAACAAGATGTTATCCTTTTTGATTTAAGCATTTTTGAAAATATAGCAATTGGAAAATTAAATGCAACAAAAGAAGAAGTTATAGAAGCAGCTAAAAAAGCAAGATGTCATGATTTTATTTCAGCATTGCCAAATGGATATGAAACACGAGTAGGTGAAATGGGTGTTAAGTTATCCAGTGGAGAAAAACAAAGAATTTCCATTGCAAGAATGATACTCAAAAATGCACCGATTTTAATATTAGATGAGGCAATGGCAGCTGTTGATAGTGAAAATGAAAGACTAATCAGTGAAGCGATTGATGATTTAAGTAAGGATAAAACTATCATTACAATTGCTCATCATCTAAATACGATTAGAGATTCAGATCAAATTATAGTTATGGATAAGGGTGTTGTTCTTGATACAGGAAGCCATGAAGAGCTGATGAAAAGATGTGAGTTCTATAAGGATATGGTTGAAGCACAGAACAAGGTAGATAGATGGAATTTGAAAGAGGTGGTAACAGAAAATGTTTAGAGAAATGTTAAAACTACTTACAAAAACTGGCAAGAGAGATTTGATTATATCAAGTGTATTCTTTGCCCTTTATGGACTAAGTTCCATAGCCATGATTATTATTGTATTTTCTATACTGTTCCAAATCTTTGATGGAACGAGCTTAGCAAGCCTATATAAATATTTTATTGCGATTGGATTACTTGTAGTCTTCAAAGGTATTTTTAATATGGTCGCAGATATGAAAAAGCATAGTGCAGGTTTTGATATTGTTCAGCAAATCAGAGAACGCATGATTATCAAATTAAAGAAATTTAGTTTAGGTTTTTATACAAATGAAAGATTGGGAGAAATCAATACAATTTTACACAAAGATGTTGATAATATGTCCCTTGTTGTAGGACACATGTGGTCAAGAATGTTTGGCGATTTTTTGATATGTGCAGTCGTATTTGTTGGTCTTGCAAGTATTGATTTTAAACTTGCCATTACGATGGCTGTATCTGTTCCGATTGCACTTATCTTTCTATATCTAACAATTAAGCAATCTGAAAGAATTGAAAATCAAAACAACTCAGCACTTCTTGATATGGTTAGCTTATTTGTTGAATATGTTAGAGGAATACCTGTACTAAAGAGTTTTTCAAACAATAAAAGCTTGGATAATGAGCTTATGAATAAGACAAAAAAGTTTGGAGAAACAAGCAAAGCAGCTTCAAGATTCAAGGCAAAACAGTTATCTATATTTGGTTTTTTACTGGATATTGGATATTTGGTTCTTTTAATTGCAGTAACAATACTTGTTATAAAGGGAAGTCTTGATGTACTTAATTTTATTATCTTTGCAGTAATTTCAAAAGAGTTTTATAAACCATTCGCTTCTATGGAACAACACTATATGTACTATGTTTCTGCAGTAGATAGTTACCAAAGACTTTCAAGAATTTTATATGCAGATGTAATTCCAGATAAAGTGAATGGAATTGTTCTGAAAAACAACGATATATCTTTTGAAAACATAGATTTTTCCTATGAAAAAGATGAATTTAAAATGGAAAATTTAAGTTTTGATATTGATGAAAAAACAATGACTGCACTTGTTGGTGAGTCAGGAAGCGGCAAAACGACTATAACTAACCTGTTATTAAGATTTTATGATGTGCAGCAAGGTAAAATTACACTTGGTAGTGTGGATATTAGAGATATTCCTTATGATGAGCTTTTAGATCGTATCAGCATTGTCATGCAGAATGTTCAGCTGTTTGATAATACGATTGAGGAAAATATTAGAGTTGGCAAAAAAGGAGCGACAAAAGAAGAAATCATCGAAGCGGCAAAGAAAGCAAGAATCCATGATTTTATTATGAGTTTGCCGAAAGGCTATGAAACAGATATTGGTGAAAACGGCGGAATATTGTCAGGCGGGCAAAGGCAGAGAATATCTATTGCAAGAGCTTTTCTAAAAGATGCACCGATTTTAATTCTTGATGAAATGACAAGTAATGTTGATCCTGTAAATGAATCTTTGATACAAGATGCAATTACAGAACTTGCAAAGAATAGAACTGTACTTGTAGTGGCTCATCATTTAAGAACCATTCAAAAGGCAGATCAAATTCTTGTGTTCCAAAAAGGAAAACTATTGGAAATAGGAAAGCACAGGGAACTTTTAGAGAAAGATGGGTACTACAAAAAATTATGGAAAGCTCAGTATGGGGTGTAGTTATGATAATTCTTAAGAATATTTTGTATACTACAAATTCTAATGAAAAAATCCTCGATGACATAAACTTAAACATAAAGAAGAATGAGTTTGTTGTAATTACAGGGAAAAGTGGCAGCGGAAAAACTACACTTGCTTCAGTAATCAATGGGCTTATCTCACATTATTATGAGGGTACTTTAACAGGTGAAGCATATATAAATGGAGAGAGAATCAATGATTTGGAACTTTCTAAGATAGGTAATCAAGTAGGAACTGTATTTCAAGACCCGAGAAGTCAGTTTTTTATGATGGATCCATTTAATGAAGTTGCTTTTGGTTTATGCAATAGATGTTTGAACAAAGATGAGATAAAACAGCGTGTTAAAAGCAGCTTACAGATTTTCAGTATAGAACATTTAGAAGAAAAAAGTATTTTTAAGCTTTCCAGTGGAGAAAAACAAAAGGTGGCAATTGCATCCTGTTATGCTATGAAACCGGATATTTATTTGTTCGATGAGCCTACTGCGAATTTAGACATTCAATCTATTTTTGATTTAAGAGATATTTTAATAGAATTAAAAAAAACCGGAAAAACAATAATGGTTTTAGAGCATAGATTATTTTATCTTACGGAGTTATTGGATCGCATTATTGTACTTAATGATGGAAAAATTGAAGGGGAATATTCTTCACAATATCTAATAGAGATACAGAGTAAACATCAAGATATTAGAAGTCTGTATTTGAATGATTTAGAAGTTGTAAATCAGAAAGAGCCTAAGATAGAGGAAACACCTATATTGGAAGTTAAAAAGCTCTCATACTTTCATTCCAAAAAAGAAAATTACAGTATTTTAAAAGACATATCAATCAACGCATTTGGTAATGAAATTATAGGAATTATAGGTGAAAACGGAGTTGGAAAAACGACTTTTGGTAGACTTTGTGCAGGTTTGTTAAAGGAAAAAAATGGAAGTATCTTTATCCAAGGTAAAAAACTCAAATGTAAAAAAAGATTAGAGAAGGTCTATTTCGTTATGCAGGATTCTGATTTTCAGCTTTTTGCAGGGAGCGTAAAGGAAGAGCTTAGCATTGGAAAACCTAATGTAAAACTTACAGATGAGGAGAAAAATAAAATTTTATCAAAGTTTGGAATTTCAGATTTTGAGGATAGACATCCTATGACTCTGTCAAGGGGACAGAAACAAAGATTGACCATTGCAACTGCGTTAAGTAGCGAGAGTAAAGTGATATTTTTTGACGAGCCTACGAGCGGATTAGATAAAAATTCGATGGATTTAGTATCAAAAAGTATTTTGGGAATTTCCGATGCTGATAAAGTTTTATTTGTAATCTCTCATGATTATGAATTCTTATTGTCAGTATGCAATAGAATAATTTATTTCCAAAATGGAAGTATAGAGGCTGATTTTAAATTAAATAATGATACCAAGAAGAAACTTTGGGAAATTTTGAGTAAAGGCAGGTAATGAAAATGAATGTAAAAAAAGAATTAGATCCCAGAACCGTTCTTGGCATTGTATTTATTTTCATCACACTTGGGCTTGCTATCAATAAACCGTTGTCATCACATATTTTACTGTTGATTTGCAATATATATTTAATAACTTCAAAAGCATATCGGGAATGTGTTTTATATAGCGTGATTTATATAATAATTGCCGGATTGATGTTCTATATTTACCATATTCCCAATACGACATTGGCATTAACAATTGTTTCGATAAGCTATTTTGTTCAGAAGTTTGTTATTGCCGTGATGATGATTGAATTTTTGAAGAGAAAGACTTCAATGCCGTATGTTATATCTGCCATGCAAACGATGAAGTTTCCAAATGCTGTTGCAATTCCGTTTATTGTCATATTGAGATATATGCCAACTTTAAGAGAGGATTACGGATACTTAAAGGATAGTTTGAAAATCAGAGGAATTAAAACTTCCGGAATTGAGTTTTTTATTCACCCTATCTGCTCACTGGAGTTTATGATTGTTCCTATTTTATTTCGGAGTATTCGAGTAGCGGAAGAGTTGTCAACATCGGTATTACTTAGAGGAATTGAAAATTATAAAAATAGAACAAATATTTATCCGTTGAAATTTACAAAAATTGATGCAGGATATGCTTTATTTACAGTTATTGCTGTCAGTATGTTGTGCTACTTACAGTTTTGATAACAGATAAAAATTTAAGGAGGAATTTTATGGAAAAGACTCAAAAAAACAACAAACTAAATGCCAAAGATTTTATCTTTATTGCTATTTTTGGAGCAGTTGCGTTACTGATTTTCTTTGTTACAGGAGCAATTGCTGCATTAACAGTGTTCGGTACGATTGCCAACATTCCAATCACTCTGTTTTTTGTATCAATAGCATTTATGCTTTTGGTATCCAAAGTGAGAAAAACAGGATCTTTTCTTATCATGGGAACAATAATTGTTTTACCAGGCTTTATGGCGGCGAATGGAATCGGTGTAGGGCTTTCAATTATTGGATGGCTGATTGCAGAAATTATTGCAACAAAAATGAAATATAGGGATAAAAAGGCAATAATAATCCCTTATGTAGTCGGCTCAACATTACAGACTGCTTTATTTACATTGCCAATGTATATGTCGCATGGAGAATATTTTGTTCAGAGGAAAGAAATTTTACATTTAACAGATGAGGCATTACAACAATACTTACAAGTGGTAGGTTCTTGGGAGATGTATGGTTCTATGGTAGCCTTAACCATTGTAACGAGCATCTTAGGGGCATGGATTTCCATGAGAATATTGAAAAAGCATTTTGAAAAAGCGGGAGTAATTTAATCAATCTTTATTAGTGAGGGGAAAATGGTATTTAGAAGACTTTGACCCTACAAGAGATATTAAAAATAATGCTTATTTAACAACTTTCTATTCAGGTAATATCAGTGAAGAAAAAATAAATTCTATGCTTAATTATATAGAAAAATACAAAATTGATGTAAAAGCAGAAAAAATATTTTCACTAGATGAAATAGTTGAGGCACATAAATATTTGGATAGTAGTTCAGGTTTTGGTAAGGTTATAGTTATAAACAAATAAGGGGAGAAAGTTTTTTAAAAAAGTGGTATAATCACATATGTATTTGATAAAATATGAAAGGAGGATAACTATGAAAATTTATAATTTTACAGTAAAAAATAGAAAAGGTGAAGATGTTTCTTTAGAAAACTATAAAGGAAAAGTCTTACTAATCGTTAATACTGCAACTAGATGTGGCTTTACACCACAATATGATGAGTTAGAGGATTTATATTCAAAATATAATAAAGATGGTTTTGAAGTTTTAGATTTTCCTTGTAATCAATTTGGAAATCAAGCTCCTGAAAGTGATGAAGAAATCCATACTTTTTGTCAATTAAACTACAAAGTTAAATTTGACCAATTTGCAAAAGTAGAAGTTAATGGAGAAAATGCTATACCACTTTTCAAATATTTAAAAGAACAAAAAGGTTTTGAAGGTTTTGATCCTAAACACAAATTAACTTCTATACTTAATGAAATGCTTTCAAAAAACGATCCTGACTTTGCTAAAAAGTCTGATATAAAATGGAATTTTACTAAATTTTTAGTGGACAAAGCAGGAAATGTTGTAGCAAGATTTGAGCCTACAACAAGTGCAGAAGTGATAGAACAGGAAATAAAAAAATTATTAGAAAAATAAAAAATCCAGCTATATAATCTCTTTTTTGAAATTTTAACTGATAGAAGTTAGTTCTTTCTAATCCACAATGAAAGGCTCTTGCCTCCATAGCTAAAGTTAGATTTTCAACCTTTTGTATAACAGAAACTAAAAGTGGGAGAAGAATTAAGCTATATTGATATAGTTTTTTAAAAGGATTTTTATCTTCAAAACTTTCTCCTCTTGCTTGTTGTGCCATCTTAATTGTGTTAGCCTCTTGTAAGATTGTAGGGATAAATCTTAAAGTAATGCTAATCATAAGAGAGAAATCCTGAATAGGTAAACCAATTTTCTTTAAAGAACTTAATAGAGTTTCCAAACCTAAGGCAATATCTAAGGGTTTTGTTGTTAATGTCAATAATGAAGAGAATATTAAAAGAAAAATTATTCTAAAAATCATTTTTAAAGCAGAAAAAATCCCACTGTCATAGATAGAAAATTTACCAAGTTGAAGTAATAATTTTCCATCTTGATGTGATAAAATATGAAAAATGGATGAAAATATTAGAATATATAAAAGGTATTTTAGACTTTTTAAAAACTCCTTTAGAGGAATTTTAGAAAGTAAAATAAGAGTGAAAGCTAAAATTCCAGTGATGATATAACCTATAAGAGTATTAATAAATAAAAAAGAAAGTATAAGTGAAAAACTCCCAATGATTTTAGTTCTTGGGTCAAGCTGATGTAATATACTTTCTTTTTTTATATACTCTCCTAATATTATATTCACTGTTATTTCCTTTACTTTTATATTTTTCAGAAAATAAAAATAAGTGAAATTGCATTCTAAATTTTAGATAAAAAATTAAAGCAAATGAGCCGAGCAAATCTCGGTATGTTTGAAGCTGACTTGTCAGCAAGTTTACCGAATTTGCAGCGAATGTTAATTTTTTATTGTTAAGAAATTTAGCTAGCAATGAACTATTATTTTATTTTCTCCTCAATAGCTTTTAAAATACTTTCTTCCTTTATATCTTCACTAATTTTTATAGGCTTTTTTAATTTTTGATTTAATTTATTTAAAAAACTAATACATTCAGGAAGTTCTAAACCTAAACTTTCTAATTTATCACTATATTTTTCAAAAAAGTCAGAAGGGTTTGTGTGGTACAATAATTTCCCTTTATCCATAACAATAACTTCTTCTGCATATTCTAAAACATCATTCATATCATGAGTAATAAATAGAAAAGATTTATTCTCTTCTTTTTGCCAATTCAAAAGAATTTTAAAAAGTTGCTCCTTTCCTTCTGGGTCTAAGCCAACAGTAGCTTCATCTAAAAGTAAAAGTTGGGGGTGCATAATCAAAACTCCAGCCAAAGCAACTCTCCTTTTTTCCCCACCACTTAAATTTAAAGTGGAATGATGAAGATAATCTTTATCTAAGCCCACAAGTTCTAAAATTTTTTCAACTCTTTCAAAAACTTCTTTTTCATTCAATTTTAATTTTTTTAAACCATAAGAAATATCTTTAAAGATTGTAGTCTCAAAAATTTGATGTTCTGGATATTGAAAAATATAGCCAATATCTTCAATATTTCCATCGATATTGATTTCTCCTGTTTGCTTTTTCAAAAGTCCTTTAATTAATTTTAAAAGAGTAGATTTTCCAGAACCTGTATGTCCAACAATAGCTATTCTTTTATGACTAGCTATTTCTAAGGAAACATTATATATTCCATTTTTATTATTTTCAAAAGTAGGATATTCATATCCAACATTTTTAAGAGATATTTTCATAAACTAGCCTCACTAAATCTTCCATATTAATATTATTATCATTCACTTTAATATTATTTTTTTCCAAAATATTTTTTATTTTTATAAGAAAAGGATTAAACTCATCATCTTCAAAAATTTTATAAGGACTGCCTTGATATTTTATTTCTCCCTTAGATAAAACAATAACTTCTGATGCTTCTAAAATATCATTTCTATCATGGGTGATATGAATAATGGTTTTTCCTTGTGAATTTAATTCTTTCATAAGTTTTAAAACTTCTTTTTTACCAACAGGGTCAAGCATAGAAGTAGCCTCATCAAAAATTAAAATCTCAGTTCCCATAGCTAGAACACTTGCAATAGCAAGTCTTTGTTTTTCTCCACCAGACAATTGATAAGTCAATCTATCTTTATATTCAAGTAAAGCAACAGATTTTAAAGAATTTTCTGCAATCTCTTTTATCTTTTCTCTAGGAGTACCAAGATTTTCTAAACCAAAAATGACTTCATCAAATACAGTGGTATTTATAATTTGATTTTCTGGGTTTTGAAATATTATTCCTACTAATTTTCTTATTTCTAATAAATCTTTTTGATTTTTTGTATCATAGCCAGAAATTTTAATGTTTCCCTCTTGTTGAAAAATAAGTCCTGCTAGTAATTTAGCCAGTGTAGATTTTCCAGAACCATTTTTTCCAATAATACAAAGATATTCTCCCTTTTTAATAGAAAAAGAAAGATTTTTAAAAACTTTATTATTTTGATATGAGAAAGAAAGATTTTCTACTTGTATCATAATATTACCTTATCTTACAACTTCATTGATTGGGCTGATTTCTTTTAATTTATAGCAAAGTATAGAAACAACAATAGCTTTTAATATATCTCCTGGTATAAAAGCCATAGTTGCTAAGAAAGCCTTATCTATTGGCATTTTTGTGATATATGATAGATAGATTGCTCCAACAAGGTAGACTAAAACTATTCCGCCAATAATGTTAGCTACTATATATTTTGCTATATTGATATTTTTCCAAGATTTTTCAACTAAGAAACCTATTAAAAATGCTGCAAAAGGCCATACTATAAAAAAGCCTCCTGTTGGTCCAGCAAGAACAGCCATTCCACCTCTACCACCTGATAAAATAGGTACTCCTAATAAAACAATTACAACAACTAATAGCATACTTATAAAACCTAATCTTTTACCTAAAAAACTTCCAGCAAGCATTACTCCCATTGTTTGTAAAGTTATTGGAACTGGAATAAAAGGTAAAGGAATTGGTGGCATTAAACCTAAAACTGCAACAATAGCTGCAAACATAGCTGCATAAAGCATATTTTTAATTTTCATTTATAAAATCTCCTTATTTTTAAAAGTTGATTTATTATATCAGAAATTAGGAATAAGTGTCTATTAAAAATTTACCAAATCTTAATAAATGTATGCTACAATAAGTCAAATCAATAAAAAGAAAGTGATAGGTGATATTATGTTTGAGAAAATAAAGAAGTTTTTTCTACTTTTCTCTGTTATATTTTTAATAGCTGGGGTGACATCATTCACAGCATATAACTGGGCAAGTATGTCTAATATTGAAAAATTAGCAGTTCCATCTGTATTAATTGTAGCTGGGCTTGTAGCTTATCTATTTTTAGAAAAGGAAATTTATAAAAATTTAGCAATATTCTTTTCTTCCTTTATGATAGGAACTCTGTTTGCAGTCTATGGGCAAGTTTATCAAACAGGAGCAGATGTATGGATATTATTTAGAAACTGGGCTATATTTTTGATAATTCCAATGGTAGCAACAGGATACTATTCTGTGATGACTTTATTTAGTATAGTTGTAGCAATAGCAACAAGTTTTTATTTAGACTTATATTTATCAGGGGCTATTATTCCATTTTTATCTTCTTTAATTTTTGGAATAATACTAATAGTATATCCATTTTTACAAAAAAGTTTTAAATTTAAATTCAATAATGTTTTCTATAATACAATGATAGGAATATTCTATATATGCTTTATGGCAAGTGGTTCTATTGCAATCAATGAAGATGATTATGGTTTTATTGCAATAATATTATATTTAGCATTTGTAGGAGTAGTTTATTTAGTAGGATATGGACAACTTAAAAAGATAACAGTGAAGGTACTTTCTATAACATCACTTGGAGTTTTTGGAGTAGCTTTCATTATGAGAATGATAAAAAATATATTTTTTACAGATGTAACTGTCTATATTTTATTGTCCCTTCTTGTTATTATAGGGACTATAGCTGGAGTAGTTAAATCTGTTTCAAAATTAGAAAATGAAAATATTAAAAAGTTTACAAATCTAGTTGTAGGCTTCTTAAAAATATTTGCATTTTTCTTACTTATAGCTTTTGTATTTTCATTATTAAGTTCTATGGGATTAGAAGAAGGAGCATTAATAGTAATTTCAATTATTTTAATCATTTTTTCATATTTTGCAGCAAGAATGCTTAATTTTGAGAAAGATAAATTAGAAATAGTAGCATTTATTGCAGGGCTTCTATGTCTTGGAGGATACTTAGGATTTTATTTAGAAATGAAATCTTTTACTGTATTATTAATTATTACAATTATTTATGATATATTTTGGTTTACTATGCCAACAAGGGCACTTGACTTACTTCTATTACCTTTACATTATTGCTTAATAGGAGATTTTCTTACTGAGAAATTAGAGTATGTTGATTATTATTATATAATTATCTTTGTGGCTCTTATTGTAGAGGGATACTTTATATACAATAAAAATATGCTTTCAAATGAGAAAATCAAAAGAATCTTATGTGGAAATGAAGTTACATTACTTTTAATGTCAACTGTATTTTTTTACACTATGGGAGCAGCAATGTTTATAATGGCTGAACTTACAGATATTACTAGCTATGCTAGATACTATAATATAGTATTAGTTGTACTTACTGCAATAATAGGACTTTTTATAATCTTTAAAGAAATTAAAAGTCAAAATTTAAAAATAGCTCTATCTCTTATGTGGATAGCTTTAAATTATTTTGCATATTCAGAGACTCTAGCTTTGGCAATTACTTTATTGCTAATGTTAATTTATGCTTTCAGAGATAGCAAATGGGGACTTGTGGTTTCTACATTAGCAACAAGCTATGTAATATTTGCTTATTATATCAGTTTTTATAAGACATTACTTGATAAGTCAATAGCTCTTAGTATTTCAGGAGGACTACTTCTAGTAGCTTATTTAGTATTGAAATATGGATTCAAAGGGGTTGAGGCTAATGAATAATAATATTAAGAAAATACTTTTGATTATAAATATTGTAATTCTTTTTGTAGTAACAGGTTTTTCAGCAAATAAAGAGGAAAGTTATAAAAAATTAGATAGTTATTTCTATTTGGAACTTGCACCTGTTGACCCTCGTTCACTTTTACAAGGTGACTATATGACTTTAAATTATGATATTACAGATAAAGTTAGAGATTTTATATATAATAATGGGACATATATCTATGATGGAGAAAATGAAAATGAAAGTGAAGAAAATAAAGCATTAAGAAAGTTAGCAGATTCTAAAAGAGCATATATAGCTGTTCGTTTAGATGAAAATAAGGTAGCTAAATTTGTTAAACTTTCAAAAGAAAAAACTGATGAAAAAGACTTACTTTTTATAGCTTTTAAAAGTGATGGTTTCAACATAAATATAAATGCAAATAGCTATTTATTCCAAGAAGGAACTGGGGATAAATATGAAAATGCTCGTTATTCAAAGGTTGTTTTAGTAGGGAATAATTTAAGGTTAATTGATTTAAGAGATAAGGATTTTAAAGAAATTAAATAAAAAACTATTTGTTTAATAATATTGATAAAATAAAATGTAGTAGATACTATCAAGGAGTTAGACTTATGTTAAAGGATATAGAAAAATATAGATTTTATCTTAATAAAGAGGTTTTAGTGAAAGTTGACAGAAAATTAGGAGAGAAGCATCCAAACTTTGATTTTATATATCCAGTTAATTATGGTTATATTCCTAATACTCTAAGTGGAGATAATGAAGAGATAGATGTTTATATTTTAGGAGTTTTTTATCCTATTAATGAGTTTAAAGGAATTTGTAAAGCTATTATTTGTAGATATGATGACAATGAAAATAAATTAATTGTAGTACCAAAAGATAAAAGCTATTCAATAGAGCAAATGGAAGCTTTATTAGAATTTCAAGAAAGATTTTTTAAACATAAAATAATTATAGAATAGAAAAGGGAAGTTTATTAACTTCCCCTTTAAATATTTTACCCAAAATTATCAACTAAATAATTTTTTTTATCAATATGATTTTCTTCTAAAAGTGTTTTCATAGTCTTTATAAATTCACCTGTACCAATGATATAGTAGTGAGCATCATAGATATCATCTAATTTTTCTTTTAATAAATCTATGTTTATTCTAGGTTGTATACCAGTAAATACAGGATTATAGTTATAATTTTTAATATTAAAATCTTGTAATCTTTCATGATAAGTAGTTTTAGCTAAAGTTCTATTAGAATAGAATAGACTAACTTTACCTTGATAATTTATTTTTTCAAGCTCCATAAGCATTGGTATAATTGGAGCAATACCTATACCTGAAATCAAAAATACAATTTCTTTATCAGAGAATTTAAAACCAAAACTTCCAGTTGCTTTAGTAACAGTTGCACTATCTCCCTTTTCCATAGCTAAACATCTTTGTTTAAATTCACTTTCACTAGTTCTCATAACAAATCTTAATAGTTCTTCATCAGGGTGAGAAGCTATAGATAAAGCTCTAGCAAAGATTTTATCTTGTGAATCTTCCCCTACATTTAAAAATGTATATTGTCCTATTTTAAACTCATAATCACTTGGTTTAGTGAAAATTAATTCAATTGTATTTTCTGCTATATCATTTCTTTCAATCAAACTTAAATCATATATCTTTTTCATAATCCGCCTACCTTTAAAATTCATATTTTTTGATTATAACATAAAAAAAATAACTGTGAAAGAAATATTTTTTGTAAATAATATCTAACAATGAAAAAAGGCAAATAAGAAATATAGTTCAAATAAAATTAAAAAAGTAAAATATATTTTTTATATATTATCTTGTAAATATTTCTTTACTTTTATTGTATTATGTAATAAAATTATTAAGGATAATAACACTATATATTGTGTTATTATTTTATTTTCACACAATATATGGAAAATATATAGGTTAAGGAGAGTTAAGAAAATGATAAAAGTTTATGGAAAAGAAAATTGTAGTAAATGTACATCTTTGAAAGGAATATTAACAGATAGAAATATTGAATTTGAATATATTGAAGATATGAAGACACTTATGATAGTAGCAAGTAAAGCAAGAATAATGAGTGCACCAGTAATAGAATACAATGATAATGTATATACAATGGAAGCCTTTTTAAAGGTGATTTAATGTCAGTGGAGAGAAGAAAAGTTATCAACAGAGATAATATAGTTGAGGACTTAAATATTGAAAAGATAAGAGAGAAACTTCTAAGGGCTTGTGATGGCTTAGAAGTAAATATGGTTGAGCTTGAAAGCAATATAGACTCAATCTATGAAGAAAATATCACAACTCAAAAGATACAAGCCTCTCTAATAAATACAGCAGTAGCTATGACAACATTTGAAGAAAGTGACTGGTCTTATGTTGCAGGAAGGTTACTTATGATGGAAGCTGAAAGAGAAGTTTACCATTCAAGAGGATTTTCTTATGGAGATTTTTCTAAAACAATTAGAAAAATGACTGAACTTGGACTTTATGATGAAAGATTGCTTTCATATACAGAAGAAGAATTAAATCAAATTGCACAGTTAATTGATATAAATAGAGATATGGTTTATGATTATGCTGGTGCAAATATGTTTGTTAATAGATATTTAATCAAACATGATGGGAAAACATATGAACTACCTCAAGAAACATTTATGGCTATATCTATGATGTTAGCTTTAAATGAAAAAGCAGGAGAAACAAGAGTAGAAATTGTAAAAGAATTCTATAATGCATTATCTCTTAGGAAATTATCACTAGCAACACCGATACTTGCTAATTTAAGAATCCCTCATGGAAACTTATCATCTTGCTTTATAACTGCAATAGATGATAATATAGAATCTATTTTCTATAATATTGATTCAATAGCAAGAATAAGTAAAAATGGTGGTGGAGTAGGAGTAAATGTTTCAAGAATAAGAGCAAAAGGTTCTATGGTAAATGGATATTACAATGCAAGTGGTGGAGTTGTACCTTGGATAAGAATAATAAATGACACAGCAGTTGCAGTAAATCAACAAGGTAGAAGAGCAGGAGCAGTAACAGTTGCACTTGATACTTGGCATTTGGATATAGAAACTTTCTTAGAACTTCAAACAGAAAATGGAGACCAAAGAGGAAAGGCTTATGACATTTATCCACAAGTTGTATGTTCAAACTTATTTATGAAAAGGGTAAAAAATAATGAGACTTGGACTTTACTTGACCCTTATGAAATAAGGAAAAAGTATGGAATTGAACTTTGTGAGCTTTATGGCTATGAATTTGAAAATCTATATGAAAAGATAGAGAATGATCCTAATATAAAGTTAAAAAAGGTTTTAAGTGCCAAAGAGCTATTTAAAAGCATAATGAAAACTCAACTAGAAACAGGTATGCCATATATCTTTTTTAAGGATAGAGCAAATGAAGTAAATCATAATTCTCATATGGGAATGATAGGGAATGGAAATCTATGTATGGAAAGTTTCTCAAACTTCAAACCAACTATAAATTTTGTTGAAGAAGAAGATGGAAACACATCTATAAGAAGAAGTGAAATGGGAGAAATCCACACTTGTAATTTGATTTCTATAAACTTGGCAGAACTTACTTCTGAGGAATTAGAAAAACATGTTGCCTTAGCTGTAAGAGCTTTGGATAATACAATAGATTTAACAGTAACACCATTAAAAGAATCAAATAAACATAACTTACTATATAGAACAATAGGTGTAGGAGCTATGGGACTTGCTGACTATTTAGCAAGAGAATATATGATTTATGAGGAGTCTATCAATGAAATTAATGAGTTATTTGAAAGAATAGCACTTTATTCAATAAAGGCTTCTGCATTATTAGCAAAAGATAGAGGAGCATATAAGGCTTTTAAAGGTTCTAAATGGGATCAAGGAATATTCTATGGTAAGAAAAGAGAATGGTATGACACTAACTCTAAATTTAAAGATGAATGGAATGAAGCCTTTTATTTAGTTGAAACTAATGGATTAAGAAATGGAGAGCTAACAGCAATAGCACCTAATACATCAACATCATTACTAATGGGTTCAACTGCTTCTGTAACTCCAACATTTTCAAGATTTTTCATTGAAAAGAATCAAAGAGGTGCAATACCTAGAACAGTTAAACATTTAAAAGATAGAGCTTGGTTCTATCCTGAATTTAAAAATGTAAATCCTATTAGCTATGTAAAAATAATGGCAAAAATAGGTTCTTGGGTAACACAAGGTGTGTCTATGGAAATGGTGTTTGACTTAAATAAAGATATTAAAGCTAAAGATATATATGACACTTTAATGACTGCTTGGGAAGAAGGATGTAAGAGTGTCTACTATATAAGAACAATACAAAAGAATACAAATAATATCTCAGATAAAGAGGAGTGTGAAAGCTGTAGTGGATAGAAAGAAATTATTTAATCCAGAAGGTGATGATACATTAAATGCAAGAAGAATAATAAAAGGTAATTCAACTAACCTTTTTAACTTAAATAATGTTAGATACCAATGGGCTAATCAACTATATAGAACTATGATGGCAAATTTCTGGATACCAGAAAAAGTTGATTTAACACAGGATAAAAATGACTATGAAAATCTAACTGTACCTGAAAGAGAAGCCTATGATGGTATATTATCATTTTTAATTTTCTTGGATAGTATACAAACTAATAATATACCTAATATTTCAGACCATGTAACAGCACCAGAAGTAAATTTGTTACTGGCTATACAAACTTTCCAAGAAGCTATACACTCTCAATCTTATCAATATATAATAGAGTCTATACTTCCAAAACAAAGTAGAGATTTAATCTATGATAAATGGAGAGATGATAAGGTATTATTTGAAAGAAATAGTTTTATTGCAAAGATATATCAAGATTTCATAGATGAACAATCAGATGAAAATTTTGCTAAGGTTATAATAGCAAACTACTTATTAGAATCATTGTATTTCTATAATGGTTTTAACTTCTTCTATTTGCTTGCAAGTAGAAATAAGATGGTAGGAACTTCTGATATTATTAGACTTATCAATAGAGATGAGTTATCACATGTTGTACTTTTTAGAAGTATGGTTAAAGAAATAAAAAATGATTTCCCTAATTTCTTCTCAGCTGAAACAATATATTCTATGTTTAAAACAGCTGTTGAACAAGAAATTGCTTGGACAGAACATATAATTGGAAATAGAGTATTGGGAATAACTTCTCAAACAACAGAAGCCTATACAAAATGGCTTGCAAATGAAAGATTAAAATCATTAGGTTTGGAACCTTTATTCTCTGGTTTCAATAAAAATCCATATAAACACTTAGAAAGATTTGCTGATACTGAAGGAGAAGGAAATGTTAAATCTAACTTCTTTGAAGGAACAGTTACTAGCTACAATATGAGTTCTTCTATTGATGGTTGGGAGGATTTTTAAAATGGAATTAAAAATAAAACTTGATTTTATACACATAAACAAGTATAATAAAGGAACAAGTGATGCCTATGACTCCGAAAGAAATGAATAAATTACTTGAAGAAAATGGGTATGAAGAAGTTCGTGGTGCTGGAAAAGGCTCACATAAGAAATTTTATAATCAAGATACAAAGAAAACAATTATTGTTCCACAACATGGGAAAAAGGAACTTAAAAAAGGTTTGGAACACAGTATCTTAAAACAAGCAGGAATAGAAAAAAAAGAAGATTAATTAGAAAGGGTTGAGAAAAATGTTAATATACCCAGCAATATTTCATAAGGCAGTTGAGGGAGGCTATGTAGTTGTATTCCCAGATTTTGATGATGGAGCAACAGAAGGTCAAACATTAGAACAAGCTATGGAAATGGCTGAAGATTATATAGGAACTTATTTATATGATGACTTTGTAAAAGGAAGAGACTTACCTAAGGCTAGTGATATAAATAAAATATCATTAGAGATCCCAGAAGACGAAAAGGAATTCTATATCGAAGGGGAAAGTTTTAAAACATTGGTTAGTTTAGATATGATAAAGTATGTAAATGAATGTAAAAGTGCTACTGTTAGAAAGAATGTAACGATCCCTAGTTGGCTAAATGAAATGGGTAAAAGTCATAATCTTAATTTTTCCAATTTATTACAAGAAGCAATAAAAAAAGAGCTAGATATAGAATAATATTAAAATTAATATAGGGCTGTTGCAACAGCCCTAAAATTTTTATAATTCAATCCAAAATCTTTTCTTATTCTCACCATCAATGTTTCTAATATCTTCCAATTTGACATTGGCTGATAGAATTACTTTTTCACTGGCAATATTATCTTCATCACAAGTGATAAGAACTTTTTTTATTTTTAACTCTTTACATTTTTCTAAGGCAAGTTTTAACATTTGTTTAGCATAACCCTTATTTTTTCAGTCTTTCTAACACCATATCCAATATTTCCACCAAATTGCTTTAAAAAGTCATTTAGATAATGTCTAATATCAATCATTCCAATAATATAATTATCTTTTTCTCTTACTCCTAAATATGTTGATGAAGGAACAAGTCCTTCAGGGACTGTGTCTTCACTACTTCTCTTTTTTAATTCTTCAAGCCAATCTTCAATGGAAGAAAATCTATTTAAACCGGCTGAACCATTTATAAGAGGGCTTTCTTTTAAGGATTCTTCCTTATATTTTGTAATTTCGTCTGCATAAGATAAGTTGGGTTTTACTAAAATAATTTTTTCCATAATGACCTCCTTAATTTATTAATCTAAATATAACATAAATTCTGAAAATGAAAATTTTTATTTGAAAGAACAGTTATAAGCTACAATACGAATCTTTCTATTGATGGTTGAATTTTTGATTTTTTATGAACTATGCCAGAACACTCGCAATTCAAGGCTAAACTCCTTAACTTGTTAAGGAGAGATAATGCCCAGTCGTGAGATGAATGGCAAATTTTTTGTAAACAAAAAATTTGAAATAGTTGAATACATATAGTACAATAAAAATAGTGATAAATGATGTCAAATATTAATTTTGTAAGAGGATATGTGTATTCAATTCAATATCATATAG
>ERZ773009.874-NODE-874-length-21786-cov-6.861948_pt1 | contig 21786 bp, 23 predicted proteins | sample MGYA00580663_ERZ773009 | MGnify/ENA primary metagenome ERZ773009 (study PRJEB29015, sample SAMEA2737969) | human oral metagenome | biome: human oral; feature: human-associated habitat; material: dental | place: China | collected 2026 ... | reverse complement strand
TTGATATGTAAATGCGGCATTCGCCGCGGTAGTTATAATAAGTAGTTACGGCCTTGCGGCCGGGTAGTTATGAGTAGTTATGCGCCTGCGGCGAGGCTGACAACCTCCTTTTCTTGTCTTGACACAAGAAAAGGAGGCAAAAGAAAGTCAAGCCCCCAACCGGGGGCGGGGAAGTTGGCCGGAGGCACCAGGGGTGCCAGCCAAGTTTGCCGGGCACCTAAACTCAACAAATAAACATCTCATCAACTCAACTTTCTTCACTTTTCGTTTTTCACTTCTCCGTTGGCTCGATAGAGGGGGTAGGCGGCCTGCCAGACTTTGTTGAGGAGCAGGGGCGGATAGCCGGGGTTGGCGTCGATGAAGTCGAGCAGGGCGCGGTAGGCCTCGGGGCTGCGGTGGTTGCGCAGGAGGGCGCCGACCCAGTCGCGGGGGAAGAAGATGTCGCCGGTGCGCTGAACGTCGAGGAGGGCGTCGAGGGCGGGGCGGATGTAACGGACGGCGTGGCGCTCGCGGGTGGGATGGTTGAGCCAGCCGAGCAGCGCGGAGGTCCAAGGCTCGATGCGGCGGTTCTCGGGGATGAGCAGGGAGCGGAAGAGGGTGTCGAGGGCGGCCGTGTCGGGCGTCATGGCGCGGGAGATGAAGTCGAAGCGGCGAATGCGATCGGGGTCCGTCAGGCGGGTGCGCTGGGTGCGGACGATCGAGTCGCTGCGGTCGGGCAGGCGCACGGCGAGCGAGTAGGCGAGGTCGGTGTAATCCGTCTCGTTGAGGAGCGGCTCGGAGCGGTCGCGCCAGATGGCGTAGAGGCAAGCGAGGGTGGCAGGTGAGGCGGCGCTGTGGATCAGCATGCGGAGGAGGCGCTGCCGGGAGGATCGCTGCGGATGGCTGGCGCTGAGGCGCAGCAAACCCTCTTCAGGGCCTTCGCGGAGGGCGCTCGGGAGGGCGCGGAGGGGCGTGGAGATGTACGACGTGATGGTGGAGAAGAGGAGGGGGTTCGTCTCCGCGCGGAGGCCGTTCATGAGGGCGTCGAGCCAAAGGGCGTCGGGGATGAGGCAGGCCTGATAGTTCTCGTGCAGAAGCATGAGGCGGGCCAGGCGCGTGGTCTCGTCGGTCGTTTCGTGCCAATGGGCGAGGAGCCAGTCGCGGCTGGCGGTGTCGGGGATGAGCAGGCCGTAGGCGCGGCCGTCGGTGTTGGGCAGGACGCGCTCGGGGGCGAAGGGCAGGGTGAGGCGTACGAGGCTGTCGCGCAGGTTGACCTCGAGGGTGGTGTCCGTTTGCCCCTTGGCGGCAAGGGTGACGGCGAAGCGTTGCGGGCGGACGATGCCGGGTGCGTAGCGATCTTTTTGACGGATCTCGAGCGTCTTGCCGCGTGGCGTGAAGCGGATGATGGGCATGCCTTTACGGTTCACCCAGGCGTCGTTGAAGGCGATGAGATCCTCGGGCGTGTGGCGGTCAAGGATGTGGATGAGGTCGTCCCACGTGGCGTTGCTGTAGGCATACGTGCGGAGGTATTCGCGGATGCCCTCGCGGAAGGCGTCTTCGCCCATAAGCTCGATGATTTTGCCCATCACCACGGGGGCTTTGTTGTAAATGATTTGCCCGTAGATGAGTCCGGCGTTGCGGAGGTTGTCCAGCTCTTGGTGGATGGCGTTCGTGCCCGGGGTGCGGTCCTCGGAGAGGGCAGAGGCGAAGAAGGTGCGCATGCGTTGCAGCTTGTGGTTGACGGAGAGGAAGAGCGGCTCGGTGATCCAGGCAGAGAAGTGGTTGGCGAAGACCTCCTTCGTCCATACGTCGTCGAACCAGTCCATCGTGACGAGGTTGCCGAACCATGCGTGGGCCGTCTCGTGCGCGATCAATTGAATGCGTCGCAGCTCCTCGTCGGGCGTGGGGTTGGGGCCGAGGAAGAGTTGTGTGTCATTATATAAGGTAGCGCCCACGTGCTCCATGCCGCCGAATTGGAATCCGGGCAGGATGATGAAGTCTTGCTTGTCGAAGGGGCAGGGCATGCCGGTGTAGGCCTCGAGCCAGTCGAGTGCGGCGGCGCTCTGTCGGAAGATGGTGTCCAGCTGGGCGACCTTCTGCGGGTCGGTTTCGCGGTAATAGGCCGTCAGCGTGCGCCCCTCGCCGTGGTAAGTCCATTGCTCGAAACGTCCCGCAGCGAAGGCGAAGAGATACGTGCTCAGCGGACGTGTTGGTGCGAAGTGGAGCGTCTTTCTGTCGGCTCGTTTTTCCTCTTTCGTGACACGCGTGTTCGACACACCGACCCATTCGGCGGGCAGTTCGAGCGTAAGCGCAAAGACGGCCTTCAGGTTAGGTTGGTCGAAGCACGGGAAGATCGTCCGCGCACGGTCGGGTACGGAGAGGGAATAGAGGAAGTCGTCGTTGCGGTTGAGCGACTGATCGCCCGCAGTGAATCGCACGCTGATCGCGTTTTCGCCCGCCTGGGTCAGCGCGGCAGGCAGGATGATGTGCTCGTTGCGGAAGGTGTAAGAGGCCGTCTTTCCGTTCACCCTTACCTCGGCGATCTTCTCCTCCGCCTCACGAAAGTCGATGACGATCTCGGTCGGCGTGTCGAGTCGGAAATGGATCAGCCCCTCACCCGTGACAGGCGTGTGTTTGTCTCGGGGAATGGAGAAGCGTAGGTCGTAACGTAAGTCTTTGACCTTCTGCTTGCGCAGTTGGGCCAGTTCGCGTGAGACGCCAGCCTCGTGCACAGCGTCAGTCGTTTGGCCGTGCCCGGTGAGGCAGTTCACGGCCATAATCAGTAGGAATGCGTATCGTATCATAGGGTAATAAAGTAGATATTCAGGCGTTAGATGCCGAGGAAGTTCCGATCCCAGATCGGCGGGCAAAACTACGTAAAGCCTCGAGAGGTGCGACCTCGTTAAAAGGTGGCTTTTGACGCGGTGCGAATAGCTTTTCATGCAAAAAACGCCGGTACGGAACTTTCGTATATTTGCCGCGCTTTTGAGGTTGCTCCGCTTGGGAGTGACGAGCCTTTGGCGTATCATGGAGCAAGCAAAAACAATGAAGCCAATTCGTTTTGCCGTCGTCGGTTGCGGCCACATCGGAAAGCGTCACGCAGAGATGATCTGCCGTGAAGACGGTGCAGAATTGGTGGCTTTATGCGACACTCGTCCGAAGTCGGAATTAGCCATTGAGGCCTATGCCAATGTGCCCTTCTTCAGCAATCTGGACGATCTGCTTGGCAGTGATCTCTCCTTCGATGTGGTAAACATTTGTACGCCGAATGGGCTGCATGCCCGCATGGCGATTCAGGCAATCGAGACCGGCCATCACGTCGTAATAGAGAAGCCGATGGCGCTCACAACAGCTGACGCAGAAAAGGTGGTCTATGCTGGTCTGAAGTATCAGAAGCAGATCTTCTGCGTGATGCAAAATCGCTACTCGCCACCTTCTGTGTGGATCAAGGATTTGATTGAGTCAGGTCGGCTGGGGCGTGTGTATATGGTGCAGCTCAATTGCTATTGGAATCGTGACGCGCGTTATTACCGTCCCGGTGGTTGGCATGGCACAGCTGATTTAGACGGAGGAACACTCTTCACCCAGTTTTCCCACTTCATCGACATCCTTTATTGGCTTTTTGGCGACATCACCGATATACAAGCGCGTTTCGCAGACTTCAATCACGAGCACCTTACGGACTTTGAGGATTCTGGAGTCGTCAGTTTTCGGTTTACAAATGGAGGTCTCGGTTCGCTCAACTATTCGACGTCGGTATGGGATAAGAACCAAGAAAGCAGCCTGACTATCATTGCTGAAAACGGCAGCGTCAAGATCGGCGGACAGTACATGGATAAGGTTGAATATTGTCACATTAAAGACTACACGATGCCAGATCTTCCTCCTACTAATCCCGGCAATGATTATGGGGCATACAAGGGTTCTGCACAGAATCATCACTACGTAATCCGCAACGTTGTCAATGTCCTCTCTGAAAATAGTTCGGACACAATCACAACGAACGTCCTTGAAGGTATGAAAGTCGTGGACATTATTGGGCGGATGTATGCGTAAGATATTGGAGATTACTATATATCAATTCGTATGCATTCTTCTTTATCACAAGTAGGGGCTTCAAGGCTCCATGTTTTTATGAAGTGAAAACTCGGAAATAGAATATCTTCTAAAACAAAACAACCCGCACAAGTGAATTTCTCATTACTCAAAAAAAAGATTCGTTGGACGATTGAACGATATACGTATCTGTATACAGGTGTTATACCTTTTTGGGGCCATTTTTCATTGATGAATTATTGGCGCCTTCGAAAAGACAAGAATGCATTGTTGCGCCAGGCAAAACAGTCACAATATCGCTTCCCAATCACGAGTCTACGTCCGTGCTATTCTGATAGAACTGATGATGCAGGTTCTCTTCCCTTGCATTACTTCTTTCAGGACTTATTTGTAGCCCAACGAGTATTCAAGAATGCACCATTGCATCATGTAGATATAGGGAGTCGTATAGACGGATTTGTGGCTCATTTGGCATCTTTTAGGTCTGTTGAGGTTTTTGATATACGTCCGTTGGAGGTGAACATACCTAATGTGACTTTTAAACAGTTGGACATTATGGATCGTACATGTATCAAGGAAAACAGCATTCCTTCTGTTTCATGTTTACATGCGTTGGAACATTTTGGTTTGGGTAGATATGGCGATCCGATCAATTTTGATGGATTTAATATTGGGTTCAAAAACATTACAGCTCTATTGGAATCAAGTGGAAAGTTCTATTTTTCAGTACCAATAGGGCCACAAAGGATAGAGTTTCATGCACACCGGGTGTTTTCTCTTTCATTCCTTATGGAGATGATAAGTCCGTTTTATACGATAGATATGTTCTCTTACGTGGATGACCAAAACAATTTTTATCCAGACGTACAATTAACTAATGAGCTAATTAACAACAACTGTCATTGTCGATACGGATGTGGTATATTTGAATTGATAAAAAAGTGATAGCGCTATTCTAGGATTTATTCTTTCTAAAAAATGTCATCTACAGCTTCGCTAAAAGAGAAAGCAGCTAAAGGCCTTTTTTGGGGAGGGTTAAGTAATAGCGTACAGCAATTGCTCGGGGCCGTATTTGGGTTAATTACTGCACGAATTCTCAACGCTGAAGATTATGGATTGATCGGCATGTTAGCCATTTTCAATGGCATTGTAACTATTCTCCAAGAAAGTGGTTTTACTTCTGCATTGGCTAATAGGCAAGAAATAAAGCATGAGGATTACAATGCGGTATTTTGGTTTAGCACTTTAACCAGTGTCGTAGCCTATGTAATCTTATTTTTTTGTGCGCCGTTGATCGCTTCTTTTTACAGAAAACCCGATTTGATTCCTCTATCCCGGATCCTTTTTCTTGGGTTTGTTTTTGGAGGAATGGGAGTTTCATTGAACGCTTATCTGTATAAAAAGCTGAAGGCGAAAGAACGAGGGGTCGGCGATATGATTGCAATTAGTGTGTCAGGAACGCTCGGCGTAATTCTTGCTCTAAACGGGTATGCAGCTATCGGGCTTGCTATACAGACGGTGACTTATGTTGGAGTCAGTGTCTTTTTTCGTTTCTATTATTCATCGTGGCGACCGGCATTTCATTTCAATTTTTCTCCCTTACGTGAAATGTTCGGATTCAGTTCAAAACTGATCCTAACGAACTTTATTTTTCAGTTGAACAGCAACATACTTTCTGTGATAATGGGGCGATTCTACAATGCTAATCAATTGGGATTCTATACACAAGGGCAGAAATGGACGGGAATGGCCAATCAAGTCGTAAATGGCATGATAAGCTATATTGCACAGCCGGTATTTGTTGAAGCTAGTGATAACAAAGAAAGGCAACGGTATATTTTCCGTAAGATGGTGAGGTTTGGGGCCTTTGTTTCCTTGCCTGCTATGGTCGGACTAGCATTAGTCGCGAAAGAATTTATTTGGATTTTTCTTGGTGAAAAATGGATGCCCAGCATTCCGTATTTACAGTTACTCTGTATATGGGGAGGAGGTTCTTATTTGTGGATACTATACACGAGTTTATTGATGGCTCATGGAAAATCTGCTGCGTATTTATGGGGGACCGTATTAACCGGTGTCGTACAACTCCTTTTCATCTGGAGCGTTTACCCATTGGGCACCTACTGTATGGTTATTGGTTTTGTGACTGTTTCGTGTTTAAGCTTGCTTTATTGGCACAAAGTTGCTGGTCAATTGATCTCGTTATCAATTTGGCATGTCCTAAAAGACATTGCGCCCTATTTGGCTATTACCGGAACGTCAGTATTAATTGCATGGTTTGTAACTCTCTTTACAACTGACAGATATATTTCCTTCTTTGTTAAGTCCTTCTTGTATGTCGGAAGCTATTTGCTTATTGCTAAATTCTTGGATTCAACTATGCTAAAAGAGAGTTTGAGCTTTATAAAGAACAGACGAATATGAAAATGATTACTCAGGCGATCTATTCGCATCGTTATAAAGGTTGGAGTATCCCTGAAACTTGTTGGTATATATTGATGCGGGCTTCTTCTCGACTGAATGTAGCAGCATCGTTTTTTTATAGGAAATACAGATGGCGATCTAACAACGATTTCGCACGAAAATGGCTTCGTCGTCATGGAGATGATTTTGTATTTGATTTCAACGGAGTTTTGCTTCCGAATGTTTCAGGGGACTTCGATTTATTGTCTGGTCTGAAATACGTCTTTGATGATGTGTATGTGGTTCCAATCTCTTTTCACAATGATTACTCGCAAGCGAATGTTACATTAGTTGATCAGTTTACGGCTGAAGGTCCTTACGGATTGGTTAGCGAGCAGGTTGATGTAAAAATCGAACAAGGGGATGTTGTGTTCGATGTTGGCGCATGGATAGGCGACTTTAGTGCATTGGCTGCGGCACAGGGAGCTATCGTTTATGCTTTTGAACCTACGCCTAATACTTATGAGTGGCTATGTAGCACGGCTTCTCTGAGTAAAGGGGAAATTATACCGGTACAAAAGGCTTTAGGAGATAAGTGTGAAGAGATCGAACTGTTTCTCGATAATAGTGGAGGTGGGTCGAATAGACTCCATTCTACACACAAATCAACAAACGAAAGAAGGGCTATAGAAAGTCATGCTTTGCCATTAGTTAAAGTGAGCACGATAGATCAGTTTGTTTCTGAAAACCAAATCCGCAAAGTTGATTTTATCAAGGCAGATATTGAAGGTGCTGAACGATATATGCTAACTGGTGCGACCGATACGCTTCGCCGATTCGCTCCGAAATTGGCCATTTGCACATATCACTTGAAAGATGATCCTCAAGTGCTTGAGGGTATTATTAAAGAAGCTAATCCTGCTTATACGGTTGTACACACACGTCATAAACTATTTGCTTCCGTTAAGCGGTAAAAGAAGAGCCTCTTTCAAATTCTTTGAATGGTAGAAAATATCTACATAAGGGTTTGGGGTGGAATCGGAAATCAGCTATTTATTTATGCTTTTGCCCGATGTATATCACTCAATTGGGATGGTAAGGTTGGGCTGGAAACACACAGTGGTTTCCGTGGTGATGGCTACCATCGTACTTATAAACTGGATCGTTTTAGCATAACACTGCCAAAGTCGAATTTTCTTTCCTCGTTATTCTTTTCTTTCAACCGAAAATATCCACTCTTAAAACGCCTATTCTTCCCTTCGTCTCGATTGATTATAGAGAATGAGGATCAACTAAATTCCAATGTGAGTGAATTTATTCCTCCTCCCTATCTGAAAGAAAGAACTTTGTTTTATCAAGGCTATTGGCAGCACATCAATTTTTTATCCATTCGTGAAGTGTTACTTTCTGAATTGCGATTTAATCTTCCCCCGAATTCTGTATTTGAGGAAATTAAAGCAACGATTCAGGCGTCGGAGGCTGTCTGCTTGCATGTGCGTCGCATGCAATACAGTCGATTACTTACACTCGATTATTACCGAGCTGCGGTTTCGATCTTAGAGAAAAGCTGTACAGCGCCTTGCTTTTTCATCTTTTCAGACGATTTGGCTTGGTGTCGCGAACGGTTGTCCATATCATACTCATGTGTCTATATCGATAATTTCGACGATGAACTCTACGAACTGCAACTGATGAGTTTTTGCCACCATTTCATTATAGCCAATAGCTCTTTTAGTTGGTGGGGGGCGTGGTTGTCGCAACATCCGGATAAAATGGTAATCCTTCCGGAGGATTATTTGGTCAGCAATATGGATGGACGAGTGATCCCAATACCCTCAAAAGAATTGTACTAAATTAGCAGTCATATGAAAATACTTAATGCGATTTATCGCTTTCTTCAAGCAAGACAGATATTTGTCAACGATGTACTGAGATTTCTATCTAAAATAGATAGTCCTATTATATTGGAAGCGGGAGCTGCTGACGGGGTGGATACGTTGCGATTCGCAAAGTTGCTCTCTTCTCAGGGAGTTATCTATGCATTTGAGCCGGTTCTGCAAAATTTTGAACGATTGAAAGATCTTGTGAAGGAGCAGCATAATGTCCATACTTTCAGAATGGCGTTAGGTGACCATGATGGAAAAATGAAGATGAATGTTAGTCGAAATATTGAAGCGGACGATAATATCGCATCTTCTAGTTCGTTGTTGAAACCTAAGACTTTAACTTCGTCGCACATCCTCATATCGTTTTTGAAAAATCAGAAGAGGTTGATGTGAGAACTATTGATAGTTGGGCCGCAGAAAATAAAGTCACTCGAATTGATGCTATGTGGTTGGATATGCAAGGTTCGGAGTGTGCTACATTACAAGCCTCGCCAGTCATAATGAAGACGGTTCAGGTTCTATATACAGAAGTCAATTTTGAAGAGACATATGAAGGATGCATTCTTTATGATGAATACAAAGAGTGGCTATATTCTCTTGGTTTTAAATTGGTGAAAAGTGAATTCAGGTGGAAAGAACAGGGTAATGCACTGTTTGTCCGGCAATAGATAGGAGGGAATACATTATGAAATCTTTTTCACAGTATTATCAAGACAAAGCAATCGACTTTGCGCTGAATAGAAAGCGGGATGGGATATTTCTTGATATTGGAGCTCATGATGGTGTTTCGTTGTCCAATACATTCTTTTTTGAGCGTAGCAGAAATTAGACAGGGCTATGTATCGAACCGATACCTGAGGTGTTCGCACGGTTACGGTCTAATCGTCATTGCTCTGTTAGGAATTGTTGCATCTTGGATGAAGAAAAAGAAGTGACATTCCGAAGTGTTTTCCCTCCATTGGAAATGTTGAGTGGCATTCTCGAGTTTTTCGATCAGAGGCATATTGACCGGATCAATGCTGAAGTGTCTATAATTGCTGATGGGCTAGGCTATCAGGATATTATGATTCCCGGACACAATATCAATCGCCTCTTAGAAACGCAGGGACTTTATGAAATCGATTATTGTAGTATAGATACTGAGGGGGCAGAAGTCAATATCGTGAAAAGTATTGATTTTAACAAAATTACAATAGGCGCCTTTTCAATTGAGAATAATGATACAGCAGGTGAATTGAGGAACTATTTATCCTCTTTCGGATATGCCCGATACACTTTAGGATCAGATGATCTTTATATCAAAGGAAAGTATAGCTGGACTTTGGCTAAATATGTGCAATATCTCAATTTTAAAATTTGTACAAGGGCAAAGAAGGCGGCATTGTATCGAAAATATATTAGGAAATAAAGTGCATATCGGATGTTGGTTCGTATTGTGAAAGACTGGCAATGGCCTGATATTTTCCAGCAAACACCACGAAATAAAGGTGTTTGGGAGGGAATCTGTTTTACGGAAGAAGAGGTTAAGACCTGTGATCTCTTAGTAGTATTAAACGCTTCCCCCGTCAGAATAAATACTATCTGTCCTATAGGCGCACGGTGGCTTTTTCTGCAAGAATCGCCGATCGACCTTTACCGATATTATTTAAAGATAGCACCTTACTTTGATAAGTACTTTGGTTTTTGGGATCCAGCAGAAGTATCGAATATTGTCAATACACAAACAGCGTTATCGTGGCACATAAAGAAGACGTATGACGAGCTTGTAAAACTTTCTCTAAAAGATGCGTTGGAGGCGAAAAAGAAGGCTGTATCATGGGTGACGAGTAATGCTAAGCAGAAAGAAGGTCATCGGTTAAGAATGGCATTCAAGGATTTTCTACAACAGCAGAAATTTCCATTTGATCTGTGGGGGCACGGTTTCTGTCCAATCGATGATAAATTTGATGGGATATTTCCTTATAAATACAGCATTGCTATTGAAAATTATTCTTGTGATGATTATTGGACGGAAAAAATTACCGACTGTTTTCTATCATGGACACTGCCTATCTACTACGGAGCCAAGAATATTACTCGCTATTTTCCAGAAGAATCAATGTTATTGATTGATCCGAACAGGCCGGAGTATTCGTTGCAGCAAATAAAAGAAGCAATGGCGGCAGATTATTACGAAGCTCATTTAGATTATATAAAAGAAGCTCGCGAATTGATCTTGAATAAATATCAGTTCTTTCCATGGATAAAGCACTTACTAAATCAATCGCAAATTGATTTCTCTAAAAAAGAGCCCGTTGATATACCAGCTAATCGACCACCGAAGCGCCCACTTTGGTGTCGATTAAAACGGGTTCTATTTGAACGACAATGAAGCAATTGACAATCATTATTAGCTATCGAAATCGTAATATTGGGCGAGTAAAGCGATGTTTAGATTCGCTTTCTCACCAATCCTTTGAAGATTTTGATGTCTTTTTTGTTGACTATGGAAGTGATATATCCTATACAGAGCAATTAAGACCTATACTTGAGTCGTATTGTTTTGTTAATTATTATCGTCTTGCTACAGACGGATATCCATGGAATAAATCGCATGCGTTAAATTTTGGAATCCGTTTGTCGTCATCTAATTATATACTTATCGGAGATATTGACTTGATTTATTCCCCAGATGCTATTTCCGGATTGATGGAAAAAGCGGCTCCCAAACGAATCGTTTTTGGGAGTATGTTCTATTTAGGGAGATCCTTTTCGGCTTGGGATCGACTGTACTCTTTTCCATTATCGAAATTCAAAGATTCTGGGGACGAACCAATCGGAGCAATTTATTTAGTCCATCGTTCAGATTTGGAATCAATCAATGGCTTTGATGAGTATTATTGCTTTTGGGGGGTAGAAGATCGAGACGTCGATCGTCGAATGCGATTGATTGGTGCCATACCTATACAATTAGATAAATACAGATACCCTATTTTTCATCAATGGCATCCGTTCGTTTCCGATCGGAAACGCGGCTTTTTCCCTGAAAAATGGTGGGATACGATCAATATCTATTTTTCCTTGAATCGCGATCGCCCGATTCGCAACGAAAATGGATGGGGGAAATATATTCGGCCGGAAGATCGACCAATCTTTACTGCTGAGGTTGCTGAAACATTGATATATTCTTCTTATGGTCGTTCTTATCAAAAGGCTCAAGAGATCGATCGTATTGTAAAGAAACTGAATGCATTAAATGGGAATGAATGTCTTCAGATTGTTCTAAGGAAGAGGACAATGGGAGTCCTTTCATTTAGTTTGGTGCGATACGTCAATCTATTGATTCGGATATGTCGGCTACGTCTTGGTATAGATTATATTGAGAATGTTGAAAAAGAAAAGTATTTTTATTCAGCAGACATATTCTATGTGGTGTGGCAACTTATACGCACTCAGGGCGTAATACGTGATTATTCGTTGGTAGAAGAGAATGACAGTATAACAATACGTCTGATGAGAGGAATATCTTTATCGCAACAACTCATCTCGCAGTGATACTGTTTGTGTTGTTATTATAATGGAATCTCATTCATAGATTTAGCTGTAATCGTTACCGTAACGGACCGTCCCGCAGAAAAATTGCAGGTGTCGTTACTGTAACGATTCTTTCTACAGAAAAGGAGCAACAAACGTTTCCATAACGAATTGACAAATAGCATGTTTTGATGGGAGGAATAAGAAAAATGAAGTATTTACACACGGCAAGTCGAACCACTGAGGTGGACGCCGTTTCTGATCAGATTGTTGCAATGTATGAAGCCCGAACGGCGCTGAAGACGGAACCATATCTTGCGGCTACGATGGCGACGTTGAAAAGCCAATCAGAACAGATTACGGAGGCAATTAAACGGCTTAAAATTCTGAGTGAGTTAGAGGATCTCGATGCTGTTCGAGACCGAGCGATCAGTGCGCTGGGACATGTGCTTAATGGATATGCGAATATGCCGACAGACGATGCACGTCAACATACGCCGCCTCTGAAAAAAGTGTTTGATAATTATACGCTCTCTATTACTCGAGAGAATTATGAGAGTGAATCGTCTTTGATCGAATCGCTGCTTGCTGATTTGAGCGCAACGGCATTGCAAGTGCATATTACAGCACTTCCAGGTGTGAGTGAGGCAATTGCCGCTGTACGCGCGGCGCAGACAGCGTTTACTACCAAGCAGGTAGCCTATTTGGAGGCGTTAGCCAAAGACAAGACTTTGCAGAGTGCCAGTGTGCTTAAACTCGCATTGTTGACAACGATTAACACTAAACTTATTCGCTATCTTGATGTGATGAAGGATGTCGATGCGGCAAAATATGCTGACTTTTCCACGGCCGTTGCACAGGCTGTCGATGAGCAGAACACTGTCGTCGCAATGCGTCACACCCTCGATGAGAAAAAGAAGAAAGAGGGAGACGGTGATGGCACCAAGAAGAAAAAGGGTAAGGAAAAAGACAAAGAGAAGGATAAGAAAAAGGAGAAAGATGACGAAGGCGATGATATTACGTTGCCTACGGAGTAGTGGCTTTTTTATCGGAAGAGGAATAAGATGAAAATAGCAATTATAGGATTGGGATATGTGGGATTACCGTTGTCGGTAGCGTTTGCTGAGCATTATCCGACTGTCGGCTTTGACATTAATCGTAAACGGATCGGTGAATTGCAGAAAGGGCTTGATCACACCCAAGAAATGGATCGTGACAGGCTGCAGGGAGCCCTATCCAGTACAGAAGAAAAAGGCTTGACACTGACTGACAACAATGAGCAGTTAAGTGATTGTACGGTATTTATTGTGACCGTCCCAACGCCGATCACGAAATTTAAGACCCCTGATTTAGCTCCGCTATTGGCTGCGTCGGCTACGGTAGGTCGGGCGTTAAAGTCTGGGGATATTGTTATTTACGAATCGACGGTTTACCCCGGATGTACGGAGGAGGACTGTGTGCCTGTCTTGGAAAAATCCTCAGGGTTAAAGTATAATGTTGATTTCTTCTGTGGTTATTCTCCTGAACGAATCAATCCCGGCGACCGAAAAAATACATTAGAAACGATCCAGAAGGTTGTTTCTGGTTCGACTGAGGAGGTCGCCGAGAAAGTGGAAATGCTTTATCGATCAATTGTCCCTGTAGGAACGTTTCGTGCGTCGTCGATTAAGGTTGCCGAAGCGTGCAAGGCGATCGAAAATGCACAACGTGATGTAAATATCTCATTTGTCAATGAATTGTCGCTAATTTTTGATCGTATGGGAATAGATACGCAGGAGGTGCTTGAAGCAGCTGCCACAAAATGGAACTTCCTGAAGTTCACTCCCGGCTTGGTCGGCGGACATTGCATCGGCGTTGACCCTTATTATTTGATGCATAAGTCGCAGTGTTTAGGCTATAATCCTCAGGTTATCCTTTCCGGCCGCTCTGTCAACGATGGGATGGGGCGTTTTGTGGCTTCAAAGACGGTTAAATTGATGATTCGTCACGGCATTCGGATAGTCGGGAGTCGTGTATTGGTACTTGGATTTACATTTAAGGAGAATTGTCCGGACACACGGAATACGAAAGTGGTTGATGTGATCGATGAGTTGAAGGATTTCGGCATTCATGTGGATGTGTATGATCCTCATGCATTGCGTGATGAAGTAAAAGCAGAATATGCCATCGATTTACTCGCTCAGCAGCCTGATCCCAAACAATATGACGGTATCATTTTGACGGTTGCTCACGACGAATTTCGTTCGATCGACTTCAGCTTTGTTCGCAACCAACCTACTGTCTTATTTGACGTAAAAGGGATCCTCGATAAATCGCTTATCCACGGGCGACTTTAATCGATTTATTTGTCCTTTATGATGCGGTTAGCACCTATAGTACTCTTCACATATAATCGTCCGGTGCATACTCGCCAAACAATCGATGCATTGTTGAAAAACGAATATGCTTCGGAAAGCGATTTGATTATTTTCTCGGATGCTCCGAAAAACGATGCAGCCGAAGATGGGGTACGCCAAACAAGAGCCTACTTAAGAGGAATTACTGGTTTTCGTTCGATTAATTTAATCGAGCGTGCAGAAAATATGGGGCTGGCGGCAAACATCATTGATGGAGTAACTCAAGTTGTGAATGAGTACGGTCAAATTATTGTCTTGGAAGATGATTTGTTGACATCTCCTTTTTTTTTAAAATACATGAATGAGGCGCTCTCGATGTATGAAGATGCCAATGAGGTTATTAGTGTGCATGGGTATATATTCCCGATAAAAAGGAAGTTACCGGAGTCGTTTTTTATTCGTGGTACTGATTGCTTGGGCTGGGGGACATGGAAAAGAGGCTGGGATCTATTTACTCCCAATGGTGCTGAATTGTTGGATCAAATAAGAGCTCATAAACTGGAATGGACATTTGACTTTTCAGGTAGTTACCCTTTTATGAAGATGCTAGAAAAACAGGCGGATGGATCCGTTAGCTCATGGGCTGTACGATGGTATGCCTCCGCATTATTAAAAGATAAATTAACACTCTATCCAGGGCGGTCCCTTATTTTTCATAATGGGAGTGATGGGAGCGGCACTAACTACAGTGGGGACAATGCGCTTGATGTGAAACTATCTGATCGCCCGATCGTGCTTGAACGTCTTCTACTTGAAGAAGATAAGAATGCGAGAAAAGCGTTTATTGGTTATTTCCGTTATGCGATGCTATGGCATAAGATCCAATACCGGATAAAATCTGTATTTCAGGGTAGAAAGGGATAAGAATAATGCGGAAGAACATTATGTTGGTTTTTGGGACACGGCCAGAGGCAATCAAGATGGCTCCTTTAGTTAAGGAGTTCCAGAAATATCCGGATAAGTTCAGGACGACTGTTTGCGTGACAGGGCGACATAGAGAAATGCTCGATCAAGTGTTGAATATCTTTGATATTATACCGGATTATGATCTAACATCATGAAGTCAGGCCAGGATTTATACGACATTACATCGCGAATCTTATTGGGAATGCGAGATGTTTTTTCTCAGGCTAAACCGGATATAGTGATGGTGCACGGTGATACGACTACGTCAATGGCTGTTGCTTTAGCTGCATTCTATCAACAGATGTGGGTCGGACATGTCGAAGCTGGTTTACGTACGAATAATATATATAGTCCATGGCCAGAAGAGATGAATCGTCAGATAACCGGGCGTATTGCTACATACCACTTTTCGCCAACCTCTTTAGGGCGAGATAATTTATTGCAAGAGGGCGTACACAGCAATCGTATTTGGGTGACGGGCAACACGGTAATTGATGCGCTCTATGCTGTTCTTGGTAGGATAAAACATAATGAAGCCTTGCAATTATCACTCAGAAAAGCGTTGGATAGAGCTGGCTATGACGTGGATAGAGTATCGAATGAAAATAGATTTCGACATCTTGTTCTGATTACTGGACACCGGCGTGAAAATTTTGGTAAGGGGTTTCTCCAGATTTGTCATGCAATAGAGATGTTGAGTACGACATATCCTGATGTGGATTTTGTCTATCCGATGCATCTGAATCCAAATGTGCGAAAACCCATCGAAAAGGTTTTTAATGAGACATCTCGAGAAAATCTGTTTTTTATCGAACCATTGGACTATCTCCCATTTGTGTACTTGATGAAAAAAAGCAGTCTCGTCTTAACTGATAGTGGTGGTATTCAGGAAGAAGCTCCGAGCTTGGGTAACCCCGTCCTTGTTATGCGTGATACAACGGAACGCCCAGAGGCATTAGATGCGGGGACGGTGAAGTTGGTTGGCACAGATTGTGATAAAATTATCTCGGAAGTCTCTTCCTTATTGGAAGATAAGGAATATTATAGGAGAATGAGTCGGGCTATAAATCCATATGGTGACGGGAGGGCGTGTGAGCGAATTGTTTCAATTTTTAGTTTGGATGGATGATGATCTCTTTGGGAATAGTCTAAAAACAAAGATTATTTTCAAGTGAGCGATAGGGCTAAATTAGGGTTTATGAGGGAATCGAATTGCAGATGTCCACTTTGTGGCAATATAATAAAGAGTAGAATAGAGAGTGTGAGAACTATAGATATATCTAATTTGTATCGGAGAGTTTACAAAAAGGATATAGGCTATATCTGGAAAAGTGTGGAGAGATTGGAATATGTTCTTTGCCAAAAATGTGGTCTGCGTTTTTTTGATCCAATCATATCGGGGGATGATGACTTTTATAATATCTTGTTGAAAGACGAATGGTACTATCTGCATGAGGGGAAAACGGAATATGATTATTCGCGTAAGTTCATCGAAGAGGATGATCGAGTCTTAGATATAGGTGCTGGAAGAGGTGCTTTTAGACATTATTTGTCAGAGAAGAATTATTATCAGGGCTTGGATCTTAGTAGTAAAGCTATAGAACTTGCTAAAAAGGATGGAGCAAATGTTTTGCCAATTCCAATAGAAGAATTTAGTGAGGAGAATAAAGAGAGGTTTGACGTAGTCTCTATCTTCCAAGTAATAGAACATATTTCTTCGTTGGATAAATTCATGTGTTCTGCAATTGATTGCATTGTGAAGGGAGGACTTTTGATTGTTGCAACGCCAGATAATGATGGATTTATTAAGTATGTATCTAATTTTTGCCTGAATTTACCACCCCATCATACTCTTCATTGGAATGAGAGATCACTAAGGTCTATGGCTGAGAAATATAATTTGGAGGTTCTGGATATCTATAGAGAACCGGTGTCCAGTGTCCATAGACAATGGTGGTATAATACAATGTCAACGACTTACCTTAATCGTCTTCTAAGAAGAGATTTTCGGATGATTGATTATAGGTTTACATATAAGATCGTGCGTTTGGCAGCTAAAATATTAGCTCAATTTTACAAACTGTCTGGAGAGCATAAGAAGTCTTTTGGGCAGAGTATCATTATGGTATGCAGAAAGCCCGATGTTTAACTTCTGCACTCTCTTTGACTCCGCCTATCTATCGCGAGGCTTAGCGATGTATGAATCGCTTTGTCGCCATTGCCAAGAATTTCATTTGTATGTTTTTGCATTTAACGACGCCTGCTACACAACATTGAGGTCGTTATCTCTGGATAAGATGACGGTGATCTCATTGAGTGAGTTTGAGGATGATGAATTACTGCGTGTTAAGCCAGTTCGTACACGAGGCGAATATTGTTGGACATGTACTTCGTCTACTATACTGTATGTATTAGATCGGTTTAATGTAGAGAGCTGTACATATTTAGATTCTGATCTCTATTTTTTCTCATCCCCACAGTCCTTATTTGATGAGATGGGAGATGATGCAGTGATGATTACCCCTCATAATTATACACCTCAATACGATCAAAGTACAAGAACCGGAATTTATTGTGTACAGTTCGTTGCTTTCAAAAATAACGAGCAAGGACGGCATGTTTTGAATTGGTGGCGGAAAGCGTGTATAGATTGGTGCTATAATCGATTCGAGAACAATCGCTTCGGTGATCAGAAATATTTAGACGATTGGCCAAACCAGTTTGGCGGAGTGCACGTTTGCAAAAACCTAGGTGCGGGTGTTGCTCCGTGGAATATGCAGCAATACACTTTCCGAAAAAAGAAGGATCGAATTGTTGGGGTTGAGAATCTTACTGGAAATACATTTGATGTGGTCTTTTTTCATTTTCACTCTCTTACGTTTGTCACCCCCTCTTATTTTTCCCCTCGACCTTACTATCGGAGAAATAAAAGTGCAATTCAACTAATGTTTAACCCATACATAAAAAAAATCGAGGAGATCAGAAACAAATATCCAGAAGTTGCTGCTTCGGAAAGATATCTCTCAGGATTCGATAGAGCAAAGTATTTTCTCGAACTTTTTGCGCGTCGAGGGTGGAGTGAAATTTCTTCGATAAGAGCGTTGCACCAATAGAATGGCAGAATTAATAGATCTCAAAACATATACTGATCGACGCGGAAATTTGACCGTGATTGAGAAGGTTATACCGTTTGATATTAAGCGAATCTTCTACATTTATGGTGTAGATGACTCCGTGAGAGGTGGGCACCGTCATCATAAAACTGTACAGGCCGCCATTTGTCTTCAAGGCCACTGCATCATATCCAATCATACAAAGAATGGACATAAGGATTTTATCTTAGACTCTCCTCATAAGTGTCTTATCATTAATCCTGAAGATTGGCATACAATGCATCATTTCAGCAAGGATGCAATCTTAATGGTGTTGGCTTCGGAATATTTCGACCCTCATGATTACATCTATGAACCCTATAAATGACAGACAGCATATTGAAAGAGATGCTTGACCTATTTCATACATACTACCTAAGGCAGCGATTTTTTCCCAATTGGTTTAGCGTTTTCATCAACCCATTTTATTTTATCCGCAAGCGGTTGATAGAGAAAGTGCGGCGACTTGCACCACAATTAGAAGGTGAATTGCTTGATTTTGGGTGTGGAGCTAAACCATATCAGGAGTTGTTTCCGCATTTAAGGTCCTATCTTGGAGTAGATATAGAGAACGAAGGTCATAATCATAAAACGGAAGCAATAGATGTCTACTATGATGGAGTACGCCTTCCATTCGACGATGATTCGTTTGACGCGATATTGACAAGTGAGGTCTTGGAGCATGTGCCTAATGTAGACGGATGTCTTACAGATCTTGTTCGTGTATTGAGACCGGGCGGTAAGATGCTGGTTACCGTACCTTTTATTTGGGCAGAGCATGAGTTGCCGTATGATTTTAGACGATTCTCCCTTATAGGGATTCGAAAACACATAACAGATCAGGGATTGACAATCCTTGCCGAAGAACGTAGCGGACATTTTGCGGAAGTCGTTTTGCAATTGTGGATGGCATATTTACGAAGCCTGTTTTACGTCAAGAATAAATATGTCAACCTTCTTATGAATGCCATATTCATTGCACCGGTTTGTATTTTGGGCGGTGCGATTGTTTGGTTGTTGCCCCGAAAACCTGAACTGTATTTTAATACGATAATACTGGCTCAAAAGAAGATCTAGATGCCTCTCCTTTTCTCCATCATCACGGTCACATATAATGCTCGGAAGGCGCTCGACCGGACGTTGCAGAGCGTCGGGGTGCAGACGTATGGCGAGATGGAGTACCTCGTGATTGACGGGGGATCGACTGACGGGACGATGGAGCGAGTCGCACGTTGGGAGGCGGAGATGGCGGACGAACGCACGCGGCGTGGCATCGAGCCGATGCGGTGCGTAACCGTTTCGGAGCCGGATCGTGGACTGTACGACGCGATGAACAAGGGCCTGCAACGGGCGACGGGCGACTACGTCTGGTTTCTCAACGCAGGTGACACATTTCGGTCGCCGGAGACGGTGGCGCAATTGGCCGATGTGGCCGAACGAAACGGTTGGCCAGATATTCTTTACGGTGAGACGGACGTGACCGACAGCGAGGGGCGATTTATCGCCGCGCGTCGACTGAAAGCGCCCGAGGTGCTGACTTGGCGCGGCTTTCGGACGGGGATGTGTGTCAGTCATCAGGCGTTTGTCGTCAAGCGGAGCGTGGCGCCGACGTACGATTTGCAATACCGATTCTCGGCCGACTTCGATTGGTGCATCCGGTGCATGAAACAATCGCAGCGGATCGTCAACTCACGAATGCGGTTAGTGAATTATGAAGCCGAAGGAATGACGACGCGCAACCGTAAGGCGTCCCTCGCGGAGCGCTACCGCATCATGTGTCGCTACTACGGGGCGTTGCCCACGCAGATGCGTCACCTTTGGTTTGCCACCCGATTCCTCTGGGCGAAGGTGAGCGGAAATAAGGCGTAGCGCGAGAGATCGTCCGAGAAGGGCCTCGGACACTTATCCCGCAAAACAATAACACAACGCGGCGGGCCGACGCCCCGCGGAAAAGAGAATCGAGCATGATCGAACGCGATCATAACGAATGGAATAAGCGACCTCTATCGAGGCCGCTTTTTTTGTGGATTGTCGGAACCCTTTGCGAGGTCTGCTACCCGCTCCAGTACTTGTCTTTCGCCTTGCTGGTTCCTGCCATTGCGGCGCTTGTGTGTAACCGAGGGAGACGGTCGGCACCGCGCGAGCTGCGGCTCGAGACACCCTACATTTGGGGTGCGATCTTGACTTTCGTGGTCCTCTTTCTGGCCATACAGCGGACCGCGCTGGCTGAGCGGCACCTTGACGATCCGAGGCCTGCGCCGACGGCATGGCGACGGGCGGCGCACGCTGTGCAAGGACACATCGTGGAACGCCTCGGGCAGCTGCGCCTTTCGCCCGACGAGCACGCTGTACTGGCCTCGATCACCGTCAACGACCGTAGCGGCATGACGCGTGACTTGCGCCGCCGATTCTCCACCGCTGGCGTGGCACACCTCTTAGCCGTCAGCGGCTTTCACGTCGGACTGGTCAGCGGCGCGCTTGCCCTGCTACTCGGTTTTCTGCCGCCGACCATGCCCTGCCGACTCTTCCGTTGCGGACTGATGATCCTCGTCGCCTGGGCCTACGCCGCCGTGTCGGGCCTTTCTGCACCGGCCGTCCGAGCGGCCACGATGCTCACCATCTACCTCGTTGGCGTGGCCCTTCGCCGCACCCCCGAGCCATACAACACGCTGTTCGCCTCTGCTTTGCTGATGCTTTTCGTCGATCCCTTCAGCCTCTTCGACGTCGGGTTCCAGCTCACCTTCGCGGCCGTCTTATTCATCCTTCTGCTCACGCCCCGCATAGCCTGCCTCATCGATGTGCGCCGCCGGTGGATCGCCCTCCCTTGGCGACTCGTGGCCGTCAGTCTGGCTGCTCAGGTCGGCACCTTCCCGCTCTGTTGCTACTATTTCGGCCGCATCTCCCTCGTTTTTCTCTTCGCAAATCTCTTCCTCATGCTGTCCGCCACGCTGCTTATCCCCATGGCCCTCGTGTGGGTCGCGCTGCCCGTTGGCACGCCCGGGAGCTTCGGATTGCAGAGCGCGGTGGAGCGCCTGACGCACACGCTCGTCGCCGTCGTCGATCGGTTCAGCCTCCTCCCTGCGGCCGGTGCCCCGATGCGCTTCGACCTCGTCCTGCTCATCGGTTCCTACGCCGTCCTTCTCTTGGGCATCCACGCTGCGACCCGCGGCAGTCGACGGACGCTTTTCGCCTCTCTTGGCGGGACGCTTTCCCTCATCATTTACACCCTTGCGCAGCATCAGTTTGGAGGGTGACAGACACTCGTTTCCCGGATAAAAACAGGGCGGAGGCGCTGTCGGATTGGGTTCCGGCAGTGCCTTTTTTGTTTTTAGGTTCAATCAAATGCGTTTCGGCCTACTCGCTCCGTTCTTTGCCCCTTTGATCGTTCCAGCCCCCCTCTTCATCGTTAACGCGAGTTCGGCGTGGGCAATCCTATCGCTTACGATTTCCTGAGGAAATGAGTGAGTAAGTGAGCTGCCGATTTCCTGAGGAAAT
>ERZ773009.873-NODE-873-length-21787-cov-4.049788_pt1 | contig 21787 bp, 20 predicted proteins | sample MGYA00580663_ERZ773009 | MGnify/ENA primary metagenome ERZ773009 (study PRJEB29015, sample SAMEA2737969) | human oral metagenome | biome: human oral; feature: human-associated habitat; material: dental | place: China | collected 2026 ... | reverse complement strand
CCATCCCGGGCGCCGCATCGGCGCGTCAGCTCGTGACGCACGCTCACGGAGCGGCGTACTTGTCACGCGTTGGCGGGCGCGGCCGCGACGACCTTTCGAGAAACGGGGTCGACGCGTATGAGGAGTTCCGTCGACTCTGGGGTATCGCTGCGCTGGCATGACTGATTTGCGCAGGTCTGCGAGGCCGTCACGACCAGCGTCGCATGTGCTTCGAGCGCGCCGGGTTCGCAGTTGAGCAGGGTCACGGCTTCGATTCTCGAGGAGAGTTCGCGAACGGTGATGCCGTCATTGATCATCGCTTGAATGCGTGCGGTGTCTTGGTTGAGAAGCTCGCCACCCAAAACGGCATCAAGGCCGGAAGGATCGGCGTCGATGACGGCCTGATCGCGCACCCTGATGGCGTTGCCAATCAACTCCGTCACCTCCTCCACGTTGCACAGACCCGTATCGGATTGGGCGCTCATGGGCGATGCCTGCGTCGTCTGGTTGTCCGAGCCGGTGCCGTGCGGAGCACCTGCGCGCCACACGGCATAGGCGATCATTGCGGCTCCCGCAATGATCGCGAGAGCGCCGATGATAATCACGCCGAGGCGCCGCTTGCGTCCGGAATATGTTGGTCGCACGGCCGCTGCGTTGCCCCAGATGCGCGTGCTCGACTTCTCGCGCCTAGGCTGTCCGTCCTCGGAGACCGTATCCTCACGCAATGCCGCCGCTCGCAGATCCGCTATCACTTGCTCGGGATCGACGGGCTCGCGCACAATCTCGTGCGCCGGTGGGTCTGTGACGAGGGGTGTGCTCCCTCGATCTATTCCCTGTGGAGCGTCCAGTCCGAGCTGCGCCAACGCATCGTCGAGCTCGAGCCGGCTCGCGATCATGCGCAGGCACTCCCGGTCGCATTCCATTCCGCGCTTTCCGAGGCTCCAGCCCGGGGTGCCCTCCCCCTCACCGAGCTCGTCGATGATGTCCACAATCACCGCTCGTCCCTCGGGCGTGATCATGACGTTGGCGGGCGTCAGGTCCCCGTGGCAGATACCTGCTGCGTGAAGTGCGCTCATCCCTGCGGCGATGCCGTTAAGAATCTGGCGTCTCGTTGCGATCGGGCGAAGATCGGGCGAACCAAGCTCCGCGTCCAGGCTCCGACCGGCGACATAGTCCTGGACGAGTGCCCACCGGCCATCGTGGGATCGCACGACGTCACGCAGCCGGACAACATGGGCGGACTCTACCGTCGACCATGCCTTCCACCGCGGAAGGAGCCGGTCGCCGTCATCGGCCGAGCGCAGCGCCAACAGGGCTGCCCCCGCACGCGTGCGCGTCATCCACATGGGGCCCTTGGCGCCAACGTGAAAGACCTGCCCGATCTCGTAACCGCCGATGTTCATATCCCCATTGTCCAAACAGAGCCAGTGTGATGCAACTCATTTCACATTGCTCCTGGTCGGACGCGTACACCGCCAGGGTGATGAGCACGTAGAATAATGGTCCTATGAGCGATTCAAATCCCCCCAGCAAGAGGCGGTTCTATCACAACCTTCTCGACGCGTACCGCCTGAGTGCCCGTACATATCCCGCGCTTCCGTGGATTCTTCTGGGCACGGCAGCGGCGATCATCGGCGCCTTTATGCTGACAGCCTGGATCATCCACAGGTCGTGGATCGGCTGGCTGATCGTCGGCATTATGACCGCGATCACCGTCGTGCTCGCGCTTCTCACGTTCCTGACGCGCCGAGCGCTTTTCGCCCAGGTCGAGGACACGGCCGGGGCTGTGAAGGTGGCGCTGCAGCAGATTCAGCGGGGCTGGATCATCCCCGAGCAACCGGTGGCCTACACCCGCGAACAGGACCTTGTCTGGAGAATCGTGGGAAGGCCGGGAGTCGTGCTCATCTCCGAGGGGCCCTCGGCTCGCGTTCGTGGGCTCCTGCAGACCGAGGCCAGGCGCGTGACGAAGGTGATGCGCAATGTCCCCGTCCACCAGATCCAGGTCGGACGCGAGGAGGGGCAGGTCGCCCTGCGTGATTTGCAGCGCGAACTACGCAGGCTCAAGAACACGCTCACCTCGGAGGAAGTTCCCCAGGTGTCGTCACGCATCAACGCACTGCGGTCGGGAGAGCCTCCCATTCCCAAGGGGATCGACCCGATGCGCGCGAGACCGTCGCGACGGGCCTTGCGCGGACATTGAGGTTGGAGTCAAGTGGGCGAGCACAGCGTGCTCGCCCACTTGTGCATCCAGCATCTGAGACCCCCTCGACATGCATACTATGCACATGTTTGCATATTTTCTACCACTCACTCGCATCATCACGAAACCGAGGAACATAGTCATGCATACGAAGAGGATTTTTTCGGTCACAACGACACTCGCCCTGACGCTCACGGTGGCTGCATGCTCAGACCCGTCGACAAACTCCGGCCAAACCGGAAGTACCTCACAGTCCAACTCCGCGGCCTCCGCCGCCCACACCTCCTACGACGTAGCATCGATTCCCACCGTTGAGGAGATCGCGGCGCTCGTTCCCGAGGAGATTAAGGCGAGGGGAACGCTGCGCAACGGAGCGTCGACCGGATACGCGCCGGCCGAGTACATGGCGAGCGACGGCCAGACACCCATCGGCTACGACATCGACATCAATCGGGCACTTGCCAAGGTCATGGGACTTACCGATGCGACAACCAAGCACGCGGAGTTCCCCACCATCATCCCCGCGCTGGGAACCAAGTTTGACGTCGGCCTCTCGTCCTTCACAATCACCGCCGAGCGGGAACAGCAGGTCAACATGGTGTCCTACCTAAACGTCGGATCAGCATGGGGCGTCGCAGCCGGTAACCCAAAGGGTTTCGACCCTTCCAACCCGTGCGGAGCAACAATCGCCGTCCAGACGGGAACTGCCCAGGAAACCTACGCCGCCACGCTCTCCCAGGAGTGCACGGCCTCGGGCAAGGCGCAGATAACCATCATGCCCCACGAGCTCCAGACCGACATCGCAACCAAGCTCATCGGCGGACAGTACGATGCGACGCTTGCTGACTCCACGGTGATTGGCTACACGGGCGCACAATCTGCCGGGAAGATCGAGCAGCTGGGAGACACCTTCGAATCCGCACCCCAGGGGGTGGCCGTCAGCAAGGATGACGAGAAGCTCACAACCGCCGTTCAGGCCGCGCTTCAATACCTCATGGACAACGGCTACCTGAGCGACATTCTCGCCAGCTATGGAGCCCAGGACGCGGCCCTGTCGACCGCCGATATCAACCCGTCGGCGAAGTAATCCCACGTCACAGCACGATGCGCATATTCATGCATGCGGGTGCATAATGGTAGTAATAGTGAGGCGCCCGAACCTCACCCCATCGGAAGGCACATCATGACCATCTCCAAGGCACGCATCGTCATCGCGTGCGCGGCTACACTCGCGCTCCCTCTCGCAGCCTGCGCCGACCCGCAGGCAGCACCGACGGGCGCGGCAACGACCTCGGCACCGGGCGCCACGCCCTCGTCGGTGCCCGCCTACGACGTATCGGACATTCCAACCGTCGACGAGATCGCCGCTCTCGTTCCCACCGACGTCAAGGCACGGGGAACGCTACGCAATGGGGCCTCTGCGGACTACGCCCCGGCGGAGTTTCTGGGAGATGATTCGCAGACCGCCCAGGGCTACGACGTCGACATCACGCGCGCCCTCGCCAAGGTCATGGGCCTGTCCGAGGGAACGACCACCCACGCCGAGTTTCCAACGATCATTCCGGCGCTCGGCACCAAGTTCGACGTCGGCATCTCCTCGTTCACGATCACCTCTGAGCGCGAGCAGCAGGCAAACCTTGTCTCCTACGTTGAGGTCGGATCGGCTTTCGGCGTAGCCAAGGGCAACCCCAAGAACTTCGATCCGACCAATCCGTGCGGCAAGACGATCGGTTTGCAGACCGGCACAGCCCAGGAGGACTACGCTCGGGAGCTGTCCGAGAAGTGCGTGGCGGCCGGTCAAGACAAGATCACCATCATGCCCCACGACCTGCAGACCGACATCGCCACCAAGGTGATCGGCGGCCAGTACGACGCTACCTTCGCCGACTCCACCGTCATCGGTTACACGGCGTCTGTCTCCGGCGGCCAAATTGAGCAGGTGGGCGACGTCATCGAGTCGGCGCCCCAGGGCGTTGCCATCAACAAGGATGATGCGCAGCTCACGGCAGCGGTCCAGCAGGCGATGCAGTACCTGATGGACGGCGGCTATCTCGCCGACATTCTGGCGCGCTACGGTGCCCAGGATGCCGCGCTCACGAGCGCGCAGCTGAACCCGGCAACCAGCGAGTGAGGATCCCATGGCTATCACCAAAGACGGCGTCGAATTGATCGACGCCAAGCCCGTTCCCCGCCCGGGGAGATGGGCGAGCGCGGTCGTCGTCACGATTCTCGCGGCCATGGCCCTCCACGCTCTCATCACGAACAAGAACTTCCAATGGCCGGTCGTCGCCCAATGGCTGTTCTCAGCGTCCATCATGCAGGGCGTCCTCTTTACGATCATCCTGACCGTTTTGGCGATGTTTGTCGGCACCGCCCTGGCAATCACGATGGCCATCATGCGCCAGTCCGTCAACCCGGTATTGCGCTGGGTGGCGATGGCCTACATCTGGTTCTTCCGTGGCACGCCAATCTACACGCAATTGATCTTCTGGTCGCTGCTGCCCACCCTCTACCCCACTCTGTCCTTCGGGGTGCCGTTCCTCGGTTCGCTGTGGGGCTGGGAGATCCCGTTTGACACGGCCACCTACTTCACCCCGTTCTGGATGGCCTTCATCGGGCTGGGTCTGAACGAAGGCGCCTACCTCGCCGAGATCATGCGCGCGGGTCTCCTCAGCGTGCCGAAGGGCCAGTGGGAGGCGGCCACAGCCCTGGGAATGCCGCGTGCGACGATCTTTCGTCGCATCATCCTTCCGCAGGCGATGCGCGTCATCGTGCCGCCCATCGGCAACGAAACAATCTCGATGCTGAAGACCACATCGCTGGTGTCGGCCATCCCCTTCACCCTCGAGCTGACGTTTATCGCTCGTCAGCGCGGCCAGGCAACTTTCGCGCCGGTGCCCCTGCTGATCGCCGCGGCCATCTGGTACCTGGTGATCACGAGCCTGCTCATGTGGATTCAGTCGTTCATCGAGAAACACTTCGGTAAGGGCTTTGAACGCCGCGATAGCGCCGCAACAGCGACGACGGCAACGCCCACGGGAGACGACCACGGCAGCGATACGCACGCGACAACGCTCAAATTCTTGGATGTGACACCATGACGGCAACGACACCCATGGTCTCCGTTCGCGGGGTCCACAAGTTCTTCGGCGACCTGCACGTTTTGCAGGGGATCGACCTGGATATCGCGCCCGGCGAGGTATGCGTCATTCTCGGTCCCTCCGGGTCGGGCAAGTCCACCCTCCTGCGATGCCTCAACCTGCTAGAGGAGATCAGCGCTGGCCGCGTCTACGTGGACGGCGAGCTCTTAGGCTACCGTGAGGACGCGGCGGGCGTCCTGCACGAGCGACGCGACAAGGAGATTGCCGCGCAGCGTTCCCGCATCGGCATGGTCTTCCAGCGCTTCAACCTCTTCCCTCACAAGACGGCTCTTGAGAACGTCATGGAGGCCCCCATTCAGGTACTCAAGAGGCCGCGGAAGGAAGCGCGTCGCCAGGCCTTGGAGCTTCTCGATCGAGTTGGTTTGGCCGACCGCGCCGATCACTATCCTGCCGAGCTGTCGGGTGGCCAACAGCAGCGCGTGGCCATCGCCCGTGCTCTCGCCATGGAGCCGGAGATCATGCTCTTCGATGAGCCGACCTCCGCCCTGGATCCCGAGCTGGTCGGCGAGGTGCTTCAGGTCATGCAGGACCTCGCGGCTTCGGGAATGACGATGGCCGTCGTCACCCACGAGATTGGCTTTGCCCGCGAGGTGGCCGACCAGGTCGTATTCATGGACGGCGGCATCATCGTCGAGGCGGGGTCGCCCGCCGAGGTCATCGACAACCCGCAGTCGGAGCGGACCAAGGAGTTCTTCTCGAAGGTCCTCTGAGGCTCTCGAAGGGCCGGGGCACCAGCGTATCCCGGCCGAGTGCATGCCTCAGCGCGGATTGACGCCGCCGCTCAGGTGAGCGTGACGAGATCCAGGTAGCTATCGTCCCACAGGTCCTCGTCGGCGTCGGGAAGGAGCAGGACGCGGCCCGGACCCAGCGCGCTTACCGCTCCCGGGTCGTGGGTGACCAGGATGACCGCGCCCTCGTAGTCGCGCAGCGCAGAGAGGATCTCCTCGCGCGAGGCCGGGTCCAGGTTGTTGGTGGGTTCGTCCAGGAGAAGAACGTTGGCGCCCGACACGACGAGGGTCGCCAACGCGAGGCGGGTCTTCTCTCCGCCGGAAAGAACGGCCACCGGTTTATCGACGTCATCACCCTGGAACAGGAACTGACCGAGGATGTTGCGCACGTGCGTGTCGTCGAGTCCGGGAGCGGCGTCAGCCATGTTCTCTCGAATGGTGCGCTCCTCGTCGAGGGTCTCGTGCTCCTGGGCGTAGTAGCCGAGCTTGAGCCCGTGCCCGGGGATGACGGCACCCGAGTCAGGTTCCTCCACCCCGGCAAGCAGGCGCAGAAGCGTTGTCTTCCCGGCGCCGTTAAGTCCCAGGACGACGACCTTGGAACCGCGGTCGATCGCCAAGTCGACGCCCGTGAACACCTCGAGCGACCCGTAGGACTTTGACAAAGCCTCGGCGGTCAGTGGAACGCGGCCACAGGGAGCGGGTTCGGGGAATCGCAACCGCGCCACTTTCTCATTGACGGTCTCGGCACCTGCCTGCGCGAACAACTCCTCGGCACGCCTGAGCATCTGCTGAGCCGCTACCGCCTTCGTGGCCTTCGCGCGCATCTTCTCTCCCTGGGCCTTCAGATGCTCGGCTTTTTTGAGGGCGTTGGCACGTTCTTTGCGGCGCCTGCGCTCATCCTCCTCGCGCTGCTTGAGATACGCGTGCCATCCCAGGTGGTACATGTCCACGTGGGCACGGTTGGCGTCGAGGTAGAACACCTGGTTGACGGTGTCCCCCAGGAGCTTGACGTCGTGGGAAATGATCATGATCCCACCGGGGAACGTCTTGATCCAGTCGCGAAGCCAAACGATGGAGTCGTGATCGAGGTGATTGGTCGGCTCGTCAAGGAGCAGGACATCGGCATTGGAGAAAAGAACGCGGGCAAGTTCGACCCTGCGGCGCTGCCCACCCGACAGCGTCCGAAGCTCCTGATCGAGTACCCGGTCGTCGAGACCGAGGGAGTGAGCGATCTGGGCGGCCTCCGAGGCGGCCGCCCAGCCGCCCTGGTTGGTGAACTGCTGGTCGAGCTTGACGTAGCGCTCCATCGCGCGCTGCTGGCGCGCGCCTTCGGTCGTGGACATCTCGTGTTCCGCTTTCCGAATGCGAGCAATGATGGCATCGATTCCACGCACTGAGATGATGCGGTCACGAGCCAGCATGTTGGGGTCCCCAACGTGCGTGTCCTGGGCGAGGTAGCCGATCGTTCCGTTGGACGTGATCGTTCCCGTATACTCCGCCGCTCCCCCGCGATCCTCCTGCCCAGCGAGCAGGCGCATCGTCGTCGTCTTGCCGGCTCCGTTGCGCCCGACGAGACCGATGCACATTCCTTTGTCAACGCGGAAGGAAGCGTGGTTGACGAGTTCGCGGGCACCGATGCGCAAAGAGAAGTCCTGGACGTTGATCACCCTCCAAGAGTAGAGGGACGGACTCGTGTGGGCGAATCAACCCGGCGACGGCGCGCCTCCAGCAAACCACCGGGACACGATTACGGGCACAATGGGAGTCGTTAGTAGCATCCCGCTTTCGTCCAACCGAGGTTTCTCCCCATGACCGACAGCCCGATCCCGTCTGGATCGGCGCGCCCATCGCGCGCCCTCGACATCATCTCCGTCGCCTTCGTTGCTCTCCTCCTCATCTCGAACATCGCCGCAACGAAGGCGTTCATGGTGGGGTCGCAGACCCACTACTTGATTTTTGACGGGGGTGCCGTCCTCTTTCCGCTGACATACATCATCGGTGATGTCCTATCGGAAGTCTACGGATTCGTTCGAGCGCGGCGCGTCATCATCATGGGTTTCGTGGCTTCCTTCCTGGCCTCCGTCACGTTCTTCATCGTTCAGTACCTGCCACCCGCTCCCGACTACGCCAACCAGGAGGCCTTTGCCGCGGTCCTCGGCGTTGTCTGGCGTGCGGTCGTAGCGTCACTGGTCGGATACCTCGCGGGGCAGCTCCTCAACTCCTACGTGCTCGTGTGGATCCGTCGCAGGTGGGGCACCAAGCACCTGTGGGCGCGCCTCATCGGCTCGACCATCGTTGGTGAGGCCGCAGACACGATCCTGTTCTGCACGATCCTGTTCTACGGCGAGATGACAATGAGTAACTTCATCAACTACACAGTCACCGGCTACTTCTACAAAGTGCTTCTTGAGGTCGTCCTTCTTCCGCTGACCTATCCGGTGATCGGGTGGATCCGCAAAGCCGAGGGCCTCGGGCATGACGAGGTGTTCGCCCAGTGAACGACAACTGGCTCTCGGCCGCTCATCCGGAGCAACTGGCGCCCTTTCCCGCTCCGCCCGCCGCGCATGCACCCGACAGGGGTTTTGAGATCGGCACGCGCCTATCAAGCAACGGTGGCTTGGGACGCACCGGCGTCATTCACACGGCTCACGGCCTGATTCGCACTCCCGCGTTCATTCCCGTTGGAACTAAAGCAAATGTCAAGGCACTGATCCCGGAGATGGTACGCTCCCTCGGCGCTCAGGCCGTCTTGGCCAACGCCTATCACCTGTATCTTCAGCCCGGCTCCGACATCGTCGACGAAGCCGGAGGTTTCGCCGCCTTCATGAACTGGGCGGGCCCCACCTATACCGACTCCGGTGGCTTTCAGGTGCTGTCGCTGGGCGCAGGCTTCAAGAAGGTGCTCTCGCAGGAGTTCTCGGGCGCAGTCGACCCCAGCGATCCCGCCGTGAACGCTCAGGCGATCAAGGCCTCCCATGCTGTCGTCGACGACGACGGTGTGGTTTTCTCCAGCCACATCGACGGTTCCAAGCACCGCTTCAATCCCGAAGTGTCGATGGGGATCCAACACCAGCTGGGCAGCGACATCATGTTTGCCTTCGATGAGCTCACAAGCCTGCTGCATCCGCGTTCCTACCAGGAGGAATCGCTCGAGCGCACGCACGCCTGGGCCGCTCGTTGCCTCGCCGAACACAGGCGACTGACACAGGCGCGCGCGGACAAGCCCTACCAGCAGCTCTGGGGAGTCATCCAGGGGGCCCAGTGGGAGGATCTACGCCGCCGGGCCGCCCGCACCATGGCCGACATGGAGGTCGACGGAGCGCGTTTCGATGGATTCGGAGTCGGAGGCGCGCTCGAGAAGGAGAACCTCGGCACGATTGTCGCCTGGGTGTGCGAGGAGCTCGGCGAGGACCGCCCGCGCCACCTGCTCGGCATCTCCGAGCCCGAGGATCTCTTCGCAGGGGTTGCGTCGGGAGCGGATACCTTCGATTGTGTCAACCCCTCGCGAGTGGCCCGTAATGCCGCCATCTATACCCCCGACGGCCGTTTCAACATTACGAATGCCCGTTTCAAACGGGACTTCTCGCCGCTTGTCGAGGGCTGCGGATGTTACACGTGCACGCACTACACGCGCGCCTACCTCCACCACCTCTTCAAGGCCAAAGAGATTCTCTCGGCGAGCCTGGCCACCATTCACAACGAGTGGTTTACGCTCCGTCTGGTTGACGGGATCCGCGATTCCATTGAGGATGGGTGTTTCGACGAGTTCCGTGCCGACATGCTCGGACGCTACCAGTGTGGTCGTCGCCCCTAAGAGTGAGGAGCACTCATGAGTTTCAACGACAATATCCGTCTGGATCCAACACGGGTGGGAACCTCGGGCGCGGGGCGCAAAGTCGCCGGAGTCGGCGGCGGCTCACTCCTGGGGCTCCTCCTCGTCCTCGGGTTCTCCTATTTCACCGGAATTGATCTCACGAGCCTCCTGTCCTCGCCCTCCGCCTCCTCCCCCTCCTCGTCGACGGTCGACGTGTCGACCTGCCGGACGGGGGCGGATGCGAACGCGCGCGTTGAGTGCCGAATGGTCGCCACCGCCCAGTCTCTTGATCAGGTGTGGAAGACGCAGCTGACGCAGCAGGGCACGAACCTCGCCTACGAGCTTCCCGACTTCCAGATCTTCACGAACTCGGTGTCCACCGCGTGCGGCAACGCGACCAGCGCGGTGGGCCCCTTCTACTGCCCGGGCGACTCCACGGTCTACCTGGATCTGGGATTCTTTGACGATATGATCACCAAGTACGGGGCCTCCGATTCGGTTCTCGCCCAAGAGTACGTGGTCGCTCACGAGTGGGGGCACCACATCCAGAACCTCCAGGGAGTCTTCCGCGCACACGACACGCGCGAGACCGGGGAACAGGGTGCGGGCGTGCGCAGCGAGCTGCAGGCGGACTGCTACGCGGGCGTGTGGATGCACTGGGCGTCCACGACGAGGGATCCCGCCACGGGAGCGTACTATCTGAACACGCCCACCGCAGACGAGCTGCTGGGCGCCCTGCAGACGGCCCAGGCCATCGGGGATGACCGCCTGCAAGCCAAGTATCAGGGAACGTCAAACCCGGAGACGTGGACCCACGGAAGCGGGAACCAGCGTGCCGCGTGGCTCCAGCGAGGCCTGGACTCGGGCGAGATCGCAACGTGCGACACCTGGAGCGCTCCTCGCGTGTGAGTCAGCGTGGACCAGCCGCTACAATCGGGGATGCCCACTTCCAGGAGGATCTCATGACAGGCACCATCGTTGAGCAGGCGCGCTCCTTCTACGACGCGGTACCCTACGAGGTACCCGAACCGGATTCCTCCCTCTTTGAGCTACTGGATACCGCCGCCCGCCTCTACCCGAGCCGCATCGCCCTGGACTACTTCGGCCAGACGCTCTCCTATGCCCAGGTACATGACCAGGTGCTGCGCGCCGCCCGCGTTCTCCTCGATGCGGGTGTCCGCCCGGGAGACACCGTGGCAATCGCATTGCCGAACTGCCCACAAGCATTCGTCGCCTTCTACGCCTGCATGCGTATTGGCGCGATCGCGGCTCAGCACAATCCGCTGGCTCCCCCTGCGGAGGTTGCCGACCAGCTGGAGCGCCATGGAGGCAGAGTCGCGATCGTGTGGGAAAAGTGCGCCGAGGCCTACCCGCTTACAACCTTAGACACGGTGTTGACGGTCGACATTTCTCGCGCCATGCCCGCCTCGCAGCGCGTCTTGCTGAATCTTCCGGTGGCTCGCGCTCGCCAGACACGTGCTCAGCTACGCGGTGCGGTGCCTGCCGGGACGGTGTCCTGGGATCGAGCGACGGCCTCATCGGCACCGATCGACTCCGCTTTTCCTCTTCCTTCCGTGGATGACCTCGCTGTCATCTTGCACACCTCGGGCACGAACGGCGTCCCCAAGTCCGCGCCGCTCACTCACCGCAACATCGGCGTCAACGTCAACCAGTGCATGTTTTGGGTCTGGAAGCTGCACGAGGGCGCCGAAACGTTCTTCTCCCTGCTCCCCTACTTCCATGCTTTCGGGTTAACATTCTTCCTGTGCGCCGCCGTACGCAAGGCCGCGACCCAGGTGTTGCTACCCAAGTTTGATGCGGACATGGCCTTGGATGCACACAGGCGACGCCCCATCACTTTCTTCGTCGGTGTGCCTCCCATGTTCGAGCGGATCCTCGCGCGCGCGACACAGACGAACACGGACATCACGTCCATCCGCTACTCGGTGGCCGGAGCGATGCCCCTCTCGACCGCGCTCGCGAGCGCCTGGGAGGAAGCGACCGGGGGCATGATCGTCGAAGGATACGGCCTGTCCGAGACGGCCCCGGTCCTTGCGGGTGCTCCCCTCTCGTGTCGGCGCAGGCACGGAGTTCTCGGGCTGCCGTTTCCTTCGACTCAGCTCCGTCTGGTCAGCCTCGATGATGAAACGGTGGACGTCGAGGACGGTCAACCCGGAGAGATCCTTGTCAAGGGGCCGCAGGTCTTCTCTGGCTATCTGAACGCGCCGGAAGAAACCGCTCGGGTCTTCACGTCCGACGGATGGTTCAAGACCGGTGACATCGGTGTCAACCGGGACGGCTTCATTTCCATGGCCGACCGTAAGAAGGAACTGATTCTCTCAGGCGGATTCAACGTCTATCCGTCCCAGGTAGAGGATGCAATCCGCTCCCTTCCCGGGGTGGCAGATGTCGCCGTCGTCGGTGTCCCGGTCTCGGATGCGACGGAGGAGGTCACGGCCGCGATCATCATGGAGCGCGGAGTTCCTCCCCTGACGCTGGAGGAGGTGCGCGCGTGGGCCGAGAAGTCGATTGCGCACTACGCGCTACCTCGTCAGCTCGTGTTCATCGCCGAGCTTCCCCGCAACCAGATGGGTAAGATCCTGCGCCGCAAGGTCGCCAAGCTCGTGCGCGAGGCGCTCGGCCGGTAGCGGGTCGCAGCCGCACAGAGCGCGGTGGGCCCCGGCACGCGAATGTCGGGGCCCACGAGTACGGTGGCGGTGCTCAGACGTTAAAACCGATGGCTCGCAGCTGCTCGCGCCCGTCGGGTGTGATGCGATCGGGGCCCCACGGCGGCATCCACACCCAGTTGATCTGCACCTCGTCGGTGATCGAGGACAGGATCGTCTGTGCCTGACGCTCAATGACGTCGGTCAGTGGGCACGCCGCCGAGGTGAGCGTCATGTCGAGGCGCACCTCGTTCTGAGGGCCGATGACGATGCCGTAGACAAGCCCCAGGTCGACGATGTTGATCCCCAGCTCGGGGTCGATGACGTCCTTCATCGCCTCCAGGACGTTCTCGGCGGCAAGGGTGCCCTGCTCGACAACATCCGTGCCGTCAATCTGCCGAGTGGGGGCGGTGCTCACTGCCTCCTCGCTCGCTCCGGCCACACCGAAGCGCTGCTCGACCGGCTCGGACTGAGCCATCGGGTTACTCATAGCTGTTCCTTTACTGCTCAGCGGGCTCGCCCGCGGTGGAAATGTCAATGCCGGACTTGGCCATGGCATCACGGAGCGCGTACCATCCAAGGAGGGCACACTTAACGCGGTTAGCGAATTGCGAAGTGGACTCCAGAGCGGCGGCATCACCAAGGTCATCGAGAATCTCATCATCGACACCGAGGTTACGCGAGTGCATCATGACTTCCATGTCCCGATAGAGACGAGCAATCTCGTCAGCGGACTTGCCTTCGGTCAGGTCGGTCATCATGGACAGGGAGGCACGCGAAATCGAGCATCCGTCGCCGTCCCACTGAATGGAGGCCAGGTGCTCGCCATCCATAGACACACCCAGTGTCACCTCGTCACCGCACGTGGGGTTGACCTGATGAGACGACGCATCCATGCCTGACGGATCGCCCTCGCCATGCTTTTCACGCGCGTGATCGAGAATCACCTGCTGGTACAACTGCTCAAGACTGCCCATGATTTCCTTTCCTGCCCAACATTTCTGAGCCGATTCTACCGGCCGAAGAAGCCACGTACCTTCGACAGACCATCGACAAGGCGCTCGATTTCCTCCGGAGTTGTCGTCGGAGCAACCGACGCGCGCGCGGAAGAACGCACCTGGAAGAATGTGTGAAGCGGAATCGCGCAATGATGGCCAACCCGAACCGCAACATCGACCGAGTCCATGAACTGGCCGACGTCGTGCGGGTGGACTCCGTCAACAGCAAAAGCCACAACGCCGATACGATCCGTGTCGCTATCGGGGCCGAGGACCGAAATTCCCTCGATCGACGAGATGCCCTCCAGCATCATCCGTGTCAGCATGTGCTCGTGTGCCTCGACGCGATCCATACCCAGCTTAGACAGGTAACGAAGCGCCTGCGCCCATCCGGCGACCTGGGCAACGGGCTGTGATCCCGCCTCGAAGCGCTCGGGCGGCGCCATGAACGTGGATTCCTCCATGGTCACCCATTCGATCATCGACCCACCTGTAAGGACCGGGGGCATCGCGGCAAGAAGATGACGACGTCCCCACAGCGCGCCCGCGCCCGTGGGGCCGAGCATCTTGTGGGAGGAAAAAACCGCAAAATCCACGTCAAGCGTTGACAGGTCGAGAGGCATGTGCGCGCTGGATTGGCATGTGTCGAGCAGGATGAGCGCGCCGACCGAACGCGCCGCGGCGGCGATGACCGCCGCCGGCGAGATCGCGCCGGTCACATTGGAGACGTGGGTGAAGGCAACGAGTCGCGTATTCGGGGTAATGACCGACAGCGTCTCCAGGTCGATGCGCCCGTCGGGAGTCAGATCGAGCCACGCGAGCTCGGCGCCGGTTCGCGCGCACAGCTGCTGCCACGGGACGATATTCGCGTGGTGCTCCGCCCGCGTACACACGATGCGGTCGCCCTCCCCCACCCGCAGTGCGGTGGAATCGGTGCCGCCGATGCCCTGGGAGGCATTGCCCATGCCGATGGCGACGAGGTTGATCGCCTCGGTAGCGTTCTTCGTCCACACGATCTCGTCGGGCGCGCCCCCAATGAACGAGGCAAGGGTTCCTCGGGCGCTCTCGAAGGCGTCGGTGGCCTCGTCGCCCAGCAGGTGAGTGCCCCGATGAACGGCCCCGTTGCGGAGGCGGTAGAAGTCGGCCTCGGCGTCGATGACGCACGTGGGTTTCTGCGAGGTCGCCGATGCGTCAAGGTAGGCGATCGGTGCGCCGCCGCGCCCGACGCGTTCCAGAATCGGGAAGTCCGAACGAATCGCGTCGAGCTCGGCGGCGGTGAAGTCGGTCGGCACGGTGATCAGAGACCCAGGTACTTGTCGTAGCCGTTCTCCTCGAGCTCGTCTGCCAGCTCAGGTCCGCCCTGGGCGGCAACCCGGCCATCGACAAACACGTGAACGTGGCTGGGCTTGATGTAGCGCAGGATGCGCGTGTAGTGGGTGATGAGCATGATGCCGCAGCCAGTTTCACCGTGGACGCGGTTGACGCCTTCAGAGACGATGCGCAGGGCGTCAACGTCGAGACCGGAGTCGGTCTCGTCGAGGACCGCGAAGGAGGGCTTGAGGAGCTCCATCTGAAGGATCTCCAGGCGCTTCTTTTCTCCACCCGAGAAGCCGACGTTGACGTCGCGCTCGGCGAAATCGGGATCCATGCGGAGCTTTTCCATGGAGCCCTTCATGTCCTTGACCCACGAGCGAAGCGCGGGCGCCTGACCATCAATCGCCGTCTTGGCGGTGCGCAGGAAGTTCGACACGGACACGCCGGCGACCTCCACGGGGTACTGCATGGCGAGGAAGAGGCCTGCCTTCGCGCGCTCGTCAACGCTCATCTCGGTGATCAGTTGGTCGTCCAGCCATGCCTCGCCCGACGTGATCTCGTAGTCCGGGTGGCCGGCCAGCGCGTAGGCCATGGTGGACTTGCCCGATCCGTTGGGGCCCATGATGGCATGGATCTCGCCGGACTCGATGGTGAGGTTGACGCCCTTGAGGATCTCCTTGGGGCCGTCCTGGGTCTCCACGGAGACGTGCAGGTCCTTGATTTTCAGTGTCGACATGTGTGTTCCTCGGGAAGTCAGTTGTTGCGGGACTTGGCCAGTTCGGCCTCGACGGTCGCCATGAGGTGCTCGACCACCTCGGGGACGCCGATCTGGTTGACGAGCTCGGCGAAGAAACCGCGCACGACGAGGCGCCGCGCCTCGGACTCGGGCACGCCGCGGCTCATGAGGTAGAACAGCTGCTCGTCGTCGAAGCGCCCCGTCGCCGAGGCGTGCCCCGCTCCCTTGATCTCGCCGTTCTCGATCTCCAAGTTGGGCACCGAGTCCGCCCTCGCGCCCTCGGTGAGCACCAGGTTGCGGTTGAGTTCGTAGGTATCGGTGTCGTCGGCGGCCTCGCGGATCAGGCAGTCGCCGATCCACACGGAGTGCGCGTCCTTGCCCTGCAGCGCGCCCTTGTAGGTGACGCGCGAGTAGCAGTTGGGCTGGGCGTGGTCGACGAAGACGCGGTGCTCCAGGTGCTGGCCGGCGTCGACGAAGTAGAGGCCGAGCATGGTGAGCTCGGAACCGGGCCCGCGGAAGTCCGTGTCGGAGCACACGCGCACCAGGTCGCCGCCGAAGGTGACGACGATGTGCGTGAGCTTGGCGTCGCGCCCCAGGGCGAGGCGCTGGTTGGAGGCGTGGACGACCGTGTCGTCCCACTCCTGCAGGGACACGACTGTCAGATCCGCGCCGTCGCCCGCCTCCACCTCGATGCCCTGGTTGACCCTGGCGCCGGGGCTGCCGGTGTGGGAGACGATGACGGTGGCCCTCGACATGGCGCCCGCGCGCACGACCAGGTGCTGGCAGCGCGTGCCCTCCACCCCGGTGACGGCGATGCGCACCGGCGAGGCGGGTTCCGCCTCGCGGGGGATCTCGACGACGGTGGCCTGGTCGAAGCCGTTCCAGGCGACCACGGCCGTGCGGTCGCCGGGGGCCAGGACCCTGCCCAGGCGCGCGTCGGAGCGGTCGGCCGTCTCGACGGTGACGCCATCGGGGGCGTCGACGCTGATCGGAGCGTCGCCCCGGTCGTAGTTCGCGGGGTCGAAGAGCGCGTCGATGCGGCGCAGCGGCGTGAAGCGCCAGTCCTCCTCGCGCCCGGCGGGGACGGGGATGCCGTCGAGGGAGAAGGACGTGGGGCGGTCGGCGCGCGAGGAGTGCGAGGTCGATTCGGCGCCGCCCCCGTGGGAGTGGGCCTTGTTCATCGTCTCGGCGATAGTGTTGGGCGTGGGCATCAGCCGACGGATCCTTCCATCTGCAGTTCGATCAGGCGATTGAGTTCGAGGGCGTACTCCATGGGGAGCTCCTTGGCGATGGGCTCGACGAAGCCGCGGACGATGGTGGCCATCGCCTCGTTCTCCGCCAGCCCCCGGCTCATGAGGTAGAAGAGCTGGTCGGCGCTCACCTTCGACACGGTCGCCTCGTGCCCCATCTCGACGTCGTCGGTGCGCACGTCCACGTAGGGGTAGGTGTCGGTGCGCGACACCTTGTCGACCAGCAGCGCGTCGCACAGCACGTTGGACTTGGAGTGGCGCGCGCGTGCGTTGACCTTGACGAGGCCGCGGTACGAGGTGCGCCCCCCGCCCCGGGAAACGGACTTGGACACGATGGACGACGAGGTGTGGGGCGCCATGTGCACCATCTTCGCGCCCGTGTCCTGCTGCTGGCCGGGGCCGGCGAAGCCGATGGACAGGGTCTCGCCGCGGGCGTGCTCGCCCATGAGGAAGCAGGCGGGGTACTTCATGGTGATGGCGGCGCCCATGTTGCCGTCCACCCATTCCATGGTGCCGCCCTCGTCGACCATGGCGCGCTGGGTCACCAGGTTGAGGACGTTGGTCGACCAGTTCTGGATGGTCGTGTAGCGCACGCGCGCGTCCTTCTTCACGAAGATCTCGATGACGCCCGAGTGCAGGGAGTTCTCGTCGTAGATGGGCGCCGTGCAGCCCTCGACGTAGTGGACGTAGGACCCCTCGTCGGCGATGATGAGCGTGCGCTCGAACTGGCCCATCGCCTGGGTGTTGATGCGGAAGTAGGCCTGCAGCGGGATGTTCACGTGCACGCCCTTGGGGACGTAGACGAAGGATCCCCCGGACCAGGCGGCGGTGTTGAGCGCGGAGAACTTGTTGTCCCCGGCGGGCACGCACTTGCCGAAGTACTCCTCGAAGATCTCGGGGTGCTCGCGCAGGCCCGTGTCGGTGTCGGTGAAGATGACGCCCTGGCGCTCCAGGTCCTCCTGGATCTGCTGGTAGACGACCTCGGACTCGTACTGGGCGGCCACGCCGGACACGAGGCGCGCCTTCTCCGCCTCGGGGATGCCGAGGCGGTCGTAGGTGTCGCGGATCTCCTCGGGCAGGTCCTCCCAGTCGTTGACCTGGCGGTCCGTGGGGCGCACGTAGTATTTGAAGGCGTCGAAGTCGACGCCCGACAGGTCGGGCCCCCAGGCGGGCATCGGTTTGCGGTCGAAGAGCTCGAGGGCTTTGAGGCGCCGCTCCCGCATCCACTGCGGTTCGCCCTTCACGTCCGAGATATGGCGGACGATGCTCTCGTCGATTCCGTAGGGCACGCCCTTGGAGTAGTCGTCGGAGTCGTGCCATCCGAACTCGTACTTCCCGATGGAACCGATGATCTCGTCGTCGGTCATGCGACGTTCTTCAGCGCCCAATGGGGGTGCCTGGGTCATAGTGGTGTCAACCTCTCATCAATGTGCTCTGCGCGCTTGCTTACTTGCGCAGCGCCGCCCGCGCTCCGGGGCGGATGGTGGGCATGCCCACCGGGATGTGCGTGGTGCACACGTGCTCGCCGCCCGCGAGCGTGGCGAGTCGTTGGACGTGGACGTCGAGCAGGCGGGAGAACGCCTGGGTCTCTGCGTCGCACAGCTGGGGGAAGTCCCCCGCCACGTGCTGGATGGGGCAGTGCCCCTGGCACAGCTGGACCGCGAAGGTGCCGTTGGCGATCTCGCGCACGGTGGCGGCGTAGCCGTCCTGGGTGAGGGCGTCGGCCAGCGCCTGGGCGCGCACGCGCGGGTCCTTCCCGGCGTCGCGCACGATGGGGGCGTAGCGCCTCTCGATCTCGCGCGAGCGCGCCGCGGCGAAGGAGTCGACCGCTTCCTCGCCGCCGACCTGCCCCAAGTGCCTGAGGGCTTTGACGGCCAGGTCGGAGTACCCGTCGGCCAAGTGCATGTGGGCGCGCTCGGTGGCGATGTAGTGGCGCGCGGGGCGGCCCCTGCCGCGTTTGGCCACCGTGCCGGGCTCGTGCTCGGCGATCTCCCCCGACTCCATGAGGATCGTGATGTGCCTGCGCACGGCGGCGGTGGTCAGCCCCAGGATCCTCGCGATGGCGGACGCCGTGACCGGGCCCTTCTCGACGACGAGGTCGAGGACCTGCTGGCGGGTGTTCGCGTCCTGCGCGTCGGCCATGGTTCCTCCCGTCCCGTCGTGGCGCGGGCGCGGCCCGCGTGCTTTTCTGACACGAGTCTACTTCAATTTCGATAGAAGGGCGTTGCGAAAACCCGTGCGCGTTGTAAATCCGCACACACCCGTTGGGACCAACGGCCCATCCTGGCGGCCGGGCCGTTCATCGGAACCAGGGGGAGGCGGCGGGGCGCAGGGACGCCCACCGGCCCGCGCGCGCCGCGTGGGCAGCCAGCAGTCCTGCGACGGAGTTCGGATTGTGGATCCGGCCGTCCAGGACGGCGGCGACCGCCTCGTCGAGGCCCACCCACGCGGCCTCGATGCCGGCCTCCTCGTCGCTGCGCGCGAAGGCTGTGCCCGTCGGGGCCAGATCGCGGGCCAGGAAGACGCGGATGGGCTCGGTGGAGCCTCCAGGGGAGGTGAAGTAGTCGACGAGGGCGTCCCACCGGCCGGCCTTCAGGTCCGCCTCCTCGGCGAGTTCCCGTTGGGCGGCCACGACCGGCTCCTCGTCCTCCACGTCGAGCAGCCCCGCGGGGATCTCCCACAGCTCGGCGCGCACGGGGTGGCGGTACTGGCGCAGCAGCAGCACTTCCTCCTGCCCCGCCGGCCCGCGCAGGGCGACCACGCCGACGGCCCCCGGGTGGCGCGTGTACTGGCGGCGCACCGGGTCCTTTCCCTGCTCGACGACCACCTGGTCCTCGCAGAAGTCGACCACTAGCCCCCGGACCAGGACGGTCTGGGACTCCACTGGCCTGGGGGCGCGGGAGTCCGCGATCCTGTGCGATTCGTTCATTGTCACTCCGTCATTGCTCTGCGGTCTGCGGTCTGCGCGCACGCGCGCGGCCCGCACCATCGTATAGGAGGCGCGGGCCGCTCGGGGGCAGCTCAACTGCCGCTGGGCACCGCCGACTGCGCGCCCGCCCCCACGCCGTAGGCGCGGGCCGATGCGGACGGCGAGGCGAGGGCGAGGGCCGTGTCCACGGCACCGAGCGTGGTCCCCACCGAATCGACCGTCGTCACGGCGACCCCGTGGGCGCGCAGCTGCGCCACGAGGGATCCCTTGGCGGAGGCGTCGCCCAGGACCACTCCGGAGGTGGCGCCGACGGCCTGGCCGAGCCCCGCCCACGCGTCGGCCGACCGCTCGACGGCGGGGGCGGCGGTGGACTTGGAGCCCTGGGCGTCGGGGCGCGGGCCGATGGCGACCAGTGCCTGCCCGGCGCCCTTCGGATCCTCGTCGATGGTCATGATCGGCGTGGTCTTGTCGGTGAGGATCTGGGACAGCAGGTTGGACTCGGAGTCCGTGGAGGAGACGACCTGCGCGATCGAGTAGCCGATCACGGCGTCCGCGCTGGCGGTCGCGGCCGCCGGGTTGGACAGGTGCGAGGCGAGCGTGGCCGACAGCGTCGTGCGGTACTGCGACATGGCCTGGGAGTCCCAGTTGTCGGAAAGGGTGATGGCTCCGACCACCTGCGCGCCCGCGCCGGTGAGGGTCTCGCGCACGCTGGTCACGTCCTCGCTGCGCGCCCCCGGCAGGGTGAGCACCACCACGGACTTGCCGGCCAGTGACTGGCCGAGGCGCGCCGTGGCCAGCTCTTTGAGGCCCGCGGCCTCCGCGCTCGCCTGGGCGCTGAGCTCGGCCGCCTGCTCGGACGCCGCCTGGGACTGCTCGCCGGGGCCCATCGCCGAGTTGATGCGCGCCTGGAGGGGACCGGCCCCCAGCACGATGCCGACCGCGAGGGCGACGAAGATGCCGATCACGGACACGACGTGGTAGCGGAAGTTGATCATAGGACTCCTCCGATCAGGGCCTGCGCGTAACCGGGCCCGGTGGACAGGTGGGTGGCGAGGCCGAAGAGGCGGTGGAAGGCGTCGTTGCCCCACGGGGTCGACCACAGGGCGGCGCCCATGAGCACCAGCGCCACCACGGCGAGGAGCGCCAGCGCCCACCCCCTGGGCCGGGGCTTGTGCGTCGCGGCGACGGCCCGGGGCGGGATCAGCAGGTCCCCGGCGACCAGGCGCGAGAAGAACGCAGGGGCCATGGCGGCGCGCCCCTGGTCGAGGAAGTCGTCGAGGCCCCGTTCCATGCCGGCTGTGACGATCGCCGAGGCGCCCGCGTGGGTGGCGACGACGCACGCCGCGTCCTGGGCGCTGCCCGACATGGTGACCGTCTCGTAGGGCACGCCCATCCGGTCCAGGCGCTCGCGCCCGGGCGCGATGCCGTCGGAGCCGACGCGCACGACCACGCGCTTGGCCTTGCGGATGGCCTTCTCGCCCATCAGGGTGGCGTCGCCGACGACGACGTGGGGGGTGATCCTGTGGGCCAGGGCCGCGTCGGCCCCCGCGTCCACGGCCACGACGATGGGGGCGGCCTCCTTGCGCCAGGGCCCCAGGACGGCCAGGTCCTCGGCCAGGCGCGGGCCGTCGACGACCAGCAGTACGGGCCGCGAGTCCACGATGCCCGCCAGCTGCGGGCTCCCCTCCCCCCGTATGAGCAGGTCCCCGTCGAGCGCCAGGTAGTCGTCGATGGAGGCGGTGAACGCCTCGACCTGGGTCGCCAGGCCCGTGTCGTCCTCGGCTGCGGCGTCCTCTCCGGCGACCCTGCGCCCGCTGGCGACGACCGAGCCGTCGCGCAGGACCCGGTCGCCCACGATCCTGATCCGCTCCCCCTCGCGCAGGGTCATGATGTCCTGGCCGAGGTCGTCGATCAGGGGGATCCCCGCGTCCAGGAGGGCGGCCGCTCCCAGGACCTTGTGGCGCCCCGTCGCGGAGGGCGCGGCGTTGAGGACCGCCGCGGGTTGGCGCGCG
>ERZ773009.872-NODE-872-length-21799-cov-8.883784_pt1 | contig 21799 bp, 19 predicted proteins | sample MGYA00580663_ERZ773009 | MGnify/ENA primary metagenome ERZ773009 (study PRJEB29015, sample SAMEA2737969) | human oral metagenome | biome: human oral; feature: human-associated habitat; material: dental | place: China | collected 2026 ... | reverse complement strand
AGGAGCCGCCCTCGGCCGCCCGCCGCCCGCCCCTGGAGACCCGCAGGTCCCGGCGCGCGCGCCTCGGATGGGACCGGCCCGCCCCCACGCCCCAGCCCGCTGCGGAGCCCGCCGACGAGGAACCCGCCACGAGCGCGGAGGAGCCCGCCTACCCCACGGCCGCGTTCTCCGACGAGATCCGCTACCCCACCGCCTTCTCCGCGGGCACCGCCTACCCGTCCGCACGGGCCGACGAGGACTCCGCACGGGCGGACGACGAGACGGGAGCGGCCGAGGACACGGCTTTCGACGACGGCGCCGACTACGGCTCCACCTACTCGCCCTGGCCCAGCAGCACGCTGCCGATGGCCGGGTCCACGGACGCGCAGTCCTCCTCGTGGAACGACGAGATGACCCGGACCTATTGGCACTCGCCCGAGGACCTCGAGCCCGAGCCAGTCCGCGCCCATCCCGGCATCGACGAGACGGGCGTCATCGCGCCCACCCGCCGTTCACTGCTGTCCTCCGTCGAGGAGGCCGAAGAGGAGGCGCGCTCCGCCCCCGAGGAGGCCGAGGAGGAGGCGGAGGAGCCCGAGGAGTCCGTGCGCCCCGCCTCCCTGGACAACGCCATCTTCGAGGGCACGACCGTCAAGGCGGAGCTCCCCAACCGCTCCCGCGCCCACTGGATGGGACTCGTCGCTTTCGCCATCGGGGTTCCGCTGGCCTGGTTCCTGGCGGCCGACGCCGGGGCGCGCATGACGCTGGCGGACAACGCGCCCATGGTGACGGGCACGGCGTCGTTCCTCGCGCTCGGCGAGCTGCTGGGCGCCCTCGCCTTCTCCGTCCTCCTCATCGCCTCCGCCCGGCAGTCGTCGCTGGGCGCTTGGGCGGTGGGCGGGCTGTTCACCGTGATCGGCCTGCCGTGGGTGCTGGTGCCCGGTCCCACCGCGACCGCCATGTTCCCGGTGATGAGCGCCCTCCAGTCATCCGGGGCGGTCGGGGCGAACCTGCAGCACCACCTGCAGGCGTCGGGCTACTCGGGCCGGCTGCTGCTCATCGGCGTCGTCCTGATCGGCCTGGGCTACGTGTCCCACACGACCAGGCGCATCGGGCGCGCGGAGGAGGCGCGGCGCGCCGAGGTCGAGAGGGTCAACCCGTCGGGGGCGCACTTCACCTCCCGGGAGCGCCGGCGCGCCCACCGGGCGGAGGGGAAGCGATGAAGGCACCCGGGGGCGCAGCGGCCATCGAGCTGCCCGGCCCCTGGACCCACCGCCACATCACGGCGGGCGGCGCCTCGTTCCACGTCGCCGACACGGGCACGGCGATGGACTACGCGCTCGTGCTCCTGCACGCCTTCCCGGAGCACTGGTGGAGTTGGAGGGACGTCATCCCCCCGCTCGCCGGCGCCGGGCGGCGCGTCGTCGCGATGGACATCCGCGGTTGCGGCACCTCCGACCTGTCGCGCGGCGCCTCCGACCTGGTCCAGCTCGCGCAGGACGTGATCGGCGTCGTGCGCGCCCTGGGCATCTCGTCTTTCAGCGTCGCGGGAGCGGGGACCGGCGGGGCGATCGCCTGGATGGTCGGCGCCCTGTCCCCCTCCGAGCTGCGCTCCCTCATCGCCCTGGGCGCGCCGCATCCACTGGGGATCCGGCCCGTCATCGGGCGCGCCCCCTGGTCGGGCGGGCGCCTCCTGCAGGGCAGGCTCGCCCTGCCCACCGGGCGCACCCGGGCGCTGCGCGACGGGCGGATGCTCGACGCCGTCTACCGGTCGTGGGCGTCCCCGTCCTCGCGCGAGCGCCTCGACTCACAGTCCGGGCCGTTCCGCGCGGCCCTGGCCCGCCCCTTCGCACCCCACACGGCGCTGAGGGCGCTGCGCGCGGCGCGCCGCCCGTCGCGCGAGGCCCGCCGGATCCTGCGCTCCCCCGTCGCCGTTCCGGTCCTGTCGATCCGGGGCAGCGACGACGGGGCGTGGTCCCCCGTCGACCACGCGCACGACGCGACTTTCGTCGACGCCGCCCACTCCTGCGTGGTCGTCCGCGAGGCGGGGCACTTCCTGCCCGAGGAGGCGCCCTCACAGGTCGCACGGGCCATCGCCGCCCATCTCGACGAACTGTCGGACACGTGGGACTGTGATTAGACACCTCACAAAAAAAGGCGGATAACCTTCGTGTTCTCTGTTCAATGGGGCATAATGGTGTGATACGCGGTACCTCGGAGTGATCGATGTTACGCACGGGGATGCCGCGTGAATCCCCTATCGGGCCCGACAACCGCCGGGCATGAGCAGAACGGAGATCCTCCGAGATGATCGGTGACGGAAACTTCATCAGCCAGGTCCCGCTCTTCGGCGGCCTTGACGACGCTCAGCAGGTGTCCCTCCAACAGAAAATGGGCCACACCACCCTGCGTCGCGGCGAGACCCTCTTCGACGAGGGCGACCTCGGCGACCGCCTGTACATCGTGACCGAGGGCAAGGTGAAACTCGGCCACACATCCAACGACGGACGCGAGTCCCTGCTGGCGGTGCTCGGCCCCGGCGAGATCATCGGCGAGCTCACCCTCTTCGACCCGGGGCCCCGGTCCACGACCGCGACCGCGGTGTCGCCGGCCTCGCTGCTGTTCCTGGAGCACGAGGACCTCATGCACGTCCTCGACACGAACCCGACGCTGGCCAAGCACATGCTCCGCGCCCTCGCCCAGCGCCTGCGCCGCACGAACGAGTCCCTGTCGGATCTGGTCTTCTCCGACGTGCCCGGCCGCGTCGCCAAAGCGCTGCTGGACCTGGCCGACCGCTTCGGGACGTCCACCGACAAGGGAGTGCACGTCCCCCACGACCTCACGCAGGAGGAGCTCGCCCAGCTGGTCGGCGCCTCGCGCGAGACCGTGAACAAGTCGCTGGCGGACTTCGTCTCCCGGGGCTGGATCCGCCTCGAGGGGCGCGCCGTAACCCTGCTCGACGTCGACCGCCTCGCCAGGCGGGCGCGCTGACCCGGACTGCCGCGGGCTGGATCCGGTCGCCGCGCACCGGACCCAGCCCGCCGCACACCCTCACCCATCGAGGCCCCCGCCCGCAGCGCGGAGCGCGCGACGGCGGCGGGGTTCCTTGCGCCCCTTCGCGCGGGCGCGGAGCGTCAGTTCTGAATCGGAGCGGGTTCTTGGACCGGGCGCTTGAGGTAGGCGACCAGCGAGTCCGACCCCGTCGGACCGGGAACGACCTGGACGAGCTCCCACCCGTCCGCGCCCCACTGGTCGAGTATTGCCTTCGTCGCGTGCGTGAGCAGCGGAATCGTCGAGTACTCCCATTTAGTCATGGGATCATCCTACAGCGGACTCCCCGCGCACCATCACGAGCACTTTGGGAACCTTGGGCAGCCTGATCTCCTGGGCCAGGGGGTCGTCGGAGTTGCGCAGCCAGTCGAGCCAGTCGTCGATGTCCGGGTAGTGGCGCAGCATCGCCCGGCGCTCGCGTTCTGTCAGCCCGCCCCACACGCCGTAGTTGGCCCCGGACTGCAGGGCGTCGGCGAGGCACTCGATCCGCACCTCGCACATGAGGCAGCGCTGGCGCACCTGCCGCTGCGAGGCGCCCTGGACGAAGAGCGCGTCGGGCTCGTACCCCGCGCACAGGGCGCGCGACACCCAGCTGTGGTCATCATCGTGCGTGCTCATCGCTCATCTCCAGGTCGCTCGACGCCGAGCTGCACCTGTGATACTACGCACAAGCAGGCGCCCCTGCAAATGTGAACGCTCACATCGGGCGCGCTGACGGAGCGGGGCCGAAAAAGGGCGACCCGTCACCTTCTCCCCCACCGCAACCGCGGGGCACGTATCCTTGGAGCATGTCGCATTCGAACCCCCGCGCCGTCAGGCCCATGCAGTTGTTCGGACTCCTGCTCACCTTCGTGAGCGTCTCCGCGCTCATGGGCGTCGTCGGAGCCGGCATGCTGGTCCCCGTCGTCGGCCCCCTCGCGATCGTGACGAAGTCCGCCCCCACGGTCTTCAACGACATCCCCAGCGACATCCAGGTCGTCGAGCCCGCCGAGGAGTCCCAGCTCCTCGACGCGTCCGGCGGCGTCATCGCGCGCTTCTACGACAAGCAGCGCATCGTCGTGCCCTCGGCCAACATCGCCGATGTCATGAAGAAAGCGATCGTCGCGATCGAGGACAAGCGGTTCTACAACCACCACGGCGTCGACCCCACGGGCATGCTCCGCGCGCTCGTGTCGAACCTGGGCGAGTCGGGCACCCAGGGCGCCTCGACCATCACCCAGCAGTTCGTCCGCAACGCCCTCGCCGAGCGCGGCTACCTCGAGGGCGACGTCGACCAGGTGGCGGCGGCGACCGAGCAGACCACGGAGCGCAAACTCCGCGAGGCCAAGTACGCCCTCGCCATCGAGAAGGTCATGACGAAGGACGAAGTCCTCACCGGCTACCTGAACATCGCCCCCTTCGGGCCCATCACCTACGGCGTCGAGGCCGCCTCCCTCAGGTACTTCTCCAAGTCCGCCTCCGAGATCAACTACCTCGAGGCCTCACTGCTGGCCGGCCTGGTCCAGTCCCCCGTCCAGTACGATCCGCTGAGCCACCCCGAAGCCGCCCAGGACCGCCGCGACGTCATCCTGTCGGTCATGCTCAACCAGGGCGTCATCACCCAGGAGGAGTACGACAAGGGCATCGCCACGCCCCTGGCGGACATGCTCCACCCGACGGTCACCCCCGAGGGCTGCTCGGGCGCCGACGACTCGCGCGCCTACTTCTGCGACTACGTCCTCTCCCAGTTCCTGGAGGACACCACCTTCGGCGAGACCCGCGCCGACCGCGAGCACATGCTCAAGACCTCCGGAATCACCATCAGGACCACTTTGGAGCCCACCAACCAGGACGCCGCCTACTCGGCGCTCACGGCGGCGATCCCGGTCGGCGACCCGTCCGGGGTCAACGACGCGCTCGTGTCCCTGGACCCCAAGACCGGCAACATCGTCGCCATGGCCCAGAACACCACCTACGGCGTGGGCGCGGGGGAGACCATGTCGAACTACGCGGCCGACGGCAAGTTCCAGGTCGGATCGACGTTCAAGGTCTTCACCCTCATCGAGTGGTTCAAAGAGGGGCACAGCGCCAATGAGACCGTCGGGTCGAACAACACGACCTACGGCTCCAACGCCTTCAAGTGCAACGGCTCGCCCATCTACACCGACACCTACCCCGTCCAGGACCTCGAGGGCAAGACGGGCACCATGAACGTCGTGCGCGCCACCGGCCTGTCGGTGAACCAGGCGTTCGTGAACATGGCCAGCCGCGTCGACTTCTGCAAGATCTTCCAGAACGCCTACGACCTGGGGATCACCGAGGACGGCGAGGTCCCCACCGCCTACCCGGCGAACATCCTCGGCTCCTCCTCGGCCTCGCCCCTGCAGGTCGCCTCCGCCTTCGGGGCCATCGCGAACAGCGGCACCCAGTGCTCGCCCCAGTCCATCTCCTCCGTGTCCGACCGCGACGAAAACGTGCTCAAGCAGTACGAGCCCAGCTGCAAGAGCGTCCTGGAGCCCGACATCGCGAACAAGACGGCGTCGCTGCTCACCGCCTCGGCGGGGCAGTACTACACGTCGACGAAGCTCGCCGACGGGCGGCCCTACGCCGCGAAGTCGGGGACCACGGACTACAGCTCGAACACGTGGCTGACGGGCTTCACCTCCTCGCTGGTCACCTCCGCGTGGGTGGGCCACGGCGCGAACTCCTCCGCACCAGTGTGGGACACCACGATCAACGGGCGCTTCTACCACCAGATCTTCGGCGAGACCTTCGTGGGCCAGAACATCTGGGCGCCCTACATGTCCCAGGCGCTGGCGGGCACCCCGCGTTGAGCGGTGCGGTAGCGGATCCGGCCCCGTCCCGCGCGGACGCGCCCCTGGCCCGAGCGGCCGCCAGGACCGCGCGCGTCACTGCCGGAGCCGTGGGCGCGGTCGTGGTACCGGGGGCCGCCGCCCTCGCGTGGGGCCGCGTGGAGAGGCGCCTGCCCGTCGTCCGCCGCTTCGAGGTGCCCGTGGCCAGGCCCGTCCCCGAGGTGACGATCCTGCAGATCTCCGACCTCCACCTCTTCCCCGGCCAGGAGTTCCTCGTGGACTTCCTGCGGCGCGTGGCCGCCACGGAGCGCTTCGACGTGGTCGCCTCCACGGGCGACAACTTCGGCGGCCCCGACGGGGCGGAGCTGGTGCGCGAGGCCTACGCGCCCTTCCTGGACCGCCCGGGCTTCTTCGTGCTCGGATCCAACGACTACTACTCCCCCGTGCGCAAGAACTGGGGCCGCTACCTGGTGCGCTCGAAGGGCCCCCACCCCCGCGTCGTCCCCGATCTGCCGTGGACGCCGATGACGCGCATGATGGCGGACGCGGGGTGGGTGGATCTGTCGAACAGGGCCGGGGACCTGGAGGTCCCCGGGGTGGGCGCCCTGTCCCTGCTGGGCACTGACGACGCCCACATCCACCGGGACCGCTACGTCGATCCCGCCCCGTCGTGGGAGCGCGAGGGCGTCCTGCGCCTCGGGGCCACCCACTCCCCCTACACGCGCGTCGTCTCAGCGCTCACGAGTCGGGGGGCGGACCTCATCGTGGCGGGCCACACCCACGGCGGCCAGATCGGCCTACCGGGTTTCGGCGCCCTGATCACGAACTGCGACATACCGCGCCGCTACGCGAAGGGCCTGTCCCAGTGGCACTCCCAGGGCCGCGCCTCGTGGCTGCACGTGAGCGCGGGACTGGGCACGTCGCGCTACGCGCGGGTCCGCGTCGCGACGAGGCCGGAGGTCTCGCTGCTGCACGTCTTCCCCGCGCGGGGGCGCCTGTGACCGATCGGGCAGCGCCGCCCGGTCCGCTGGTTTTGGCGTAGGGCGGCCAGGGCCGTTATACTTATGCGGTCGCACGGGGTGTGGCGCAGCTTGGTAGCGCGCTTCGTTCGGGACGAAGAGGCCGTGGGTTCAAATCCCGCCACCCCGACTCGTGCGGGAGCCGCCGGGCCGTATGGCTCGGCGGCTCCGTCGTGCCCGTGGGCCCGGGCGGCCACGACGCCGGGGACCGCCTTCGCAGAGCCCCGTCGTCCATGAACGCGCTGCCCGCGGCGGAACCGCACTGCCCGGCAAGAAGCACCCGCCCCACCGCAGTACCCGGGACAGCCCGATCGCGGACCCACCAGAGGGAACCGGCATAGTTACCCGCTTTCGAGTCCTTGTCGCACCCACGTGTTACGGTGGGCGGGTGAGCAGCATTCTTGCAATAGAGGATCTGGTCGTCTCCCGGGGGAGGAAGTTCTCCCTCGCTCCGCTGACCATCCGCTTCGACGACCCGGACATCGTGGGACTGTTCGGCCACAACGGGGCCGGGAAGACGACGCTGTTGAAGGCCCTGGCCGGGCTGCTGCCCATCGAGTCCGGCTCGTTCTCCATCGGTGGCGCAGCGGCCCCCACGCTGCTCCCGGACGCGCCGTTCCTCTACAGCTTCTTGAAGGTGGGATCAGTCCCCGGTGTCCTGGCGGACTATTTCGACGACTTCGACCCCGATCGCGGTAGGACCATCATCGACGAGCTGTCGCTGGACAAGTCGAAGAAGGTGGGCGACCTGTCGAAGGGGATGGAGGAACAGCTGAATCTCGGCATGGCCCTGGCCCGCCGGTCATCGGTCTACCTCTTCGACGAGCCATTGGCCGCCGTGGATCCTGTGACGCGGGACCGCATGCTGGACCTCATCGAACAGCACAAGCCCGACAACGCGCTGGTCATCATCAGCACCCACCTCATCGCGGGCCTCGAATCGCTTTTCGACGAGTGCGTCGTGCTCCACGACGGCAGAGTGCTACTCCGGTTGCGGGCCTCGGACATTCCTGGGGAGCGGGGCCTGGAGGAGAGGATCAAGGAGGCGATGCTCCATGCGTGACATCCGAACCGAGGCCCGCAAGCACTTCGGCTTCTTCTCGATATGCGCGCTGGTCCTCCTCACCGCCTTCACCCTGAGGGGCCTCATCGACTCGCACGGGGCCGTGCTCGACGCGGTCTGGGTCTTCGCCGTCATATTGGTGTCATCGGGCGCGGCATTCTACGTGGCCGCGCAGATCTTCATGTTCCTGGTGCTGCAGCGCGACACGCTCCTCCATCTGTCCACCCACCCGCCGCTGCGCAAGTTCTTCGTCAAAGCGGGTCCGCTGTCCTTGGGTTTTGCCGCGGTGGGCCTCGTGTCGCTCCTGGCGAGCACGACGATGTGGCCGGACGAATGGGGGCTGACTGCGGCAGTCGTCTACGCCGTTTGCGCCAAACTGGTGTCGTGCACCGCCCTGGTGTCCTCGGCATGGGCCCTCGGCCTCGCCGCCGCGCGCTTCGCGGGGTTCTATCCGCGGCTCCTCGTGTACGCGGGCGGACTCGCCGCACTGATCGGCCTGTGGTCCGGTCGCCGCACCGCGAGGCGCAGGCCTGCGCGGCGCCAGCGCTGGCTCACGGCGATTCCGGTGCGCCGTCTCCTCCGATCAGCCACACTCCCCGCCACGCCCCGACCACGGCGTCGATGAGCGCGACGGCGAAGTCCTCGTAGCTGATGCCGTCGTCCACGAACTCCCGCTCGCCCCCGCCCGCCGCGATCCTGGCGTACCGCCCTCGGAAGGGGCCGTCCGGATCGAAGTGGGGCGGTGGGACCAGGTAGGCCCACCGGCAGTCCCGTTCATGCTGCTCCAGGTAGTCGCGCAGACGGGCGTGGCCGATCCCCCGGGGCAGGGTCGCGGCCGGGAAGCCCGGCGCCTGCCAGAACCGCCGCCCGCCGCCCACGCGCAGGGATCCGGCGCCGCCGACGTGGACGACGTGCAGGTCCCGGCTGGTGTCGCGCGCGGCGACGATCGACTGGTGGAGGCCGACCAGCGCCGTCGCGGCGATGTCCCCACGCAGGCGGATCGCATTGATCACGGCGTCGACGCCCTCCAGCGCGGCGGACAGGCTCGCCTGGTCCTCGATATCGACGACGCGCGGGGCGTCGGCCCCTTCGGGCAACGCCCCGCCGGGGCCCGCACGGCGCACTGCGGCGTACACAGTGGCGCCGTCGGGCCGGTGCTTGAGGACGGAGCGCCCGGTCCTCCCGGTTGCGCCGAGGACGAGGATGGTCTTCATGGGGATCGGTCCTTTCACTGTCTGCCCCGGGCGACGGGGCGGTTCGCCTCGTCGGCGGACCGTTGCGGGCGCGGGTGCGCTGATCGCCGCGCGGGGCCCGCAGGAGCACTGAGCGCCGCAGGACCCGCAGGAGCACTGAGCGCCGCCCAGGGCCCGCGAGTGCGCAGAGCGCCGCGCGGGGCAGCTGCCGGCCGTGCCCGCACCCGTTTCCAACGGAATCGTTGGAACTGAGTGTAGTATCGTCCGGGGGAGGGAACAACCACTACGTTGGAGATTGAGAGCGGGGGCTTCCGTGGCCTGGGACGTAGAAGGCACCAAACGCAGGATCAAAGAGGCCGCGACGGCCGAGTTCGCGAAGTGCGGCCCCGACGGGACGACGGTCGAGAGGATCGCGAAGAAGGCCGGCGTCAACAAAGAACGCGTTTACAACTACTTCGGCGGGAAGAGGCAGCTGTTCGCGGCCGTCCTCCGTGACGAGCTGGCGACGGTCGCCCGGGCGGTTCCCGTTTCCTCGTTCGCGTCGGAGGACATCGGCGAGTACGCGGGGCGCGTCTACGACTACCACCGCGAACGGCCCGAGCTCATCCGCCTGCTGCGCTGGGAGGCGCTGGTGTTCGACGGAGAGGTGCCCGACGAGGACCTGCGCGGGTCCTTCTACCAACGCAAGACCGCTGCCGTCCTGCGCGGCCAGGAGGCGGGGGCGGTGACCGGTGACTTCGACGCCGCGCAGCTGATGGTGCTCGTACTCTCGATCGCGGGTTGGTGGGCGGCTGTGCCCCAAGTCGCGCGGATGCTGTGCGGACCACTCTCAGAGGAGGAGCACGCCAGGCGGAGGGCGGCCGTCGTCCGAGCGGCCCGCCGCCTGGCCGCACCAGGGCCCGGCGCCGCAGGACGGTAACCGGGCCTCCTGCTCCTGACGGCACAGGCCCGCAGCCTCCATTCAGCCCCCTCGCTGAGCGTCTCGGGGCCGCGCAGCCACGCCTTCCACTCGGGTGCGACCTAGTGGTGCCCGATGTAGGGGATTGCCGATGAACAGCGTGGGTCCCCGCGATGGCGGGCAGCCGGAGGCGCCGGTAGCCGCCCAGGTGCGCCTGTGGGCGCCCGGGCGGGCGGGCTGCTGGTAGCGCCGTTCCACAGGGCACTGCGGGACGGGACGGGCGGGCAGGGGTTCAGTCGCGCGCCTGCGCCCTCCGGAAGAACATGGCGAGCAGCGCGCCGGACAGGTTGTGCCACACGGAGAAGACCGCGGCGGGCACGGCGGTCTCGGGCGTGGCCGGGAACTGGGTGGCGGCCAGGGTGGCCGCCATGCCCGAATTCTGCATGCCGACCTCGATCGCGGTGGTGCGCGCAGCCTTCTCGCTGCCGCCCCCCAGGCGCCCGGCCAGGTAGCCGAAGAGGTAGCCGAGCAGGTTGTGGCAGACGACGACTCCGATGATGATCGCTCCGGAGGAGACGATCACAGAGACGGACTTGGAGACGACGACCAGCAGCACGTAGCAGATGCCGAGGACGGAGACCCACGGCAGCGCGGGCAGGATCCTCTCGACCAGGGCGTGGGCGAGGTAGCGCACCAGGAAGCCCCCGAGGACGGGCGCGAGCACCATGAGCAGGATGTTCATGGCCATCGCGCGGCCATCGACCTCCATGCGGGAACCGACCAGCCACGTGGTGAGCACGGGCGTCATGAGCGGCGCCAGCAGCGTCGAGATCGACGTCATGGTCACGGACAGGGCCACATCGGCCTTCGCCAGGTAGGAGATGACGTTCGAGGCGGTGCCGCCGGGGGCGCAGCCCACCAGTATGACGCCGACCGCGACGGCGTCGGGCAGGCGGAACACCCAGGCAAGGCCGAAGCCCACCAGGGGCATGATGACGTACTGGGCGGCGACGCCTACCAGTACGGGCAGCGGCCGGGTGACGACCAGGGCGAAGTCGGGCAGCGTGAGGGTCAGGCCCATGCCGAACATGATCACGCCCAGGGCCCAGTTGACGCCCGGGGCGAGCGGCAGGAAGGCCGAGGGGAGCACCATGGCGGCGACGAAGGCCGCGATGACGATGAGGGGGAAGACCGTGACCGCGATGCGCGCGCTGCGGTCCTCGCTGCTCATCGCGGCGGAGACGGCTGGGGCTTGCGGAGAATCGTGTGTTGGGGACATGCGACTATTCTTTTGCGATCGAGTGCCATCGACCCGCGCGTCTCACCTGGTGAGGGCACAAGTATTCCATCTCACAGCGCATCCCGGTAGGCTCGGTCCCATGAGCACATCGGACAGCGCGGGCGGCCCCGGGGCCCCGTCCTCCGTGCGCCAGGGCACGGCACCCGCCCCGAACGATCCGTCTCCCCAGGCCCAGGGCACGGCACCCGCCTCGTCGGCCCACAGCGGCGCCCCCCACGGGGAGGCACGGGAACCCCTGGGCAGCGCGCGCCAGGCCACCCCATCAGGCTCCGCGCGCAAGGCCGCCTCGAGCTCTACGCGCCGGGCGGCCCCCTCGGGCGCCCGGGACAGGGGGCGGGGCGGCAAGGGCGGTCGGCGGCGCCCCTCCCGGTTGCGCGCCCTCGCCCGCGACGGGTGGATCCCCGACCAGCACGGCGCCTGGCCGATGACGGTGCTGCCCATTGTGATCGGCGCGGCGCTGGGGGGCCCGACGTGGGAGCACCTGGTGCTGGGCTTCGCATGGACCACGGCTTTCGCGTGCTTCAACGCGGTGGAGCACTGGGTGAAGTCCCCCAAGCGGCGCAGGAGCGCCATCATCCGGGCGGTCGTGGCATCCGGTGCTGTCGCCGCGGCGTCCGGGGGCGCCTACCTGGCCTTCCGCCCCGCCCTGGCGTGGTGGGCGGTGGGGTTCGTGCCACTGGTCGGCGTCGCCCTGTGGGAGGTGCGGGCCGGGCGGGAGCGCTCGATCCCGGCGCGCCTCGCGACGATCGCCGCTTCCTCGCTCATGCTGCCCGTGGCGTTCTCAGTGTCGGCGTCGGGCGGCTTCCCCGGGTCGGTTCCGGCTCGTGTGTGGGTGGCCGCGGGTGTGCTCGGCGCGCAGTTCGCGGGCACCGTGCCGACAGTGCGCTCCATGGTGCGCAGGCGAGGCGACCGCCGGTGGGTGGTCGGCTCCGTGCTCTTCCACGCCCTGTGCACGGCGGCGGTGGCGGGCCTGGCGGCCGCTGGCCTCATCAGCGCCTGGGCAGTGCCCGTGTGGGTGGCGATGACGGTCCGCGCTTGGGCGATGCCCGCCTGGTCCGAGCGGCGCGCCCGCCCCCTCGCCCCGAAGACCATCGGCCCCCTCGAGTTCGTGTGGGTGGGGCTCCTGGCCATCGCCCTCGTCCTGCCATAGGCGCCCGGCGGGCGCGCCGGCAGTCATCGGATAGACTGTTATCGTGTCGAGGGCACCTCCACGGTGCCACCGTCTGTGCTGCGCCGCCGCACCCATACTGAGACCACACTTCGGCGCGGTCCCTTGGACACAACCCACACAGCCCAAAACGCGTGTGCCCTGATGCGAAAACGGATCGACAGGATATATAATCATATCCGTATCGGTCAACTATAATAGCCTCTTTGCCGTGAAAGGAGAATCATGACAAGCCGATCCACGTCCATCGAATCTCCTGTTCAAGCACAGGCCCAAGCGCAAAAAGCAGTCTTTACAGCGATTGATCTCTTTTCGGGCGCTGGCGGAGCGACTCAGGGACTACTCGATGCCGGTTTCGAAGTTATCGGGGCGATAGAAAACAACGGGACGGCCGCCGCCACCTATCAAGCCAATCATCGGGCAGTCCACCTCTGGCAGGACGACATTTGCAGAATACGCGCAACACAGGCTATGCAAGAGTTGCGCTTACCGGCGGGAGAACTCTCACTCCTCAAAGCGTGCCCGCCGTGCCAGGGATTTTCCTCACTAGCGGAGGGCAGAATCGCACCCGACGACCCGCGCAATGAACTCGTATACCACACGATACGTTTCGTCAGAGCTTTCCGCCCGAAGTCAGTGATCATAGAGAATGTGCCCGGACTCGGGAGGAACAGGCGCTGTAAAGAAGTGCTTTCAGCACTGGAAAAATTAGGGTACAATGCGCGTCAGTACGTTGTCAACGCACTGCATTACGGTGTTCCACAGAACAGGAAGCGTCTTATCATTGTCGCACTTCGAGGCAAACGCTCAGCACTACCTGAGTCACTTCTTCCAAGACGCTCCCGGCAACGCACCGTTCGCGAAGCGTTCGAGGCATTAGAGCGGGAGGTCGATCCTGATGATCCGCTGAATATTCCGAGACGACTGTCCGATAGAATTCTTGAACGGGTGCAAGCAATTCCATCTGAAGGAGACCGCCGCAGCCTTCCAGACAGACTACAGCTTGAGTGCCACAAAAAGCTCGCCGTCGCCGGGAAGGGCGGCGCTTCTGGTTCCTACGCAAGACTGAAATGGGACCGCCCAGCGCCCACAATGACGACACGGTGCACAACACCCGCTTGCGGACCTTTTCTGCACCCTGAGCTCAACCGTCCGATAACGCTACGAGAAGCCGCAGCGATTCAGACTTTTCCTTCCGACTACAAGTTCGTAGGAACAAGGTCAGAAATAGAGCGTCAAATAGGGAATGCCGTGCCGGTTAAAATGGCTGCCTCAATCGCTCGAACTATTCTTGAACTAATCCGCCCTTTTGAGACTTCTCAATGAAAGGTAGTTCGAAATGAGCAGTTCAACAAATACGCAGGACAATACCACATATTATAGTCTGGGAAGAACACTGCGCGGAGTCCAGATTAAGGTCGACCACGCAATAATTAAGCACTTTTCGGAGCACCTCTACTCCTCGCCCAACAAGGCAATCGAGGAACTTGTGTCCAATAGTTACGACGCTTTGGCCACTCATTGCTTCGTGTACATTCCCGGCGAACACACTACCGGCAAGGTAGTTGTTTGGGATAACGGAATTTCAATGGACGCCGATCAGCTTGACGCTATGTGGGATATAGCTCGGAGCCCGAAAGAGGCGCTCGGACCTGGGCGGATTATCAGTGCCGAGGGAAAGAAGCGCGCTGTAATAGGGAAGTTTGGCATTGGGAAGCTCGCAAGCTACGCGGTCGGTGAACGGATCAGTCACTTTTGCCGCACCAAAGACGGTGAGTACCTCGCAATCTCAGTCGACTATCGCTCCTTCGCGCAACCAGACGACGCTTATTCCAACTCGGATACAGAACTCAATAACTCAAAGCAAGTTGTGCATTCAAATAGCGATCGCACGTCGAGAGCTTTCGAAGACGAATCACCACAAACTGAGATTCGCACACTAACAGAAGAGGAAATGAACTCTGTAATATCGCAGGCCCTAAAGGGATGTCAGGCGGTCGAGTTCATGAAGTCACAACCTCATTGGACACTAGCGATTATTGACGATTTACGTCCCAACGTCTCGGAACGCCTTTACGTAGGACGATTGTCTTGGGTGCTTGGAAACGGAATGCCTTTACGTCCGGACTTTCAAGTCTGGGTTCAGGATAATGAGGTGCGCCCAAAACTTGCAACAAAGTCAAGTGAGGAATGGGGACTTGCTCAAAGTGAGGTTGTCGCAGCGCTTAAGAATGCGTGGCAATCGGCAACAGATGAAGGAAGAGTAACTGGCAAACTGGTCTTCAACGCCCCTAATAGTTCGTCAACTGAACCGCAGTGTTCGGCCTCAGTCGAGTTTCCGCACGTCGGCGTCGTTACTGCGACAATACGCATTTTTAATGATTCGCTCGCAAAGTATTCCGAAGATCATCGGAGCCACGGTTTCTTTCTGATGGTGCGTGGACGTTTGATCAACCCCGACGACGATAAGCTTTTCCTGCACGATCCTTCATTTGGCACGTTTTACAGATCACAGTTTGTTATCAACGCAGACGGATTGGACGCGGAGTTACTTGCTGATCGAGAGAGTTTACGGCGCGGTACACCCATGTATCATGAGATTCGTGTTCTTCAACTAGGATTGTACCGCGCAGCCCGTTCTGCCATCGATAGGATCGAAGATAGGCGCGCAAAAGAGGTCAAGAGCGAAAGCCGGCTTCCCGTTCGGTCACGCGAGCTTTACCTCAATCCAATGACGGCGCTGCTTTCAAAGGCTCCCACCCAACCCACCGCAACAGACTTGAATCAGCCTAAAATCGATCGCAAGACCCTTGGGGAGCGCAAACCGATCGCGGATCTCGAAGATGCGACTGGACATCTGCAGGTAAACGAGGCTCATCCGTTCTATCAGGTCGTTTCCGATCACGCAGGTCAGGGAAAGAGACGCGCAGATATCATGCGCATATTTGACCTAATAGCCGTATCTGAGTGTCTTACGAAAGGATACTTGTACACGTGCGGCTACCCGGATCTCCAGATACAGAACCTGTTCGATTGGAGGGACAATCTATTCCGTTCCCTTGCGCAAGGATTCCAGGATAACCCGGATGAGATCGTCGCAGAGCTTAAAACTGCTTCCTACGTTGGCGATGAACGCTTCGAGAACGCAATTACAGAGGTGTTTCGATCGATGGGATTTACGGCACAACGTGACGGCGCAAGCGGAAGGAAGGACGTAGTAGTCGTTGCTCCGATTGGTCCAGGGCACAGAGGTTTTACCATAGAAGCAAAAGGGAGCAAAGACGCTGTTCGTAACGTTACTGCTGCTGTCGCTTCTGCTGCAAGACACAGAGACGAGGTGCCCGGTGCCACCCATGCACTCATTGTCGCACGGCAGTTTGCTGGATTCGATCGGGGCAGCAATCCGGCAATTCTGGGCGAATGCAAGTCGGTTGGTGGCGTTTCTCTTGTCACGGTCGATGTACTTGTAGCGTTGTATGCCGCAGTACAGGACTATGCATTTCCTTTAAACACTATCATGGCTGCTCTATTTGTTCTTGAAAGTCCTGACGACAAGTTAACTCGCGTACGGAAACTATCCACGCCGCTTCAGGATATTGACTATCACGAGATTTTACAAAAGATTTGGGAGCTACAGCAGACATCCGCATCAGAAGACGTTGTTTCAATTAGGCAACTGTTTCAGTCCGGATACAAGGCAAGCATGAAGATTGAGGATTTTATCAACAAGATCGTCCTTCTTGAACATTTTGCTCGCCCTCTTATGAAAGTCGATACTAACAAAGAGACAGTTTTCATCACTCAGAGCCCCGATCATTTGTTCACTCAGATTGAAAACACAATTTACGCGTCTTCTGACAGCCCGCTATTGAAGTCACCAGCGCAGGGTAATTGATTCACGTGCGGTATACGCCTGCGGCCGCCAGGAGCGCGTCGTTCTGCTCCGGCGTTCCCACAGTGACGCGCACCCCCTCGGGGAAGGGCCGCACGACCAACCCGGCGGCGGCGCACGCCTCGACGAAACCGGCGCCCTCGCCCTTGAGGAAGTAGAAGTTCGCCTGCGAGTCGGGCACGTCGTAGCCCATCCGGCGCAGCAGTGGGACGATCCTGTCGCGCTCGCGCGTGACGGCCCGCACCGCCTCGCGCGTGGGGGCGCTGTCGCGCAGGGAGGCCAGGGCGGCCGCCTGGGCGGGGCCGCTGACCCCGAAGGGGACCAGCAGCGCCTGGACCGCGTCTATGAGCCCCGCCTCGCCCAGCCCGTAGCCGATGCGCAGCCCGGCCAGCGCGTGCGCTTTGGAGAAGGTCCGCATGACGAGGACGTTGGAGTGGGCGCCGACCAGCTCCGTGCACGGCGCGATGGCCGGATCCGTCGCGAAATCGATGTACGCCTCGTCGATGATGACCAGGACGGAGGGTGGCACGCGCTCCACCATGGCCGCGATGTCGCTGGCCGGTCGGGCCACGCCCGTCGGGTTGTTCGGCGAGCAGACGATGATGGCCCGGGTCGCGGGCGTGACCGCGTCGGCCAGGGCGCCCAGGTCGGGGCCGGAGTCGGGGGCCAGCGGCACCGGGACGGGGCTGGCGTGGACGGTCGGGGCGGCGATCGGGTAGGACTCGAAGGACCGCCACGGGAAGACGACCTCGCTGCCGGGCGCGCACACGGCGGACAGGGCGGCGACGAGGACCGCCGAGGAGCCCGTGCCGACGCACACCTGCCCGGCGGACACGCCGAGGACGCGGGCCAGCTCCTCGCGCACGGGGGCGGCCGTGAGGTCCGGGTAGCGGTTCGCCTCCCCCAGCGCCGCGGCGGCGGCCTCGACGACGCGCTGGTCGGGCGGCCAGGGCATCTCGTTGGAGGAGATCTTCTGTGCGCCTTGGAGCGCCTTGCCGGGGACGTAGCGGGGCAGTGCGAGCACTTCGGGGCGGATCGGCAGAGTCGTCATACGCCAGTCCTACCGCATCGCACGCCGACGTGCACGCCCCGTCCCGGTGTGCAAGAGTGGGCCCATGGAATTCGTACTCCGACTCATCGCGACGATGGCGGGCCTGTGGGTCTCGATCCGCCTGGTGCCGTCGCTGGAGATCGCCGAGACCGCCTCCATGACCGAGTCGCTGCTGGTGCTGGCGGCCATCGCCCTGGTGTTCACGGTGGTGAACTCCCTGGTCAAACCACTGGTGAGCTTCCTGGCCTTCCCCCTCTACGTCCTCACCTTCGGGCTGTTCGCGATCGTGGTGAACTCCGCGATGTTCGCGCTGACGGGGTGGCTGTCGACGTCCCTGGGCTTCCCCTTCCACACGGGCGGCTTCTGGTCGTGCTTCTTCGGCGCGGTCATCACGGCGGTCGTGTCGTCGGTGGTCGTCGCGGTCCTCGACTCGGACCGCCACTGAGGCGCCTCACAGATCCGGCGGTTCGCACACGCGCCTGGTCGTGTAGGAGTGGACTGTGGTCCGAGTGGTGCTGTTGAGCCCGAGGGCCCGGTTCCTCCTGTCCTCGTAGGACGCGATGGCCCCCTGGGCGGACTCGCCGTTGTTCAGGGAGTACTCGAGTTGGTCGCCGTAGCCGCTGGCGTCGTGGGCGCTGGACCGCTCGATCCCCAACTGCCGGTCGTAGGCGGCATCATGGTAGGTGGCCGTTGTCACGTTCTCCATGAGTTGGTTGGGCGAGAGGTCGAGGCCGGGCACGATGTCGCGGTCGTTCTCCAGGGCCAGGACCGGGGTGCCCCTCGGCGCGTGCCCCGCTATCGGCGAACCCGCGGTGGTGACGTTGGCGATCGCGTACTTGCTGGCGAAAGCCGCGTCGCAGGCGAGCTGGGCGGCGATGATCCCGCCCTGGGAGTGCCCGACGAGTTCGACGGCCTCCCCCTGGCCGATGCCCGCCATCTCCATCGCCGCCTTCACGGCGTCGAGCTGCTCGGACCGCAGCCCGCCCACCGCCTGGAGGTTCGTCTGGAGGTCCTGGGGGTTGCTCGAAACCGGGTCCCAGTTCTGCGTCCCCTGGAGGACCACGGTCCACGAGCGCACCTCCCTGCCGTCGACGACGCTCACGTGCTCCTCGATGACGACGCGCCCGGCGTCCTCGTCCCGGGAGATCCCATCGAGGGAGCGCAGCACGTCGGCGCTGGAGCGCGCCCCGTCCGGCACGTCGTACTCGTGCGCGGCGCTCCCCAGGGCGGCGGCGGTCTCGGCGACGCGCTCCGCCGTGCGGTCCTGCGGCTGCCCCGCTCCCCATTGGTTGGCTGTGAAAGCGTGGTTCCCCGCCTCATCGGCGACCACGACGCCGTAGTTGCCCGTGGTGACGGACCCGCCGAACTTCCCAGCGGCGCCCGCCAGGCCCCGGGCGGACGCGGCGCCGACCCACCTGCATCGGGCTTCCGAATCAGCGGTGGCGTAGTACTCGGCGCTGGCCTCCATCGCCTGGCGCATATCGTTGAGGGTCCCGATCACCGCGCGGCTCTGGGCGTCCGCCTGGTCGATGAACGCCATGACCGAGGCGGCCGTGGCCGGGCGCTCGGCGCTCATGGCCTCCGCCACGTGGTGGGCGTGCTCCAGCGTGCGCCACACAGCGCCGATGCCCGTGGACAAGTCGGCCAGGACGTTGTGCGCCGCCAGCATGTCGTCCGTGTTGACGGTGAGGGCGCCCACCACCACCTGCGGCTCGAGGGACCGGGGGTCGTCGGGGTCCACGCGGTGCACGGGGCTCATCGCGCGCCCCCGAAACCGCCCAGCTGCCGGTCGGTCGTCGAGGGGGGCGCCCACTGCGCCTCGCACCTGGCGGCGTCCATCGCCTGCGAGATGGTGCCGCTCAGCCACATCAGATCGGCCCCCACGCGCGTGACCTTCCCCGAGTAGAGCGAGGCCGTGCCGCCCCGCCATCCCGGTGGCACCGCCGAGTGCAGCTTGGTGCGCGCGTCCTCGACACCCGACAGCGCCTGGCACAGGATCGCGTCGAGGTCCTCCCTGTTCGCAGCGTCCATGGTCCTCCTCCTCTTCCGGCCCCCTCCGGGGCCACGGCTCCGACGGTAGGGGCACGGACACGCGGGGCGCACACCTCGTGGCCGCCCCTGTGGATGGGCGCAGGACTCCCCCGTCCCCTGTGGACGCGCGCATCCAAGCGGCTCTCGACGACTTCGCGAGATCGGCCGCCCCGCTGGCCTGTGGGAACTCGGCCCCTCGGAGGGGCGACCCGCGCGGGCACTGCGGCCACCGGGGGCCGCCGTCTGGGATGATGGGGGCATGAGCGCCGATCAGAACACGCTGTTCTCCCCCTCCCACGGATACCAGGACCTCGCGGCCGGGGGCGAGCCCCTCTCCCCGCTCGACGGGCGCTACCGGGCAGCGGTGTCGCCACTGGCGAACCACCTCAGCGAGGCGGGCCTGAACCGCGCGCGCACGCACGTCGAGGTCGAGTGGCTCGTCCACCTGCTCGACGGGCGCGTCCTGCCCGGCGCCCCCTCGCTCACCGACGCCGAGCGCGACTACCTGCGGGCCCTGCCCCTCTCCTTCGGCCGGCCCCAGATCGAACGGCTCGCCCAGCTCGAGGCCGTCACCCGCCACGACGTGAAGGCCGTCGAGTACCTGATCGGCGAGCACTTGGAAGCAGCGCCAGCAGCGCTCGGGGAGGGCACGCGCCTGCCCGGCCTGCGCGAGGCCGTCCACATCTTCTGCACGTCGGAGGACATCAACAACCTCGCCTACGCCCTCACCATCAAGGCCGCGACCGAGCAGGTGTGGCTGCCCGCCGCCCGGGCCCTCCACGGGCGCCTCGTCGCCATGGCCCGCGCGGGCGCCGACGTCCCCATGTTGGCGCACACGCACGGCCAACCCGCCACGCCCGTGACCATGGGCAAGGAGATGGCGGTGTTCACCCACCGCCTCGGCCGGCAGATCGCGCGCGTCGCGGCCACCGAGTACCTGGGGAAGATCAACGGCGCCACCGGCACGTGGGCCGCCCACGTCGTGGGGGCGCCCGGGGCCGACTGGCCGTCCGTCTCCCGCTCCTTCGTGGAGGGCCTGGGCCTGGCGTGGAACCCGCTGACCACCCAGATCGAGTCCCACGACTGGCAGGCCGAGCTCTACGCCGACATGGCCCGCGCGGGGCGCGTCGCCCACAACCTGGCGACGGACTGCTGGACGTACATCTCGATGGGCTACTTCCACCAGAACCTGGCGGCGCAGGGGTCCACCGGCTCGTCGACGATGCCGCACAAGGTCAATCCGATCCGCTTCGAGAACGCCGAGGCGAACCTGGAGGTGTCGGCGGCGCTCCTGGACTCGCTGGCCGCGACCCTGGTCACCAGCCGCATGCAGCGCGACCTCACCGACTCCACGACCCAGCGCAACATCGGCGTCGCCATCGGGCACGCGGTCCTGGCCTACGACAACCTGGTGCGCGGCCTCGACGGCGTCGACATGGACGCCGACCGCATGGCCGCCGACCTCGACGCCAACTGGGTGGTCCTGGGCGAGGCGGTGCAGCAGGCGATGCGCGCCGCCGCAGTCGGCGGGGCGACGGGCATGGCGAACCCCTACGAGCGCCTCAAGGAGCTCACGCGCGGCCACGAGGTGGGGGCCGCCGAGATGCGGGACTTCATCGCCGGACTGGGGCTGCCCGCGGAGGTGGAGGAGCGTCTGCTCGCGCTCACGCCCGCGGCCTACGTGGGCCTGTCCTCCCGCCTGGCGCGCTGGGAGCACTGAGGGGCGGGGCCGGTCGCCGCAGCGGTGCCTCCGCTTCCGCAGCGCGACCCCGGTAGACGCCCCGGTAGACGCGCCCGGCCCCGGGCCGGTCCTCGCAGCAACGCCCCACTTCGCAAGCGGTACCACACTTCGCAAGTGCAATATCGCTTGCGAAGTGACGGTTCCCCTTTGAGACCTCCTCTTCGCTTTCACAACTCCCCGGCCAGGGTCACGGCCTCCAGGCGGGGTCCGAGGCGGGGGCGCCGTAGCGGGCGAAGAGCTCGTCGGGCCGCGCGATCTCGTCGGCGAAACCGATCGTCGTCATATCCGCGAGGCACTCGGACTGGGCGCCGGGCTCCTCCAGTTCCCCGCCGGTGGACTGCAGGACGCGGGCGCGCACGTTGACGGGCGCCATCTCGGGGTTGTCCCACAGCGCGCGGGTCACCCGGTCGAGCATCGGGACGGCCCCGCCGTCCCCGCCGCCCCCGTCGGCGACGATGATGTCGGCGCTGACCAGGCTCGGCCGCCCGAAGCCCTCGCCGACCTCGACGAGGACGCGGGCAGCACCGCCCCGGGCGCCCTTGCGCTTCCCGCCACCCGGTCCCGCCCCGCTGACTGGCAGGGGGGCGCTGCCCGGCCGCGGCCCCTTGGTGGTGCGCGATCTGC